>Ga0209426_1000165_pt1 | contig 99362 bp, 86 predicted proteins | sample Deesub1362B_J571_FD_187697 | JGI IMG/M metagenome (GOLD analysis project Ga0209426, IMG submission 187697) | Deep oceanic, basalt-hosted subsurface ecosystem from Juan de Fuca Ridge flank, Pacific Ocean, CORK Borehole 1362B_J2.571 (SPAdes)... ... | reverse complement strand
GCTGCGATCTTTTGATCTTGTTTTTAAAAGCAAGATCAAAAGATCGCAGCCTGCGGCAGCTCCTACAGGGGATGTGGTTCGGCCGAAAATCTAGAAGGAGGGCGCCTGCTGACGGCGTTTCCACTGACTCAAACGCTGCTGCAAATTCAACGGGCTATGAATCTGCTGCTGCCGCGCCCGGCTGAACAGGATCAACGCCAGCTCCGCCGTGGCCAGCGCATCGGCACTCGCGTTGTGCCGCTCGAACACCTCAAGTTTGAACCAGTCGATCCATTCATCCAGCCCGGCCTCGCGAATACTCGCCTGCGGGCACAACAACGGCGCCATGTCCGCGACATCCAGAAACACGTTCTGCAGCTTGTAGCCCAAGTGCTCCTTCAGGGCGCGTCCGAGCATGTGCTGATCGAAGGGCGCATGAAACGCTAGCACCGGGCTGTCGCCGATAAACTCCATGAGTTCCAGCAACGCTTCGGCCGGGTCGCTGCCGGCGGCAATCGCGTTCGGTCCCAGACCATGAATCAACACACTGGGGCTGAGCTTCAGCTCCCGGCATTGCAGGGTGCGTTCGAACTGCTGGCTGAAGTCGATTGCGCCGTCCTCGATGACCACTGCACCGATCGACAGCACGCGATCCTTGTTCAGGCTCAGCCCGGTGGTTTCCAGATCGAGCACCACCCAGCGCTGCTCGCGCAGGCTGCATTCTTTCAGTTCGCCAATGGTCGGCAGTTTTGCCATGCGCTGTTGCAGGTCTGTCGACAGCAGAGGGCTGGTCGGCCGCAGCCACGAAAACAGGCTCATAGCTGATACCGCAAGGCCAGGCTGCTTTGCAGGCGCTGCGCCTGGCGCAGCGATTCACGCAGGATGCGCCGGTCCAGATGGTTGAGGCTGTCCGGGTCGACGCGGTTGGACCACGGCAGATTTTCACGGGTCTGGATCTGATGCTGCTGCATGCGCGTCTGTTGGATGAAGTGATAAGCCTCTTCATACGCCGCGCCGTCGAGCCGTTCGATGACTTGTTTTTCGACCAGCTGACGCAAGCGTTCGAGGGTGTTGTTGGTTTCGATGCCATGGGCCAGCGCCAACAGGCGCGCGCCATCGACGAAGGGCGTCAGGCCCTGGACCTTGAGATCGAGGGTGGCTTTCTCGCCGTTTTTGCGCGCCAGCACAAACTCGCGGAAACGCCCCACGGGCGGGCGATTGCGTAGCGCGTTCTCGGCCATCATGCGCTGGAACAAACGGTTGTCGCCGACCTGCTCGAGAATCCCGCGGCGCAGTTGCGCACAGCCTTTCTCGTCACCCCAGACCACCCGCAGGTCGAAATAGATGCTCGAACCGAGCAGGTTCTCCGGCGTCGCCTCGCGAATGAATGCTGCAAAGCGTCGCGCCCATTCTGCCCGGGACAGGCACAGCTCGGGGTTGCCGGCCATGATGTTGCCCTTGCACAGGCTGAAGCCGCACTGCGCCAGACTCTGGTTGATCTGCTGGGCGATTGGCAGCAGCTTGCCGCGAATCTCCGCCGCCTGCGCCGCGTCCCTCGCTTCGAAGAGAATGCCGTTGTCCTGATCGGTGTGCAGCGTCTGTTCGCGCCGGCCCTCGCTGCCGAAGCACAACCAACTGAACGGCACGCCGGGGTCGCCTTTTTCGGCGAGGGTCAGTTCGATTACCCGGCACACGGTATGATCGTTGAGCAGGGTGATGATGTGAGTGATCTGCGTCGAAGATGCACCGTGAGCCAGCATGCGTTCGACCAGTTGGCCGATCTCGCCGCGCAGGCTCACCAGTTGCTCGATGCGCTGGGCGCTGCGGATGGTCCGGGCCAGATGCACCAGATCGACCCGTTGCAGGGAGAACAGATCGCGCTCGGAGACCACGCCACACAAGCGCTGATCCTTGACCAGACAGACGTGGGCGATGTGCCGTTCGGTCATGGCGATCGCCGCGTCGAAGGCGCTGTGATCCGGCGACAGAAAGAACGGCGAGCAGGTCATGTGGCGCTCGATGGCTTCGCTGAAATCACCGCTGCCATTGGCGACCACCTCGCGCAGGTCGCGCAGGGTGAAGATCCCCAGCGGCGCCTTGTGTTCATCCACTGCGACGATGCTGCCGACTTGTTGCTCGTGCATCAGCTTCACTGCTTCGCGCAGTGGCGTGTCGGGGCTGCAGGTCACCGGATGGCGCATCGCCAATTCGCCGAGGCGGGTGTTGAGCGAATACTGGGTTCCGAGGGTTTCCACGGCTTTCTGCTGGACTTGCTGGTTGACCTGATCGAGCAGGCTGCTGACCCCGCGCAGGGCGAAATCGCGGAAGCTGCCGGACAGGGCAAACAGTTTGATGAACGCCGGTTTGTTCAGCTGCAGGCAGAAGGTGTCTTCGCCGGCCAGGTGTTCGGTACGGGTTGCCCGTTCGCCAATCAGTGCGGCCAACGGGAAGCATTCTCCGGTGGTGATCTCGAAAGTGGTTTCGGTACCGGGCCGGGTGATGTGCTGACGCTCGCCGATCACGCGGCCCTGTTTGACGATGTAGAAATATTCGACCGGCCCGTCGGCAGGTTTGATGATGCTTTCGCCCTGGCCATAGAAGCGCAGTTGACATTGCTCCACCAGAAAAGCCAGGTGGGCGTGTTCCATCTGATTGAAAGGCGGGAAGCGCTGGAGGAATTGCAGGGTGCCCTGAATGTTCTGCAACACCGCGGTTTTCCCTGCCTGGGTGAAGGCGTCCGCTTTACTCATAACCATTACCGCAGTCTTTTTTGAATTGTTGTTGTCGGATCGATGCAGCCATGGTCGGCCCCTGCGTGCAGGGTGCCCATTGGACGTAAGTCTAGGTTGGGGTTGCCGTTCGGCACATTTGGGAAGAACCCTACAAAAACAGTCGGAAATTCTCGCGTCAGCCTCTTGGAAAAAAATCCGACGAAGTGCACATTGAAGCTGTGCTTAGCGATGTCTGACGACTGTGCCAGGTGACTGAATTGAAAACGTAGAGAGTGCCATGTCCGACCACGATATTTTGAGCGACGCCGAGCGTGAAGCGCTCAGCGCTGTCATGCTCGAACCCGACTTGCCGCCGCAACGTGTACTGATCGTCGATGACGACAAGGACGCCCGGGAGCTGTTGTCGGAGATTCTCGCGTTGGAAGGCATTCGTTGCATGACCGCGGCCAGTGGCGAAACCGCGCTGAAGATGCTCGACGAAAAACCTTCGATCGGGCTGGTGATCACTGATTTGCGCATGGGCAATGTTGGTGGGCTGGATTTGATTCGGCAGGTGCGTGAGTCGGAGCGGGCGGCGTTGCCGATCATCATTGTTTCCGGCGATGCCGATGTGAAAGACGCCATTGCCGCGATGCACCTGAGCGTGGTGGATTTTCTGCTCAAGCCGTTTGATACGGCCCAGTTGCTGGGCCTGGTCAAACACGAATTGGGCATAGAACCGTAAATTGTGTTTAGCCGCTACCCTTGTGGCGAGGGAGCTTGCTCCCGCTGGGCTGCGAAGCGGCCCAAACCCAGCATCCACATTAATCCTGACACATCGCATTCGCTGAATTTACGACGGCTGCGCCGCCGAGCGGGAGCAAGCTCCCTCGCCACAGGGATTACTGACTTGCTTGGGGGTTCAGCCCAGACAAAAAAAGCCCTGACCGCAAGATCAGGGCTTTTTCATGTCCGTCATTCAGCGCAAAGTTACAGGCCGTTGGCCTTCTTGAACTCGCGACGACGACGGTGCAGCACCGGCTCGGTGTAGCCGTTCGGCTGTTTGGTGCCTTCGATCACCAGTTCGACCGCCGCCTGGAAGGCGATATTGCTGTCGAAGTCCGGTGCCAGCGGACGGTACAGCGGGTCGTTGGCGTTCTGCCGGTCAACCACCGGCGCCATGCGCTTGAGGCTTTCCATCACTTGCGCCTCGGTGACGATACCGTGGCGCAGCCAGTTGGCGATGTGCTGGCTGGAGATGCGCAGCGTCGCACGGTCTTCCATCAGGCCCACGTCGTTGATGTCCGGCACTTTCGAGCAACCCACGCCCTGGTCGATCCAGCGCACCACGTAACCGAGAATACCCTGGGCGTTGTTGTCCAGTTCGTTCTTGATCTGTTCCGGCGTCCAGCTCGGGTTGACCGCCAGCGGAATGGTCAGGATGTCGTCCACCGAAGCGCGGGTACGCTTGGCCAGTTCGGCCTGACGGGCGAACACGTCGACCTTGTGATAATGCAGCGCGTGCAGTGCAGCGGCGGTCGGCGACGGTACCCAGGCGGTGTTGGCGCCGGCCAGCGGGTGAGCGATTTTCTGTTCGAGCATTGCCGCCATCAGGTCGGGCATCGCCCACATGCCTTTACCGATTTGCGCGCGACCTTGCAGGCCGGTGCTCAGACCGATATCGACGTTCCAGTTCTCGTAGGCGCCGATCCACTTCTCGGCCTTCATGTCGGCCTTGCGCACCATCGGGCCGGCTTCCATCGAGGTGTGGATTTCGTCACCGGTGCGGTCGAGGAAGCCGGTGTTGATGAACACCACGCGCTCGCTGGCAGCCTTGATACAGGCCTTGAGGTTGACCGTGGTGCGGCGCTCCTCGTCCATGATCCCGACTTTCAGGGTGTTGCGGGCAAGGCCCAGCACGTCTTCGATGCGACCGAACAGCTCGTTGGTGAACGCCGCTTCTTCCGGGCCGTGCATCTTCGGTTTAACGATGTAGACCGAGCCGGTGCGAGTGTTCTTGCGCGAGGTGTTGCCGTTGAGGTTGTGCATCGCTGCCAGACACGTCACCAGACCGTCGAGAATGCCTTCCGGCACTTCGTTGCCGTGCTTGTCGAGGATCGCGTCGATGGTCATCAGGTGACCGACGTTACGCACGAACAACAGCGAGCGCCCGTGCAGGGTCAGTTCACTGCCATCGACCTTGGTGTAGGTGCGATCCGGGTTCATGGTGCGGGTGAAGGTCTGGCCGCCCTTGGCGACTTCTTCGGACAGGTCGCCCTTCATCAGGCCGAGCCAGTTGCGGTAGATCACCACTTTGTCGTCGGCATCGACGGCAGCCACGGAGTCTTCGCAGTCCATGATGGTGGTCAGTGCCGCTTCCATCAGGATGTCTTTGACGCCGGCGGCGTCGGTCTGGCCGACCGGGGTGCTGGCGTCGATCTGGATTTCGAAATGCAGACCGTGGTTTTTCAGCAGGATCGCGATCGGGGCATTGGCATCGCCCTGAAAACCGATCAGCTGAGCATCGTCGCGCAGGCCGGTGTTGCTGCCGCCCTTTAGGGAGACCAGCAGTTTGCCGTCAGCGATCTTGTAACCGGTGGAGTCGGCGTGGGAGCCGGCAGCCAGTGGCGCCGCTTCGTCGAGGAACGCACGGGCGAAGGCGATGACTTTGTCGCCACGCACCTTGTTGTAGCCTTTGCCCTTTTCCGCGCCACCGTCTTCGCTGATCGCGTCGGTGCCATACAGGGCGTCGTACAGCGAACCCCAGCGGGCGTTCGAGGCATTGAGGGCGAAGCGGGCGTTCATCACCGGCACCACGAGTTGCGGGCCGGCGGTGCGGGCGATTTCATCATCGACGTTTTGCGTCGTTGCCTGGAAATCAGCCGCTTCTGGCAGCAGATAACCGATTTCTTGCAGGAAGGCTTTGTAGGCCACGGCGTCGTGCGCCTGGCCGGCGTGTTCCTGATGCCAGGCATCAAGACGAGCCTGGAAGTCATCGCGTTTGGCGAGTAGGGCTTTGTTCTTCGGCGCCAGGTCATGAATGACCTTGTCGGCACCTTCCCAGAATTTTTCGGCGGTGAGGCCGGTACCGGGAATGGCTTCGTTGTTCACGAAGTCGAACAGGACTTTGGCGACCTGCAGGCCACCGACTTGAACGTGTTCAGTCATTGCTTGCCTCACTCTGCTCAGCTATTTCGCTTTTCAGCTCTTCAATTTAACAATGAAGCCTCTGGCCATTTAAACCACAAACCTTCCGACCAGTACATGCCATTGCTGGCGGCTGGGCTGGGACCAATCAACGGCTTGGGGGCCTTGCTGACGGGGCTTTCAGGATTGCGAACGTGCCTTGGGCAGACATCGATCCAGCGTTATGTAGTGCGCGCTGCGGCATACTACATGATGAGTTGCGCTTGTGAAAATCAGACTAATTACGTCGTTCTGCGACCTCATGACGCATTGCGGTCACGTCGCGGAACGGGATGTTCTCAAAAAACCAGCGGATTGTTCCAGTTAAATATAAAAAGTTGTACACATAAATGCTTTCTGCCTGCTATGGCATCCCCCTGCGGTGCACACTTCTGTAGTGAGGGGATTTATCCCCGATGGGTGGCGAAGCCGCCCCCTGCGCGCTGACAGGTAGACCGAGCTGACAGGGGTTTACGGCTGCTGCGCAACCGATCGGGGATAAATCCCCTCGCCACAGGTTGCATCCAAAACCAGGACACAGGTCTGCTGCCTGGGCTGAATCAAACCCTTGCCTATACTTGCCTTTCTATAACAAAAGTCATGAAAAGAGGGGCTGCGCCATGGACCATCTCGTACTCACTGTCTTCGCCCCGGACAAGCCCGGGCAGGTCGAGCGCATCGCCCAATGCATCGCCGAGCATGGCGGTAACTGGCTGGAAAGCCGCATGTCACGGATGGCCGGGCAGTTCGCCGGGATTCTGCGGGTGGGCGTGCCGGCGGAGGCTTACGACGAATTAGTCGATTCCCTACAAGCACTGTCGGCACAGGGCATTCGCGTGCTGATTGCCGAGAGCGGCATCGAGCAGTCTTGTACCTGGAAACCGATCGCCATGGAGCTGGTGGGCAACGACCGTCCGGGCATCGTGCGCGACATCACCCGTTTGCTCAGCGAGCAGGGGGTGAACCTCGAACGGCTGGTGACCGAAGTGCGCCCGGCACCGATGAGCAGCGAGCCGTTATTCCACGCTGAAGCAATTCTCGCGGTGCCGCTGACCCTGTCGCTGGACGTACTGCAATCGCGCCTGGAAACCCTGGCCGATGATCTGATGGTCGAACTGGTGTTACGCACTGACGTTTAAGCGCCGCTGGTGTTATCCAGTTTTAACGTGCACCTGCCTGTGGATAACCTGTAGAGACCGGGCGCAACGCCACGCCGGCTGTGGCTTGCCGGGAACTGATCAAAAAACCGCCAGCATTCAGTGACTTGCGCACAAACGGCGGGGATCACGCTGTGGATAACCTTGGGAAGGAACGTTGCAGACCACGAGAATCGTGGTCTGCGAAGGTTTGTGCGTTTTTTGATCAGCTGCGCCGGCGCAAACTGATCACCGCATCGACGCTATAAACGGCCAGACCGGCCCAGATAAAGATGAACGCGATCAGCGTGCTCGACGACAAATGTTCGCCGAACAGCAGCACTGCCTGCAGCAGCACCAGGGTTGGTGCCAGGTATTGCAGGAAGCCGATGGTGGTGTAAGGCAAGTGGCGCGTGGCAGCGTTGAAGCACACCAGCGGCACCAGCGTCACCGGGCCGGCGGCTACCAGCCACCAGGCTTGCGAGGTGGTCCAGAATTCGGGTTGCGCGCTGGTTGCGGTCTGGTTGAACAACAGCCAGGCAATGGCGATCGGCACCAGCATCCAGGTTTCCACTACCAGCCCTGGCAAGGCTTTGACCGGCGCCTGTTTGCGGATCAAACCGTAAAAACCAAAGGTCAGCGCCAGCACCAGCGACACCCACGGCAGACTGCCGACCTGCCACACTTGCTGCGCCACGCCGATGGCCGCCAGCCCCACGGCGATCCACTGCATGCGCCGCAGGCGTTCGCCGAGAATCAGCATCCCCAACAGCACGTTGACCAGCGGGTTGATGTAGTAACCGAGACTCGCTTCGAGCATGCGTCCGTTGTTCACCGACCACACGTAGGTCAGCCAGTTGGCCGCGATCAAGGTACCGCTCAGCGCCAGAATCGCCAGGCGTTTGGGGTTGTCGAGCAATTCGCGCAACCAGCCCGGATGCTTCCACACCATCAGCAACAGGGCGCCGAACAGCGCCGACCACAGCACGCGGTGAATGATGATCTCGACAGCGGGGACTTCGGCGATGGCTTTGAAGTAGATCGGGAACAGGCCCCAGATGATGTAGGCACTCAGGCCCAGAATGTACCCGCGACGCGGGTTGGCGGCTTGCATGCAGAATCCTTGCTTAGGCAGCTAACAAAGGAGGGATTGTAAGGAGGTTGTATAGATGTGTCGTGTCAGAAAGCGAAAAGATCGCAGCCTTCGGCAGCTCCTGCAGGGGAATGCGATCCATGTAGGAGCTGCCGAAGGCTGCGATCTTTTGATATTGAATTCAGAACAATTTCAAAGGTTCTTCGTTGAGCGCCGACAGTTGCTCCCGCAGCGCCAACACCTGATCGCCCCAATACCGTTCGGTGCCGAACCAAGGAAAGCTGTGCGGAAACGCCGGGTCGTCCCAGCGCCGCGCCAGCCACGCGCTGTAGTGCATCAGCCGCAGGGCGCGCAGCGGTTCGATCAGCGCCAGTTCGCGCGGATCGAAGTCGTGGAATTCGTTGTAGCCATCCATCAGTTCCGAGAGCTGGCCGAGGCATTCCTGACGATCACCCGCCAGCATCATCCAGATGTCCTGCACGGCCGGGCCCATGCGGCAGTCGTCGAGGTCGACGATGTGGAACATTTCATCGCGGCACATCATGTTGCCGGGGTGGCAGTCGCCGTGCATGCGGATGTTCTGGTGCGGCGTGGCGGCGTAGACGTCTTCGACACGCTTGAGCAAGTCGCGGGCCACGGACTCGTAGGCTAGCAGGAGGCTCTTGGGGATGAAGTTGCCTTCAAGCAATGTTGCCAGCGAGGCGTGGCCGAAGTTCTGCACGGCGAGGGCTTCACGGTGTTCGAACGGCTTGGTGGCGCCGACCGCATGAATGCGCCCGAGCAACTGGCCGAGGCGATACAACTGATCGAGATTGCCCGGCTCCGGCGCACGGCCGCCGCGACGGGGGAACAGGGTGAAACGGAAACCGGCATGCTCGTGCAGGGTTTCACCGTTGTGGATCAGCGGCGCCACCACCGGGATTTCGACGTCGGCCAGTTCGAAGGTGAACTGGTGTTCTTCGAGGATGGCGTCATTGGTCCAGCGCTGCGGGCGATAGAACTTGGCGATCAGCGGTTCGGAGTCTTCGATGCCTACCTGATAGACGCGGTTCTCATAGCTGTTGAGCGCGAGAATGCGCGCATCGCTGAGGAAACCGATGCTTTCGACGGCATCGAGCACGAGATCGGGTGTAAGGGTTTCAAACGGGTGGGCCATGCTGACTCCTGCGCGCAGCAGGCTGCCGCGTCCGGCCCAGCATGGTAGCGCAGATGGCAGGGGGGGAGTGGGTTGGTGTCTGGGAGGACGCTATCGCTGGCAAGCCAGCTCTCACAAAGTCTTGCACTATTTTCAAATCAGCGCAGAACCTGTGGGAGCTGGCTTGCCAGCGATTAGGGCCTGTCAGGCGCCGACGATTCCACCGTCCTCACGGGTAATCGCCATCACCGAGGATCGCGGCTTGCCGTTCGGCAAATGCTCAGGGAAGGTCGAACCACCGTTCTCGCCCGGGTGCTGAATCCCGACAAACAGGGTCTTCTGATCCGGTGAGAAGCTGATCCCGGTGACTTCGCAACCAATCGGCCCGACCATGAAGCGGCGAATTTCGCCGGTCTTGGGGTCGGCACAGAGCATCTGGTTGTTGCCCATCCCGGCAAAGTCGCCGGCATTGCTTGAGTCGCCGTCCGTCAGAATCCACAAGCGCCCGGCCTTGTCGAAGCCCAGCCCGTCCGGGCTGTTGAACATGTTCTGCGGGGTGATGTTCGACGAACCGCCCTTCGGCGTACCGACATGGACGCCTGGATTGCCGGCGACCACAAACAGATCCCAGGCGAAGGTCTTCGAGGCGTGATCGTCGCGGTCGGTGCGCCAGCGCAGGATCTGCCCGTAGACGTTTTTCGCGCGTGGGTTCGGCCCGCCCACCGGCTGCCCGTCTTCGCCGCGTTTGGCGTTGTTGGTCAGGGTGCAATAGACCTGGCCGTCCTTCGGGCTGACCACGATCCATTCCGGGCGGTCCATGCGCGTGGCGCCGACCACGCTGGCGGCGAGGCGGGCGTGGATCAGCACTTCGGCCTGATCGGCGAAACCGCTGCTGGCATCGATGCCGTTCTTGCCATGGGTCAGTTCGATCCACTGGCCCTGGCCTTTCGGATGATCCGGGTTGCCGTCACCGGCATCGAATTTCGCCACGTACAAAGTGCCGTGGTCGAGGATGTTGCGGTTGGCCTTGGCGTTGCGGTGGTTGATGCGGTCGCGGCTGACGAATTTGTAGATGAACTCGCCGCGTTCGTCGTCGCCCATGTACACCACGGCGCGGCCGTCGTTGGTCTCGGCCAGTGCGGCGTTTTCATGTTTGAAGCGACCCAGCGCGGTGCGCTTGACCGGGGTCGATTGCGGATCGAACGGATCGATCTCGACCACCCAGCCGTGACGGTTGAGCTCGTTGGGGTTCTTGGCCATGTCGAAACGCGGGTCGAACGGATGCCAGTTGATCTCGCGGCTGGCCGCCGACACACCGTAACGCTTTTGCGCCGGGTCGAACTGCTGCTGGGCGTTGCTGCTGCCAAAGCAGTCGGTGAAGTTTTCTTCGCAGGTCAGATAGGTACCCCACGGTGTCTTGCCGTTGGCGCAGTTCTGGAAGGTGCCAAGGACTCTCTTGCCGTGCTTGTCGGCGGCCGTCTTCATCAGCTCGTGACCGGCGGCCGGGCCGCTGATGCGCAGCGGCGAGTTGCCGTGGATGCGCCGGTTGTAACGCGAGCCCTGGACGAACTGCCATTGGCCGTTCTTGCGCTGCACTTCGATCACCGACACACCTTCGCAGGCCAGCGCCTTGCGCACGTCTTCGGCCGATTGCGGCATGCCGCCGTGCGGGTAGAGGTAGCGGTAGTTGGTGTATTCGTTGTTGATCGCCATCAACGCGCGGTTTCTGTCGTCGGGGAATTCGAACAGGCTCATGCCGTCGTTGTTGTCGCCGAATTGCACTTCCTGTGCGGCGGCGGTGCCATTGCCGCTCGGGTCGAACGCCGGGCCGTTCTTGTGCAATGGCTGACCCCAACTGATCAGCACCGAGGACTTGTAGCCCTTCGGCAGGCTGATGACGTCTGTGGTGGCGGCGGGAATGCTCTCGAAACCGAGCAGGCGGCTGTTGCCGGCGCTGATGCCGGTGGCCAGCGCGCTGCGGCTGAGCAGGTTGCCGCCGAGAAACATGGCGGCGCCGCACAGCGCGCCGGCGCTGATGAAACCGCGACGGCTGAGGCCGACCATTTTTTCCAGGTCTGTCGATTGGTTTTCTTCTAATAGGCTCACATCAGGCTCCCTGCTTGGTTTTGGCAGCCACCTTAATGAGCGTCGATTACGCTTTCGTTGCAGCGTCTGATTACAGCGGCGTGCCGATCAGTACATTGGACGGCGAAAACTGCACCTGCACCAGTTGCCCGACACTCAGCCCGCGGGTGCGAAGCTGCAGCGGCTCAGCCAGAGCGCAGAGCGTCTGGCCGTTGGGCAAAGCGATGCGCACTTCGCTGGGGCCGTCCTCGGCATCGAGAATGGCTTCGAGCGTGCCGCTCAGTAGATTGTGTCCAGATGTTGCCGCTTGATCCGCCGCCAGCAGTTCAAGCCAGCCGGCCTTGATCAATGCCACTACTTCAGTGCCCGGTTGCAGTTCCAGGTGCACGGTGCTGTCGTGGGTGATCTGTGCGTTGATCCACAAACCTTCAGCCAGTTCGAGGCGGATCACGTCATTGCGGCCCTGACCTTCGATGCTCACGACTTTGCCGTGCAGTTGATTGCGGGCGCTGGTTCTGAGCATCAATCGCCCGAGCAGATCCAGATCACTGGCGTCTTCAGCCGCTTCCAGCACCTGCGCCTGCAAAGCCTGCAGCTTTTGATAAAGGCGCAACACCCGCTCGCCTTCGCTGGACAATCTGGCGCCACCGCCGCCCTTGCCGCCGACCGCACGTTCCACCAGTGGCTTCTGCGCCAGGTTGTTCAACTCATCGATCGCATCCCAAGCGGCCTTGTAACTCAGCCCGGCGCTTTTTGCGGCGCGGGTGATCGAGCCCTGTTCGGCAATGTGTTGCAGCAGGGCGATGCGCTGCGGACGGCGGACGATGTGCTGGGAGAGCAGGGTGGGCAGGGACATGGGTGGGGGCTTTTTCACGGTGGCGGTGGGGGGAAATTGGCGGCTTGCAACGCCGGAGTCAAGCCTGACATAGAACCCTGTGGGAGCGAGCCTGCTCGCGAAGGCGTCAGCATATTCAACGCTGATGATGACCGACACTGAGCTTCGCGAGCAGGCTCGCTCCCACAAGGGGATTGTGCTGACTTTCAATTTCCCGGTTTTGGCGTGCGCGCCAGGCAATACACGTCAACCCGCGCTGCGCCTGCATTTTTTAGCAGTCGCGCCAATGCCTGGGCCGTGGCGCCGGTGGTCAGCACGTCATCGATCAATGCGAAGTGCCGACCTTTCACATCGGTGTCAGGGTTCAGCGCGAAGGCATGACGCAAATTGCGCTTGCGCGCCTTGGCGTCGAGATCCTGCTGGGCGCTGGTGTCGTGGACCCGCCGTAGCGCCTGTTCCTCAAAAGGCAGATTCAGCTGTTGGCTTAACCATCGCCCGAGCATCGCGGCTTGATTGAACCCGCGTTGGCGCAGACGTTTGATCGCCAGTGGCACCGGCAACAACACATCGGGTCGCGGCAACCCTTCATCGAAGCGATGTTGCAGGTATTGTCCGGCAACGTCGGCAAGCAGGTGGCCAAACGGCCATTTCGCCTTGTGTTTAAAGCGTGTAATCAGACTGTCCACCGGGAAGTCATAGCGCCACGGCACGACCACCTGTTCGAACGCCGGCGGCTCTAGCAGGCACTCGCTGCAGGTCAGACCGACAGCCGGCATCGGCAAAGCGCACGTCTGGCACTGGTCGCCGAGCCAGGGCAGCTCGGTTTCGCAGGCGACGCACATTGGCAATTCTGCTTCTGCGGGTTCATCGCACAGCAAGCAGGTCTGTACGTTTTTTAAACAGATGTAAACCTGCTGTTCGTATCGTGGTTGACAGCGCATGACTCTTCCTTAAATATGCCGAACATCCGTGTCGCGCCTGTGGGTATTACGTTCCCGCAGCCGCCAGCCAAGCATAACCAAGGAACTGCCCATGAGCGCCAGCACCTCTGCCACCCTGCGTCACGATTGGTCTTTAGCCGAAGTCAAAGCGCTCTTCGTACAGCCATTCAACGACTTGCTGTTCCAGGCGCAGACGGTGCACCGCGCACATTTCAACGCCAACCGGGTGCAGGTTTCGACCCTGCTGTCGATCAAGACTGGTGCCTGCCCGGAAGACTGCAAGTACTGCCCGCAGTCCGGTCACTACAACACCGGCCTGGAAAAAGAAAAGCTGATGGAGGTGCAGAAAGTCCTCGAGGAGGCTGCCCGCGCCAAAGCCATCGGCTCCACGCGTTTCTGCATGGGCGCGGCGTGGAAGCACCCGTCCGCCAAAGACATGCCGTACGTGCTGAAGATGGTCGAAGGCGTGAAAGCCATGGGTCTGGAAACCTGCATGACCCTCGGGCGTCTCGATCAGGAGCAGACCGAGGCGCTGGCCAAGGCTGGCCTGGATTACTACAACCACAACCTCGACACCTCGCCGGAGTTCTACGGCAGCATCATCACCACCCGCACTTACAGCGAGCGCCTGCAGACCCTGGCCTACGTGCGTGAGTCGGGGATGAAGATCTGCTCCGGCGGCATTCTCGGCATGGGCGAGTCGCTGGACGACCGCGCCAACCTGCTGATCCAGCTGGCTAACCTGCCGGAGCATCCGGAGTCGGTGCCGATCAACATGCTGGTGAAAGTGGCCGGTACGCCGCTGGAAAACGCCGACGACGTCGATCCGTTCGATTTCATCCGCATGCTCGCCGTGGCGCGCATCCTCATGCCGCAATCCCACGTGCGCCTGTCCGCCGGCCGCGAAGCGATGAACGAGCAGATGCAGGCGTTGGCATTCTTTGCCGGTGCCAACTCGATTTTTTACGGCGACAAACTGCTGACCACTGCCAACCCGCAGGCCGACAAGGACATGCAACTGTTCGCGCGTCTGGGTATTCAGCCAGAAGCCCGTGAAGAGCATGCCGATGAGGTGCATCAGGCCGCGATCGAGCAGGCGCTGGTGGAGCAGAAGAGCAGCGAGCAGTTCTATAACGCTGCGGTCTGATCTTCGCTTGAAATGCAAAACCCTGTAGGAGCTGCCGCAGGCTGCGATCTTTTGATGTTGTTTTTTAAAAGACAAGCTCAAAAGATCGCAGCCTTCGGCAGCTTCTACACAGTCATTTTTCAGATGTGAGGCCTGCATGTCTTTCGATCTCGCCGCACGCCTTGCTGCCCGCCGTGCTGAACATCTCTATCGCCAGCGGCCGTTGCTCGAGTCCCCGCAGGGGCCTGAAGTGGTGGTCGACGGTCAGCCGTTGCTGGCGTTCTGCAATAACGACTACCTCGGCCTGGCCAATCACCCGCAAGTGATCGAAGCCTGGCGCGCCGGTGCCGAGCGCTGGGGCGTCGGTGGCGGAGCGTCGCATCTGGTGATCGGCCACAGCGGCCCGCATCACGCGCTGGAAGAAGCCCTCGCCGATCTCACTGGCCGGCCGCGTGCTTTGTTGTTCACTACTGGCTACATGGCCAACCTCGGCGCGGTCACGGCACTGGTGGGGCAGGGCGATACGGTGTTGGAAGACCGCCTCAATCACGCCTCGTTGCTGGATGCCGGTCTGTTGTCCGGCGCGCGTTTCAATCGTTATCTGCACAACGACGCCGACAGCCTGGCCAAGCGTCTGGAGAAGGCTACCGGCAACACGCTGGTGGTCACCGATGGCGTGTTCAGCATGGACGGCGACATCGCCGATCTGCCCGCGCTGGCCCGGGAAGCCAAGGCCAAGGGCGCGTGGCTGATGGTCGATGATGCCCATGGCTTCGGCCCGCTCGGCGTCAATGGTGGCGGAATCGTCGAGCATTTCGGCCTGAGTCAGGACGATGTGCCGGTGCTGGTCGGCACCCTCGGCAAGGCGTTCGGCACGGCGGGTGCTTTTGTCGCCGGCAGTGAGGAGCTGATCGAAAGCCTGATCCAGTTCGCCCGGCCCTACATCTACACCACCAGCCAGCCACCGGCGCTGGCCTGCGCAACGCTGAAAAGTCTGGAACTACTGCGCACGGAACACTGGCGTCGTGAACATCTGCAGACGCTGATCCGCCAGTTCCGCCACGGCGCCGAGCAGATCGGTCTGCAATTGATGGACAGCTTCACCCCGATCCAGCCGATCCTGATCGGCGATGCCGGTCGCGCCGTGCGCCTGTCGCAGATGCTGCGCGAGCGCGGCTTGATGGTCACGGCAATCCGTCCGCCGACTGTCCCGGCGGGTAGCGCACGCCTGCGCGTGACCCTGACCGCTGCCCACAGCGAGGCGCAGGTGCAGCTATTGTTGGAAGGACTGGCCGATTGCTTTGCCCAACTGCCGCCGGAGCCAAGCCATGCGTGATCGTCTGATTCTGCTGCCGGGCTGGGGCCTTGGTATTTCGCCGCTGGAGCCTTTGACCGCAGCGTTACAGGGACTCGACGAGCATCTGTATGTCGAGATCGAGCCGTTGCCCGAGCTTGATTCAAGCGACGTGCAGGAGTGGCTCGACGATCTCGATGAACGTATTCCTCAGGATGTGTGGCTGGGCGGCTGGTCGCTGGGCGGCATGCTTGCCTCCGAATTGGCGGCACGGCGCGGCGAGCGTTGCTGCGGTCTGCTGACGCTGGCGAGCAATCCTTCTTTCATGGCTCACGAGCATTGGCCGAGTGCGATGCCGGGCGAGACGTTCGATGCATTTCTTGCCGGCTGCCAGTCCGATCCACGGCTGACCCTCAAACGGTTCTCGTTGTTGTGTGCTCAGGGCGCGCAAGAGCCGCGCGGTTTGTCGCGGCTGATGCTGGGCGGCGCGCCAAATACGGCCCCCGAAACCTTGTTGGCCGGGCTGGAACTGCTCGCCCAACTGGATACCCGGGAAGCGTTGCAGGCGTTTCGCGGCCCGCAGTTGCACCTGTTCGCCGGGCAGGACGGCCTGGTGCCGGCGGAAGCGGCGGGGGCGTTGTTCGCCCTGTTGCCGGATATCGAAATTGGTCTGATCGAACAGGCCAGTCATGCGTTTCTTCTGGAAGACCCCCATGGCGTGGCGGGTGCGATCCAGGCTTTTCTACACGAGTGCGGTGATGACTGATTTGTCTCTAGTTGCGCTGCCCGGCGGCTTGCCCGACAAGCGCCAGGTCGCGGCCTCTTTCTCCCGTGCGGCGGCCAGCTACGACAGTGTTGCCGAATTGCAGCGTGATGTCGGCTCACAGTTGCTGCAGCGGTTGCCGGAAGATTTTCTGCCGTCACGCTGGCTGGATCTTGGCTGTGGCACCGGCTATTTCACTCGCGCATTGGCCGAGCGATATGTCGAGGGGCAGGGGCTGGCACTGGATATCGCCGAGGGCATGCTCAATCACGCACGGCCACTGGGCGGCGCGCAGCATTTCATCGCGGGTGATGCGGAGCGTCTGCCATTGCAGGATTCGACCTGCGAGCTGATCTTCTCCAGCCTCGCGGTGCAGTGGTGTGCGGACTTCGAATCGGTGCTCAGCGAAGCTTTTCGTGTGCTCAAGCCGGGCGGGATTTTCGCGTTTGCTAGTCTTTGTGTCGGGACGTTGTACGAATTGCGCGACAGTTGGCGGCAGGTCGATGGGCTGGTGCACGTCAACCGCTTCCGTGAATTCGTCCGGTATGAGCAGTTGTGTGCCGCCAGCGGCTTGCGTACGGTGAGTCTGCGGAACCAGGCGCATGTGCTGCACTACCCGGATGTGCGCAGCCTGACCCACGAACTCAAGGCGCTCGGTGCGCACAATCTGAACCCCGGGCGGCCGGGCGGTTTGACCGGGCGGGCGCGGATCTTCGGCCTGATCGAGGCGTACGAACAGTTCCGTCAGTCGCAGGGATTGCCAGCGACTTACCAGGTGGTTTACGCGGTGTTGGAGAAACCCTTATGAGCGCAGCCTATTTCATCACCGGGACTGACACCGATGTCGGCAAGACCACCGTGGCTGCCGGGTTACTGCATGCTGCGCGCTTGGCGGGGCTGAGTACGGCGGCGGGCAAACCGGTGGCTTCGGGGTGCGAGGTAACCGCCAAGGGTTTGCGTAATGCTGACGCGCTGGCGTTGTTGGCTGAATGTTCGGTGCCGCTGACTTATCAACAGGTCAATCCGGTGGCGTTCGAGCCGGCCATCGCGCCGCATCTGGCGGCGCGCGAGGCGGGTGTCGCGCTGACCGTGCAATCGCTGTTGGCACCGATGCGCGAAATTCTGGCGCTGAATGCCGATTTCACCTTGATTGAAGGGGCCGGTGGCTGGCGGGTACCGTTGGCGGATCAGGACAATCTGTCGGATCTGGCCATCGCGTTGAAGCTGCCGGTGATTCTGGTGGTGGGCGTGCGCCTGGGCTGTATCAGTCATGCCTTGCTGACGGCCGAGGCAATTGCCCGCGATGGTCTGCAACTGGCCGGTTGGGTGGCGAATATCATCGATCCGAAGACGTCGCGGCTGGAAGAGAATCTGGCGACGCTGGCCGAACGGCTGCCGGCGCCGTGTCTGGGGCGCGTGCCGAAACTCAAGGCACTCAATGCCGAAGCGGTGGCTGCCCACTTGCAGCTCGATCTGCTGGACTAATGCTTTTGCTATGACAGGGCACTGTGCCATCAGTATTTTTGACGGGTGTTTTTCTGACGCCTCTGCTTCAATGGCAACCATTGATCCTTCCCAAGGATGAGAACTCCCATGGAAATCACCGGTAACACAGCTTTTTATGCGGGTTTGAGCACCATTCAAACCGGGCAGAATCGTGTCGATCAGGCCGCCAGCCAGATCGCCAATAATACGATCGAGCGTTCGGTTACCAGCCAGTCTTCCGAGGCGCAGGTTGATCGCCTGCGCGGTATCGACCGCAGCCAGCAAATGGATCCGGGCAGCGCCATGGCCGAAATGGCCCAAGGCAAGTTCCAGGTGGAACTGGGCACCAAGGTCGCCAAGGCTTCCGATGAAATGCTCGGGACGATCATTGATACGTTTGCCTGATTTTTCGCGGTCCCTGCCTGCTGAACGCCGCGCTTTGTCGCGGCGTTTTTCGTTGTAAGTCCTTCTCCCTCAACTAATCTTTTTTCATTGCCCGTGGCGCTTTTCAGTCCATGGCCGTTTGCTGTGTCCGGCGTTTGAAAAAAGTCATGACGAACGGCAAAAGATCGACGCTTGACAAGATTTCGGCGTAAACGTATGTTTCAAACAACTGTTTGACCGTCACAACAAATCAACGCGGTCGTTCATTCCCGGTTACATCAGCAGAGGTTTATCGCTATGCCTGACTACAAGGCCCCCTTGCGTGATATTCGCTTCGTTCGTGACGAACTGCTCGGCTACGAAGCGCACTATCAGAGCCTTCCAGCTTGCTCCGAAGCAACGCCGGACATGGTTGACGCCATCCTCGAAGAAGGCGCCAAGTTTTGTGAGCAGGTATTGGCACCGCTGAACCGCGTGGGCGACCTCGAAGGCTGCACCTGGAGCGAGTCCGGTGTGAAAACCCCGACTGGCTTCAAAGAGGCTTACAAGCAATTCGTAGAAGGCGGCTGGCCAAGCCTGGCGCACGACGTCGAGCACGGCGGTCAAGGCCTGCCGGAGTCGCTGGGTCTGGCTGTGAGCGAAATGGTCGGTGAAGCCAACTGGTCGTGGGGCATGTACCCAGGCCTGTCGCACGGCGCGATGAACACCATCTCCGAGCACGGCACCCCTGAGCAGCAAGAAGCCTATTTGACCAAACTGGTTTCCGGCGAGTGGACCGGCACCATGTGCCTGACCGAACCGCACTGCGGCACCGACCTGGGCATGCTGCGCACCAAGGCCGAGCCTCAGGCCGATGGCTCCTACAAGGTTTCCGGGACCAAGATCTTCATCTCGGCCGGTGAACACGACATGGCCGACAACATCGTCCACATCGTACTGGCCCGCCTGCCGGACGCACCGGCTGGCACCAAAGGCATTTCCCTGTTCATCGTTCCAAAATTCCTGCCGAACGCCGATGGCACCATCGGTGCGCGCAACGCAGTGAGCTGCGGTTCGCTGGAACACAAGATGGGTATCCACGGTAACGCGACCTGCGTGATGAACTTCGACGGCGCCACCGGTTTCCTGATCGGCCCGGCGAACAAAGGCCTGAACTGCATGTTCACCTTCATGAACACCGCACGCCTGGGTACCGCGCTGCAAGGTCTGGCCCACGCCGAAATCGGCTTCCAGGGCGGCCTGAAATATGCTCGCGACCGTCTGCAAATGCGCTCTCTGACTGGCCCGAAAGCGCCGGACAAGGCCGCTGACCCGATCATCGTGCACCCTGACGTACGTCGCATGCTGCTGACCATGAAGGCCTTCGCCGAAGGCAACCGCGCGATGGTGTACTTCACCGCCAAACAGGTCGACATCGTCAAGTACGGCGTCGACGAAGAAGAGAAGAAGAAGGCCGACGCACTGCTGGCGTTCATGACGCCGATCGCCAAGGCGTTCATGACCGAAGTCGGTTTCGAAGCCGCCAACCACGGCGTGCAGATCTACGGTGGTCACGGTTTCATCGCCGAGTGGGGCATGGAGCAGAACGTTCGCGACAGCCGCATTTCGATGCTGTACGAAGGCACCACCGGTATCCAGGCACTCGACCTGCTGGGCCGTAAAGTGCTGATGACTCAAGGCGAGGCTTTGAAAGGCTTCACCAAGATCGTTCACAAGTTCTGCCAGAACAACGAAGGCAATGAAGCCGTCAAAGAATTCGTTGCACCGCTGGCTGCACTGAACAAAGAGTGGGGCGAGTTGACCATGAAGGTCGGTATGGCAGCCATGAAAGACCGTGAAGAAGTCGGCGCGGCCTCCGTGGACTACCTGATGTACTCCGGTTACGCCTGCCTGGCCTACTTCTGGGCTGACATGGCGCGCCTGGCTGCTGAAAAACTGGCTGCCGGCACCACCGACGAGGCGTTCTACACTGCCAAGCTGCAAACCGCGCGCTTCTACTTCCAGCGCATCCTGCCACGTACTCGTACCCACGTGGCCACCATGCTGTCGGGCGCCAATAACCTGATGGACATGAAAGAAGAAGACTTCGCACTGGGCTACTAAGCCTCAACGCGGTCTGACCAAACCGCTGCTCCTCCGGGGGCAGCGGTTTTTTTGTTGCTGAATCGCTCAGCAACCCGGCTTTTCTGCCGTTAAAGAGACTGCCTGTGATCTGGATCACATTGTGTGTGCTTAACTGACCACATTGCAGGCACAATGCCATCTCTTTGATATGACGGGTCGGAGCTTTACCCTTGCCGCGTTCTTCCGCTGTACGTTTCAGTCATTTCCTGCCTTCACTCCTGTTGTTGCTCGCGGGGCTGGCGGCTGCGTACGTCAAAGACCTCAACGTATTCTTTACTTCACTGTTCAACGTGCTGCCGACCCTGGTGCTGCTGTTGGGCGGCGCTTACTGTGCGGTTTACCGGCGTCAGCGCGAACTGTTTCTGATGCTCACGGTGTACATCGCCTACTTTCTGCTCGACACCCAGACTGACTATTACCGCGATAACGGCAAAGTGCGCGAAGACGCCGCCGTGGTGTTCCACCTTGTCTGTCTGCTGTTGCCGCTGTTGTTCGGGCTGTTCGCCGCGTGGCAGGAGCGCACCCATCTGTTTCAGGACATGGTCGCGCGATTCGCCGTGCTGCTGGCCTTTGGCAGCGTCGCCCTCGGCCTTGAGCAAAGTTATCCCCAGGCGTTGCTGATGTGGCTCTCGGAAATCCGCTGGCCAGCGCTGCACGGCGCCTGGATGAGCCTGATCCAGATGTCCTATCCGGTGTTTCTCTCGGCGTTCCTGTTGCTGGCCTGGCAATACTGGCGCAACCCGCGCCCGCTGCATGCGGCGCAACTGGTCGGCTTGCTCGGGTTGTTCTGGATGCTGCCGAAAACCTTCATCCTGCCGTTCACCCTGAACATCATGTGCAGTCAGGTGATGCTGATGATTGCCGCCGCCGTGGCGCATGAGGCCTACCAAATGGCCTTTCGCGATGAGCTCACTGGTTTGCCGGGGCGGCGCGCGCTTAATGAGCGCATGCAGCGCCTGGGCCGCAATTATGTGTTGGCGATGAGCGACGTCGATCACTTCAAGAAATTCAACGACACTCACGGTCATGACGTTGGTGATCAGGTGCTGCGCCTGGTCGCGAGCAAACTGTCGAAAATCAGCGGTGGCGGCAGGGCATATCGCTATGGTGGTGAGGAATTCGCCTTGGTGTTTGCGGGCAAAACCCTCGAGGAATGCATGCCGCACCTGGAGGTGATCCGCGAGTCGATTGCTTCCTACAACATTCAGCTGCGTAATCAGGAAAACCGTCCGCAAGATGACCAGCAAGGTCGCCAGCGGCGTGGCGGCAGCGGTGCTTCCAGTGTCTCGGTCACGATCAGTATCGGTGTCGCCGAACGCGTCGAGCAGCGCACCCCGGAAGAAGTCCTCAAGTCTGCCGACCAGGCGTTGTACAGCGCCAAGGGTGCCGGGCGTAACTGCGTCATGGCGTTCGGTCAGAACCGTCGCGGCGCGGTGCGCATGGACAGCGCCGCTGGCTGAATCAAGCCACACGCCATCGCTCAAAAGCCCGCTGATTGCGGGCTTTGTTTTATCGCTGAATGTCAGTGACCAAAAATAACAAATCAGTCACCGGTTGACCCTATGTGTCGCAAAAGTTGTTGAGGTACACTCGGCCTCAACGAAAACACTCTTCCACGAATCACCTGTTTAGATCTTGCGAGGTTTGCCATGGCTGACTACAAAGCGCCGCTGCGCGATATGCGCTTCGTCCTCAATGAAGTATTCGAAGTCGCCAAACTCTGGGCCGAACTGCCGGCCTTGGCCGAGACTGTCGATGCAGAAACCGTAGAAGCCATTCTCGAAGAAGCCGGCAAGGTCACCAGCAAAAGCATCGCGCCTCTGAGCCGTGCTGCCGATGAAGAAGGCTGCCACTGGAAGGACGGCGCCGTTACCACGCCGGCCGGTTTCCCGCAGGCCTATCAGACTTACGCTGAGGGCGGCTGGGTCGGTGTCGGTGGCGATCCGGCCTACGGCGGCATGGGCATGCCCAAAGCCGTTTCGGCGCAGGTCGAAGAAATGGTCAACTCCGCCAGCCTGTCGTTCGGTCTGTACCCGATGCTGACTGCCGGCGCTTGCCTGTCGATCAACGCCCACGCCAGCGAAGAGCTGAAAGCCGCGTACCTGCCGAACATGTATGCCGGGATCTGGGCCGGTTCCATGTGCCTGACCGAGCCGCATGCCGGCACCGACCTGGGCATCATCCGCACCAAGGCCGAACCGCAGGCTGACGGTACCTACAAGGTCAGCGGCACCAAGATTTTCATCACCGGCGGTGAGCACGACCTCACCGAGAACATCATCCACCTGGTGCTGGCGAAACTGCCGGACGCCCCGGCCGGTCCGAAAGGCATTTCGCTGTTTCTGGTGCCGAAGTTCATGGTCAATGCCGATGGCAGTCTGGGCGCACGCAATCCGGCGAACTGTGGCTCGATCGAACACAAGATGGGCATCCAGGCATCCGCGACCTGCGTGATGAACTTCGACGAAGCCGTGGGTTATTTGGTCGGCGAGCCGAACAAGGGCCTGGCGGCGATGTTCACCATGATGAACTACGAACGTCTGGGCGTCGGCATTCAAGGCCTGGCCAGCGGTGAGCGCTCCTATCAGAACGCCGTCGAATACGCGCGCGATCGTCTGCAGAGCCGTTCGCCGACCGGCGCGCAGAACAAGGACAAGGTTGCCGACCCGATCATCGTCCACCCTGACGTACGTCGCATGCTGCTGACCATGAAAGCCTCGAACGAGGGCGGTCGCGCCTTCTCCACTTACGTGGCGATGCAACTCGACACCGCCAAATTCAGCGAAGACGCCACCACCCGCAAGCGCGCAGAAGATCTGGTCGCGTTGCTGACCCCGGTGGCCAAGGCATTCCTCACTGACCTGGGCCTGGAAACCACCGTTCACGGCCAGCAGATTTTCGGCGGCCACGGTTACATCCGCGAGTGGGGTCAGGAGCAACTGGTGCGTGACGTGCGTATCACCCAGATCTACGAAGGCACCAACGGCATTCAGGCCCTGGACCTGGTCGGGCGCAAGATCGTCGGCAGCGGCGGCGCGTTCTACAAGCTGTTCGCTGACGAGATCCGCCACTTCACCGCGACCGCCAGTGCTGACCTCGGCGAATTCACCAAGCCATTGAACGATGCCGTCAGCACCCTCGACGAGCTGACAGCGTGGCTGCTGGATCGGGCGAAAACCAATCCGAACGAAATCGGCGCGGCTTCGGTCGAATATTTGCAAGCGTTCGGCTACACCGCTTATGCCTACATGTGGGCATTGATGGCGAAAGCCGCGCTGGGCAAAGAAGCGCAGGACGATTTTTACGCCAGCAAACTAGGCACCGCGCGCTTCTATTTCGCCCGTCTGCTGCCGCGTATCCACTCGCTGAGCGCATCGGTGAAGGCCGGCAGCGAGTCGCTGTTCCTGCTGAGTGCTGAGCAGTTCTGATGATGTAACGTCATGTAAGCATTCTCTTACATGACGTGCTGCTGTTCTCCCATAGGCGTAGATTGGATCCACAGCTAATCTACAACTCATGGACGTCGCGCAGGAAGCGCAAAGCAACAACACGGACACGTAGGATTCTGCCAGGGTGGCGGAGTGAAATGGATGTCAGGGAAACAGTCTGCAAAGCCCCGCTTCGGCGGGGTTTTCTTTTGTCTGAAGAAAAGTTTTCAGGGCAACGGATCCAGTGGTGGCGCGGCTTTCAGCGGTTTGTCTTCACGCTGAATCACCTCTTCCAGCAACGTGCGCAGCAATGCCAAAGACGCCTGCTGGCGCTGCACATCGCGACACACCAGGCCAACCTGCAGGGGCACCCGTGGCTCGCTCAGCGGTTTCCACAGCAGATCCTGATCGTCGTATTCCCTCTGTGAGCGCCCGGGCAGCACCGTCGCCAGTTTGGTGTGCGGCAAACTGTCGAGAATCCCCAGCATATTGTTCAGCTCGGCCTGCACTTGCGGGCGTCGCCCCAGGCTGGTCAGTTGCGCCTGCCAGATCTGCCGGATCTGAAACTCTTCGCCCAGCAGCAACATCGGCAATTCCGCTGCCTGTCGCATCGAGACCTTCTTGAATTCACGCAGCGGATGATCCGCCGGGATCACCAACGTCAGCTCATCTTCATACAGCATCACGCCATGCAGCCCGGGTTGTCGCGGTGGCAGGTAGCTGATGCCGATATCCAGCGAGCCGTTGAGCAGGCGGCGCTCGATCTCCAGACCGGTCAGCTCGTAAATCTGCACCACCAGATGCGGCTGCGCCTTGCGCACCCGCTCGAGCATTTGCGGGACGAGGCTGGTGTGCACGGTTTGCAGTACGCCGATCGCCAAGGTGCGCAAAGCCTGGCCCTTGAAATTGCCCAAGGCCTCGCGCGCTCGCTGCAATCCATCGAGCAGTGGCAGAGCGTGGTTGTACAGGGTGTGCGCGGCGAGGGTCGGCAGCAGGCGTTTGCTGCTGCGTTCGAACAGGGTGACGTCGAGGTTCTGCTCGAGCTGGCGGATCTGTTGCGAGAGCGCCGGTTGCGAGATCGACAGACGCTCAGCGGCCCGGCCCACATGGCCTTCTTCGTAGACCGCGACGAAATAACGCAGTTGTTTGAAATCCATAAGTAATGCTTATCGAAAATGCTGGTAAATCGAAATGGCCCGAAGCCCGCTGTGAGCCTAGTCTAACCGCAATTACAAGGCTTACAGGGCCAAAGAGCGCGATGAATAGCGTTTGCTTCGACAGTGTTTGCATAGGCAGTTCAAAAAACCTCAAACGAGGTTTTTTTCAATGAATCTGTTCAGTTTGCGGCGCCAGGCGCCGAGTCTTGATGACCTTGCGTTCGAGATCCATCCCTCCGGGGCAGGCGACAGTCTGAATGCCGAGCGCTTGATGCCCAGCGTCGAGCGCCCGCTGCAGGTGTTCGTTCGTGGTCAGGGTTCCTGGCTGTGGGACAGTCATGATCGCGCCTACCTCGACTTCTCCCAGGCCGGCGGTGCCAACAGCCTCGGGCACAGCCCCTCGGCGCTGGTCAAAGCGATTGCCAGTCAGGGTCAGGCACTGATCAATCCTGGTTTCAATCTGCACAATCGCGGCATGCTCAACCTTGCCGAACGTTTGTGTGCCAGCACTTCCAGCGACCAGGCTTACTTGCTCAACAGTGGCAGCGAGGCCTGTGAAGCGGCAATCAAACTGGCGCGCAAGTGGGGCCAACTGCATCGTGGTGGGGCGTCGCGGATCATTGTTGCCAGACAAGGTTGTCACGGCCGTAGTCTGGCGACGATTTCCGCGTCAGACAGTTGCAACCTGCACAACCGTTTCGCTCCGCTGCTGCCAGGTTTCGATCTGGTGCCATTCAACGACTTGCCGGCGCTGCACGCGGCTGTCGATGCGCAAACCGTGGCGATCATGCTCGAGCCGATTCAGAGCGATGCCGGGGTTATTCCGGCCACTGAGCATTACCTCAAAGGCGTTGAACGGCTGTGCCGCGAACTGGGCATTCTGCTGATCCTCGACGAAGTGCAGACCGGTATCGGCCGCTGCGGCAGTTTGCTCGCCGAGCAGTCCTACGGTGTGCGCGCCGATATTGTCGTACTCGGCAAGGGCCTCGGTGGTGGTGTGCCGCTGGCAGCGCTGTTGGCCCGAAGCAAGGCCTGCTGCTTTGATGCCGGGGAACTGGGCGGCACTCATCACGGCAACGCACTGATGACCGCGGCCGGTCTGGTGGTGCTCGACAGCGTGCAGGACCGGGCATTTCTCGAACAGGTCAAAGACCACGGTCAGCACTTGCGCGAGGGACTTGCGCGTCTGGCGCACCGTTACGGCCATGGCGAACTGCGTGGTCAAGGCCTGTTCTGGGGACTGAGCCTGTCAGAGGATTGCGCCGATGCCGTAGTCAGTGCCGCCCTGCATGAAGGCCTGCTGCTCAATGCGCCGCAAGCCGATTGCCTGCGTTTCACCCCGGCACTCACTGTCAGCAAGGCCAATATCGACGAAATGCTCCTGCGCCTGGCCCGCGCCTTTTCGCGGGTGCGCACCGCGCAACTGCAATGCCGCAAAGGGATTGCCGTCTGAACTGAAGTTTCCTGCCCGATTTCAAGAACCGTCTCGCGGTGTAACGCACGCCTCACGCCTGATTCTTTTGGCGTGGGGCGTTTTTTTATGCCCGATAGTGGCGATCAAATGGCGTTTGCACTGAACCCTGACGAACGGCGCAGGTCGATTAGCTTGTATGGCTCAAGTGAGCCAACCCCCAATCAGGAGCTGACCCATGGACTTCATTCGTATCATCATCGCCATTCTGTTACCGCCACTGGGTGTGTTTCTGCAGGTCGGGTTCGGCGGGGCGTTCTGGCTGAACATTCTGCTGACGTTGTGTGGTTATATCCCGGGGATCGTGCATGCGGTGTATATCATCGCCAAACGCTGAGTTCAGCGGCGCGAGATAGATTGCTATCGCGGGCAAGCCCGCTCCCACAGTGTTTTCGGTAGGTCACACATTTTGTGTACACCAAAGAACCTGTGGGAGCGGGCTTGCCCGCGATGGGGGCGGCGTCATTTTGAAAAAAGTGCGGTATTCAGTCCGCCAACCCCATCACCCGCCGATAAAACGTCCACTCCTGCTCCAGCGCATGTGCCTGATTCACCGCCCGGCGAAAGCCATGGCGCTCCTCGGCGTAGTAATGCGCCTCGACCGGGATGCCATTGCGTTCCAGCGCCGTGACCATGTCGCGGGTCTGTTGCGGCACCACCACGACATCCAGTTCACCCTGAAAGAAGATCACCGGCACCCGGATGTTGTTCGCGTGTAGCAAAGGTGTGCGTGCGGCGTAGCGCTCGACGTCCTGCTGGGGATCGCCGATCAGCCAGTCGAGATAATCGCCTTCAAATTTGTGCGTCGCCCGGGCCAGTGCCACCGGGTCGCTGACGCCGTAGAGGCTGGCGCCCGCGCGGAACACCTGATGAAACGCCAGCGCACACAACGTGGTGTAACCCCCCGCGCTGCCGCCGCGGATAAACGCGCGCTCGCCGTCGATCAGACCTTGTCTGGCCAGATACGCCACCACCGCGCAGGCGTCCTCGACGTCCACCTCGCCCCAGCTCAGATGCAACGCTTGACGGTATTCGCGGCCATAACCGCTGCTGCCGCGGTAGTTGAGGTCGGCGACAGCAAAACCGCGTTGCGTCCAGTACTGAATGCGCGGGTCGAGCATCGGGTAGCAGGCCGAGGTCGGGCCGCCGTGGATGAACACCACCAGTGGTGGCTGTGCTTCGTCGTTCATTGCCGGATAAAAGAACCCATGAGCCTCACCGCTGCCGCTCGGGTAGCGCAAGGTCTGCGGACGACTGATGCGCTCCGTCGGCAGTGGCGCAATACCACCGGCCAGCACGTTCACTTCGCGGCTGGAACGGTCAATGGCTATCACCGCCGAGGGGCTGATTGGCGAGGCGGCGATGCAATAGATGAGTTGCTGATCCAGCGCCAGGTGCCGGAAACGACTGTAGTCGCCGGTGAAGTCGTCGCCGTCGAGCGCCAGGCGACCAAAACCGCCCTCGGTCCAGCTCGCCAGAAACGAATCACCCACCGGCAACCAAGTGCAGCCACCCATTTGCCAAGGGGCGGGCGCATGATCGGCCTCGGCGCAGGGCAGTCGCTGCAAACCGTCGGACGTTTCGCCCCACGGCTGCCAGAAACCGCCGCGATCGGTCAGGCAGTACAAGCGATTTTCAGTGTCGAATCGCGGTTGCTGGATCGACTCTTCACGCTCGATGCCAGCCACGCATACCGGGGGCGCAAATGCGTCGTCGGTCAGACGCTCAGTCACCATCAAGCGAGTTGAAGTCCACGGCTGATGCGGCCGGCTCCACTCGATCCACGCCAAACGTCGGCCATCCGGGCTGATGGTGGGCGCGGCATAGAAATCCGCGCCTTCAGCCAGCAAATGCCGGGTACCGTCAGCCAGATCAATGGCGACGAGTCGATGCTGATCTTGCTGCTCCTCAACCGCCAGTACCTGGCCGAAAGCACAATGCAGATCGCCATAACGACACTCGCCAGAAGTCAGCACCTCGGGCGCGCCATCCAGCGTCTGCCGATACAACTGCTGATCCGCCTCATTGACGAAAACCACCCCGTCCGGCGTCAGACAAAACGCGCCACCGCCATATTCGTACACCCGGCTACGCACGCTGAAGCCATTCGGCGTCAGACATTTCGCCACGCCGTCGCGCCAGTGCCAGATCCGGCACGCGGCGTCTTCGGGGCGATATTCATTCCAGAATAAACCGTTGGCACCGAGTTGCAGTTCGGCGAAGTCCATTCCGGCGGCGACGGCCTGGGTGGCGCTGAAAGGCTCAGCCCTTGGCGATGAGGCGTGAGTTTCGTTCATTACGGAAGGCCAGTTGTTCGATGGTCTGGGTGGCGGTCTCGGCTTCTTCGCGGGCCTTGAGAATCACGCCGTGATGGTCGGACTTGCTGCACACCGGATCGGCGTTATTCGCGTCCCCCGTGAGCATGAACGCCTGACAGCGGCAGCCGCCGAAGTCCTGTTCCTTCTCGTCGCAGGAGCGGCACGGCTCGGGCATCCAGTCATAGCCGCGAAAGCGGTTGAAGCCGAACGAGTCGTACCAGATGTGCTGCATGCTGTGGTCGCGCACATTGGGAAATTGCACCGGCAGCTGTCGGGCGCCATGACAGGGCAAGGCGGTGCCGTCCGGAGTCACCGTCAGAAAGACGCTGCCCCAGCCGTTCATGCAGGCTTTCGGGCGTTCTTCGTAGTAATCCGGGGTGACGAAAATCAACTTGCAGGGATGTCCTTCGGCTTCCAGTTTGGCGCGGTATTCGTTGGTGATGCGTTCGGCACGCACCAGTTGTTCCTTGGTCGGCAGCAGGCCGACACGGTTGAGTTGGGCCCAGCCGTAGAACTGGCAGGTGGCGAGCTCGACGAAGTCCGCTTCGAGCGCGATGCACAGCTCGATAATGCGGTCGATCTTGTCGATGTTGTGCCGATGGGTGACAAAGTTCAGCACCATCGGATAGCCGTGGGCCTTCACCGCGCGAGCCATTTCCAGCTTCTGCGCGAAAGCCTTTTTCGAGCCGGCGAGCAGGTTGTTCACCTGCTCGTCGCTGGCCTGGAAACTGATCTGGATGTGATCGAGACCGGCCTTCTTGAAGTCACTGATCTTCTGCTCGGTCAGGCCGATGCCCGAGGTAATCAGGTTGGTGTAGAAACCCAGCTGCCGCGCTTCACGAATCAGCTCGGCAAGATCCTGGCGCACCAATGGCTCACCACCGGAAAACCCCAATTGCGCTGCGCCCATCTCCCGCGCTTCGCGGAACACCTTGATCCACTGCTCGGTGCTCAGCTCTTTGCCCTGCTCGGCAAAATCCAGCGGATTGGAGCAGTACGGACATTGCAGCGGGCAGCGGTAGGTCAGCTCGGCGAGCAGCCACAGCGGCAGGCCGACTTCAGGTTTTGGCGGTACTTGCACCGATGTCTCAGGCAAGTTCGATCCAGTGTTGCGCACGGGCAACCTCCATGAATTGCTCGATGTCGTCACCGAGTTCGGGCACGCCGGGGAACTGCTCATCGAGTTTGGCGATGATCGCCGCGACATCACGCTCACCGTCGATCAAACCGCCGATCAGCGCGGCGCTGTCGTTGAGCTTGATCATGCCCTCGGGGTAGAGCAGCACGTGGCCTTTTTGCGCCGGTTCGTACTGGAAGCGGTAGCCGGGACGCCAGGTCGGGATCTTGCTGCGATCGAAACTCATAAGGTGATTCCTTTGTGCCAGACCCGTTGTTCGGTGACGCTGTGGTACGGCGGGCGGTTCAGTTCGTAAGCCATGCTCATGGCATCGAGCATGCTCCAAAGAATGTCCAGTTTGAACTGGAGAATTTCCAGCATGCGCTCCTGACCCTCGCGGGTCTTGTAGTGCCCGAGCGTGATCGCCAGACCATGCTCGACATCGCGCCGCGCCTGACCGAGGCGGGTGCGGAAATATTCGTAACCGGCCGGGTCGATCCACGGGTAATGCTGCGGCCAGCTGTCGAGGCGCGACTGGTGGATCTGCGGCGCGAACAGCTCGGTCAACGAGCTGCTGGCGGCTTCCTGCCAACTGGCGCGGCGGGCGAAGTTGACGTAGGCATCGACAGCGAAACGCACGCTGGGCAGCACCAGCTCCTGGGAACGCAACTGATCCGGGTCGAGGTCTACTGCTTGCCCGAGGCGCAGCCAGGCTTCAATCCCGCCGTCTTCACCGGGGGCGCCGTCGTGGTCGAGCAGGCGTTGAATCCACTCGCGACGGATCTCGCGATCCGGGCAATTGGCGAGGATCGCCGCGTCTTTCAGGGGGATGTTCACCTGATAGTAAAAGCGGTTGGCGACCCAGCCCTGAATCTGCTCGCGGGTGGCACGCCCTTCGTACATCGCCACGTGGTACGGGTGGTAGATGTGGTAGTAGGCGCCTTTGGCGCGCAGTGCGGCTTCGAATTCGGTGGGGGACAGCGGGGTGTCGGTCATTGCGGTTCTCCGGGGAACAACCGTTAAAATCTTGGGTGTCTGGTCGGACGTCATCGCTGGCAAGCCAGCTCCCACAGTTTTTGTGTACAACACAGAACACTGTGGGAGCTGGCTTGCCAGCGATGGGGCCATCCGCTACAGCACAATACTCATGCCATCGAACGCCACTTCAACATTACGCCGCGCGAGCTCCGCGCGCTCCGGCGAATCCTCATCGAGAATCGGGTTGGTGTTGTTGATGTGGATAAGCACTTTACGTTGCTCAGGCAACTGCTCCAGCACTTCGAGCATGCCGCCGGGGCCGTTCTGCGCCAAGTGGCCCATTTCACGACCGGTGCGGGTGCCGACGCCACGGCGCTGCATTTCATCGTCATCCCACAGCGTGCCGTCCACCAGCAGGCAGTCGCTGCCGGCCATGATTTCCAGCAGCGGCGCGTCGACCTTGCCCAGGCCCGGTGCATAGAACAGTTTGCCGCCGGTGTTGAGGTCTTCGACGATCAGGCCGATGTTGTCGCCCGGGTGCGGGTCGAAACGGTGCGGCGAATACGGCGGTGCGGCGCTGCGCAATGGCAGCGGAGTGAAGCGCAGGTTCGGGCAGGCAGCGACGGTGAAGCTCTGGTCGAGTTCGATGCGGTTCCAGTTCAACCCGCCGTTCCAGTGGGTGAGCATCTTGAACAGCGGGAAACCGGTGCTCAAATCCTCGTGAACCATGTCTGTGCACCAGACCTGATGCGGGCAGCCTTCGCGCAGGCTGAGCAGGCCGGTGGTGTGGTCGATCTGGCTGTCCATCAGGATGATCGCGCTGATCCCGGTGTCACGCAGGGCGCGGCCCGGTTGCATTGGCGCGAAGCTCTGCAGTTGCGCGCGGATGTCTGGCGAGGCGTTGCACAGCACCCAGTTCACGCCGTCGTCGGAAATCGCGATGGACGACTGGGTGCGGGCCTTGGCATTCAGGCTGCCGTCGCGAAAGCCTGCGCAATTGACGCAGTTGCAGTTCCACTGCGGAAATCCGCCACCGGCGGCCGAACCCAGAATCTGGACGAACATGAACGCTCCCATCTTTCAACGCTGAAAATAAAACGCCCCGGCGAGCCGAGGCGTTGCACTGCAAGTCTGCGTAGGCAGAACTCAGCGGCTGGCGAAGTACATGGTGACTTCGAAGCCGATACGCAGGTCGGTGTAAGCCGGTTTTGTCCAGGACATGGGTGTCTCCTTCAGGGTGGGTGGGATAGCGCTGTCCATAGTTATAGTCCACGGCAGCGCAAGGATGTTCCAAATAGTTAGGCTGCTATGTTACTCAAAATTTCAACGGTATTGCCCGTGAATCTTTGAGAAAGCTCCTTGCAGCCTTGGTAATGATCATTTTGTCGCTTGCCACGGTGCGCCGGGTGACGATTCGCTGGCCAGGCAGCGCCAGCCGCCCTCGGCGTTGAGCAAGCGCTGCGCTGCCGCCAGCAATGCCGAGCGTTGCAGTTCACCAATGGCCGTGTGCAGTTGTGCCAGATAATCCGACGAGTGGCCCGCGAGTCTGGCCTGCCACAACAATTCGGCGGCGTCTTTGCCGGACAGCTGACGCTCATCGAACTGATCGGCGAGTGACTGGCGTTGCTGGGTGAAATGCACGTCGTCGAGGTTTTCGATCAGCGCAGGAATGTCTTTGAGGAACTGCTGAATATGACCGAGCAGCTCAACGGGCGCAGTCTCTGGCGACTGCACACCGAACAGCAATCCACTCTGACCATGCACCTGCCGCAAGGCACTGAACACCGCGTAGCCCAATTGCAATTCGACGCGCAGGCGCTGATAGAACGGGGTCTGGCACAGCTGCGCGAGCAGTCGCCAGGCGGCTTCGTCAGCGATTTCGTGGCCTGCGGTCGGGCAGAACAGCAGCAGCGCATGCTCGCTGGGGGCGGTGTCGATGTGGCTCCACAAATGTTGCGTAGTGATCGTCGGCACTGTCGGCAGTTGATTGTCCGGTGTGCCGGGGATGCGGCTCAGGGCCAGACCCATGGCCGATTGAGTTTTTGCGTTGAGACCAAGCGCCAGTCCGTCCCAGCGCGACGTTGTCCACACCTGTCTGGCGTCGTTCGACTCGACGGCCGATGGCAGGCAATGTTCAGGTAACGCCTTGAGCAACTGACGGATCGGTATCAACGGCGCTTCCGGCCCAGCGTTGGCTGAATCGGCGTCGATTTGCGTCAGACATTTCAGCGCGTGTTCCAGGACACCGGGCATCGGCTCCTGCAGTCCCGTCAGTTTCAGCAGCCACTGAGTGCCGGTGGCACTGAACGCGATTTCGACGCCGGCCTGCCGTGCATCTTCCTGAGTTTCCTGCAGACTGCGTTGCAGCTTGCTTTGCAGATCGACGCCAGCCTGCGCTGCGGTTTGCCAACGCAAGTAGATCGCGCCGTGATCAGTGTGGTCCGGCAGCGCCTGACTGAACTGCATCGGTGAACGCTCACGCCGCCCGCGCGAGCGATCCTGAGCGAAAGTGCGTAATCCACGATGGGCGCTGGTCTGGCCGCGGATCAGCCCGGCGTTGGCCAGCGGTTCGCTGGAACCGAGGAATGGGTTGGCGGCAGGCCGATGCCAATGCGCGCTGAAGTTATCCACAACGCCGATGTCGCGCAGGATGTGTTTGAGGGCGGACACGCCGTTTTCCGACAAGCCGTGTTCAAGCTGTTCGCTGTCGCGGCGCGCCAGTTGCAGTGCGCCACTGACTTGCTGCTGACGTTCCAGCAATTTGGCGTATTCCTCGCGTAGCGCTGCCCAGTCCTGTTGCGCGGCAAAGAAGCTCAACCAGTCCAGAAACTGTTCACGAATGGCGCTGAAGGATTCGGCTGGGGTGGTGAATTGCAGATGCAGCAGCGCTTGCCCGGCGAACTGATACAGCGGCACCGCTTTCAAACCGTCCGCGAGGCGTTGTTGCTGCAAATGGGCGAGCAAACCGCCGGGCTTGGCGCTGTTCAGCCAATGGCAGAGAAACGCCAGTGCTTCGGCGGACGAGTCGGGCAGCGCTTCGAAAGCGAACAGCAGATGGCTGCTTCGCTCGCCGACCTGTTGATAACTGTTCACCGCCAAAGGCAGGGTCGCTGCCTGTTCGACCTTATCCCCAACCGGCAGCGCCGCGGCAAACTGCTGCGCCAGTATGCGCAACGCCTCAATGCTCTGCGGTCCGACCAGGCTCAGCGTCATTTGCCCGGTGCGATAAAACTGCCGGTGGAAATCTTTCAGCGCCTGTTGAAACGCTGGTAACTCAACTTTCAGGCTGTCGCGATTTCCCGCATGAAACCCGCGCAGCGGATGTGTGGCCGGCAATCCCTCGTACAGCGCCAGTTCCTGCTGAGCCGTGGGATCTTGCGACCACGCGACAAATTCCGCGTCCAGCACTTCGCGTTCGCGCAACTGATCGTCCGGATTCATACGCGGATGGGCGAGCATGTCTGACAGACGCTCAAGCCCGGCACTGAAGGCGGAGGTCGGCAGTTCGAAAAAGAAATCGGTGGTGCGTTCTCGGGTGCTGGCATTCACCTGCCCACCGTGACTTTGCACGTAGGCCATCAGCGCCTGACTCGCAGGAAATCGCTCGGTACCGAGAAACAGCAAATGCTCGAGAAAATGCGCCAGTCCCGGCCACTCCAGCGGCACGTCATGACTACCGGCGGCCACCCGCAATGCAGCGGCACTGCGCTTCAAACCGGGCACCTGACGCAGGGTCACGCGCAAGCCGTTGGCCAGGGTTTCAGTGTGGGGGCGGGTGTGAGTCGGCGCAGGCATGGGCACTTCCAGAACAGTGAAGTGCCCATGCTAGCGGATTGCGTAGGGTCAGCGCTTGTTCAACGCGTGGTAAAGCTCGGGGCGACGGTCGTTGAGGTAGCGGTTGGCGGCGCGGGAATCGGCCATCAACTGCCGATCCAGCTCACCGACGATCAACGCTTCATCGAGGCCGGCCTGGGCGATACGGCTGCCGTCCGGCGCAGCGATGCTGCTTTGCCCGCAATAGTGAATCTCGCCTTCCTGTCCGCAGTAATTGGCGTACGCCACGTAGCATTGGTTTTCGAAGGCGCGGGAACGCACGGTGACGTCGGCGATGAAATCGAACGGAATCATGTTCGCCGTCGGTACCAGAATCAGCTCGGCGCCGGCCAACGCCAAACGCCGCGCATTCTCCGGAAACTCCAGGTCGTAGCAGATCAGGAAACCGATTTTCCAGCCGTTGAGTTCGACGATTGGAAAGTCATCCTCCCCGGGGCTGAACATCGACCGATCCAGATCACCGAACAGGTGGGTCTTGCGGTAATTGCACAAGCGCTCGCCGTGCGCGTCGATCAACTGCACGGCGTTGTAGATCTGCCCGTCGGCCGTGCGCTCGGGGTATCCGTAAGCGATCGCCAGCCCGGCGGCTTTGGCGATTCGACCGATCTGTTGCGCCCATTCGCCGTTGTAGACCTCGGCCAAGGTGCTGACCGCTTCCTTGCCGATGTTGTAGCCGCTCAGAAACATTTCCGGCAGCACCAGCAGGTCGGCACCCTTGGCTTCCATCGCCAGTTGCTGCAGGCGATGCAGGTTGGCGGCGGGGTCCAGGGGCAGCGGTGGACATTGGTAAAGGGCTACACGCATCGGGGATTCCTCTTACTCGGGCAGGGCGATAGGGCCGATGTCTTTGAACACATCACCCGGGCCCGGGTTCTCTTTATGTGTCGAACCGCCGAAATGCTTCATGATGCCCCACACTGCGTTGAGCGACGTCTGCACCGCGCCTTCGACCCACGCCGGGGTCCACGACACATCGTCACCGGCGATGAAGATTCCGCGCTGCTCGGCTGGCATGTCGTCCTGCATGAAGTGCGCGTACATCCGCTGGTTATAGCGATAGTGGCCGGGCAGGGCGCCTTTGAATGCGCCGAGGAAGTACGGATCGGCTTCCCACGACACGGTGATCGGATCGCCGATGATCCGCGCGGCGATATCGACTTTCGGGTAGATCTTCTTCAGCGCGTTCAACGCCAGCTCTACGCGTTTTTCAACAGGATGCGGGAGCATTTTCAGCGCGTCGCTCATCCACGAATACGACAGGCAGATCACGCCCGGCTTGTCGTCACCGTTGTCGAACAAATAGGTGCCGCGAGTCAGGCGATCGGTGAGGGTCATGCTCATCAGATCGCGACCGGTTTCCGGGTCCTTGTCCTTCCAGAACGGGCGGTCGACCATGACGAAGGTCTTCGACGACTGCATGTAGCGCGTGCGATCCAGTGCCATCCACATCTTCTGCGAGAACAGGGTTTCGTCGCATTCGATCTGGGTGGTCAGCAGCCAGCTCTGGCAGGTGGTCAACACGGCGGCGTATTCGCGGGTGTCGCCGTTGTTGTCGGTGACAGCGAAACGGCCGTCCGGCGCGTGGGCGATTTTCTTCACGCCGGAACGCGGCGCGCCACGGTGCAGGGATTTCAGACTGGTGCCTTGTGGCCAGTGCACGCAGCGCTCCGGTACATGGCGCCAGATGCCTTGCGGCACTTGCTCCACACCGCCGACCACCAGGTGCTGGTGATCGTCGCAGTTGGTCATCACCACGCGGAAGATTTCCAGCATCGAGTTGGGGAAGTCCGAATCCCAGCCGCCGGTGCCGAAACCGACCTGACCGAACACTTCGCGGTGATGAAACGACAGTTTGGCGAAGGCCTTGGAGGTGGCCACGAAGTCGTAGAACGTGCGGTCGTCCCACAGCGGCACGAGTTTGTTCCACAGTTCTTTGAGGCGTGGCACATCGCGGTCACGGATGGCCTGCTGGATATCGGCGAACTGCGAGCCCGCCTCCAGCGCATCCGCCCAGGCGTCAGCCACTTCCTGAAACAGGGCAGGAAGATCCTTCAGGCTTTGTGCGTAATGGGTTTTACCTTCCAGGTCGATCACCGTGCTGCCGGAGGCTGGCGTCAGCGGGTTCGGGAACGGTTTGGTCTCAAGGCCAAGCTTGTCGACGTAGTGGTAGAACGCCGTGGAGGACACCGGGAAACGCATGCCGCCCAGTTCCGCAACGATGCCGTCGGTACCGTTGAACGCCTGCGAACGCAGGCGTCCACCGAGCTTCGAAGCTTCGTATACCACCGGTTTCAGGCCGAGCTTCATCAGCTCGTACGCGGCCACCAGACCAGCGATACCGGCGCCGACAATCGCCACTTCAGCGCCATGGTGGTGTTCAGGAATGCTGCCGAGACCGGCCGGGTGTTCGATCCAGTCGTCAAACGCGAACGGAAAGTCCGGGCCGAAAATGGTGACGGGTTTCTTACCGTCTGCAGGATGGCGATTGTTCTTGTTCATGGCTGACCCTGTTGGCGACCCGACGCAGGACGCGCGTCTGAGTATAGGAAAAGATGCCAGCCATTCTAGGGAGCCTGGAACACGTTAATAAGACGCAATGTGTCGTCGTTTTGCCATTTAACTGATCAATATGACGATGGGTGACTGCATACCGACCAGGTGTAGAAGCGAACCTGCTCGCGAAGAGTCCCTCTCAGCCAACACATTCAAACCGGCTGCCCCCGATCAATCTTGCTACTCAAAATGATCGAGGTCGTGGTCTTCTCCACCCCATCCACACTGCCAATCTGATCCAGCAACTGATCCAGCTGCTCCGGCGAGTCGGTGCGCAACCACGCCACATAATCAAATTCGCCACTCACCGCACACAACTGCTGCACCTGCGCCATCGCGCTCAGCCGGCGCAACACTTCCTTGCCGGAACGCGGCTGCACCTTGATCCCGACATACGCTTGCAACCCGCCATCGACCACGCGCTGCCCCAGACGCACGCCATAACCGGTGATCACCTTGGCCTTCTCCAGCCGCGCCAACCGTGAAGTCACGGTGGTGCGCGCAATGCCCAGTTGCCGGGCAAGCATCGCCACGCTTTCACGGGCGTTGATTTGCAGGGCGGCGATCAGCTGGCGGTCGATTTCGTCGAGGGCGGGGGGGCGGGTGTCGGGCAAAGGGGCGGCTCCATGACTGTCGAGTGCGGATGAGTTCGCATGTTACAGGCACTATCTGCGACACGCTGCTGACGATGACTGAGCACGTCACTTATGCGTGGAGGCAATCGTTGCGCCAAAACAAACATCAAATATTTGGTTTGACTTGCCGGGCCTATTTATCAAGAATGCCAACAAGAGCGCGAAATCTGCTGCCTTGCAGGGCTTTAGCGGACGTAGGTACCTCAGCGATGCTGCAACATCGGTGTAAGGTGAGACCTCTTCATCCCATTTCCTGAGGATGCAAATATCAGGATTCAAATATCAAGGGCAGCCAACTGGCTGCCCTTTTCTTTGTCTTCAAGAATGTACCGCTTGTACAAAAGATCGCCTTGGCGGTGCTTGTTCATTGCTCTTGACGGAGCGTGCATGAAATTCCAGAGGACGTGCCCGTTCCGCACATCGACCACGACGAGCATGTCGTTTTTTGCCTCATAGGCGTTGATGAATGCCAATCGGAATCCGCCATTATCGTAGAGGACTTTCCATACTTCGAAAGGTCCCGCCAGCGTGTCGATGGCATGTCAAACATAGCGTTCTCGGGAGTCTGGACGTTTCTCGACGATATGGGCCAGTTTGTCTCGCATGACTGCAACGTTTCCAATAGGCGTGAGGATAGTAACGGCTAGTACGGAATCGTCGACGAACCCAAAGTGATTCAGAAGGATTTTGAGAGCACCTTCGGCGTCGTCAGCCCTTTTTACTTCTTCGATTGCGGCTGACCGAATTTCTCTTGGCAATGTTCTTAGATCTGGCAGAGCAAGGTCGATCCAGGTTGGTTGGTCGGCTGCTTCCTTTATCAGTGGCGCAGCATTCACAAGCATAAAAACAATCCTGGACGGGCAGTGGCGTCCGGAGATTACTTGTCTGGGGAAACAGTCAACAAGGCGCGGGGAGGGGAGAAAAAACAGCTTCGGAACATTCCTACAGCCTTCGGGGAAGTCTTCCGAACATTGCGCTCGCAAAGATAGTCCCCCCAACCGATCGCCCAAGAAAAAGCCGCGCATGTAGCGCGGCTTTCAAATGTGGTGGGCCCACACGGACTTGAACCGTGGACCAAAGGATTATGAGTCCTCTGCTCTAACCAACTGAGCTATAGGCCCTCAGTAGGTCGCGGATTATAACGACGGTTTCTCGGCTGTGCTATCCGAATAATCCGATACGGTTACACGAAGAAACGTTGCGGCGAATTCTTCCGGGGGCAGTGGCAGGCTGACGATGTAGCCCTGAATCTGTTCGCAGCCCTCAGCCGCCAGAAATTGCTGTTGCGCCTGGGTTTCCACGCCCTCGGCAATCACGGTGAATTGCATGCTCCGGCCCAGGGCGATGATCGCGCGGACGATCGCCGCGTCGTGCGGGTCGTCGGGCAGTCCGCGAACAAAAGACTGGTCGATCTTGAGGATGTCCAGCGGCAGGCGTTTGAGGTAACTGAGTGATGAATAACCGGTGCCGAAGTCGTCGATCGCCAGTTGTACACCCAGGTGTTTGAGCTGGTGCAGCACCGCCAAGGCCTCTTCGGCCTGACTCATGATGAAGTTTTCGGTAATTTCCAGTTGCAGTAAATCCGGCTGCAAACGGTTGTCCCTGAGCAGTTGTTCGATACGCCCGAGCAGATTCGGCTGGCGCAGTTGCGCACCGGCGAGGTTGACTGACAGCGGGCCGAGGCTGTCGTAGATCTGATTCCACTCGAACATCTGCCGGCAGGCGGTCTCGAGTACCCAATCACCGATCTGCAATATCATGCCGTTCTCTTCGGCCAGCGGAATGAAGTGCTCGGGCGGCACTTCGCCGAAGGTCGGGTGGCGCCAGCGGATCAGTGCTTCGGCGCCGACCAGGCGATGGTCGTCGAGGCTGATTTTCGGTTGGTAGTAGAGGAACAACTCTTCGCGTTCGATGGCCCGGCGCAGTTCGTGTTCCAGTGCCACGCGTTCGCTGGCTTGGGCGGTGAGGTCGCGGGTGTAGCTTTCGACGCGGTTGCGGCCCTTGGCCTTGGAGCGGTACATCGCGGCGTCGGCGTTTTTCACCAGAGTTGCAACGTCGCAGCCATCCCGTGGGTAGAGGCTGGTGCCGATGCTGGCACTGATGAAAAACTCGTGCTCACCGGCCTGAAACGGTGCGCCAAAGCAGTTGAGCAGTTTGATTGCGATGTTGTCGGCATCACTGGCTTGTTGCAGGCCCGGCAGCAGGATAATGAATTCATCCCCGCCCAGTCGGGCGACGGTGTCGATATCGCGCAATTGCTCCTTCAGGCGTACCGCAATGCCTTTGAGCAACAGGTCGCCAACCGGGTGACCAAGGCTGTCGTTGATGTGTTTGAAACGGTCGAGATCGAGAAACAGCACGGCGCCCTGACCGCCATTTTCCTGCTGACTGTTCAGCGCGGTGAGCAGGCGACTTTCGAACAGGGTGCGATTCGGCAGGCCGGTGAGTGGGTCGTGGTGCGCTTGATAGTCGAGTTTGGCTTGTGCGTGTTTGAGGCTGGAGATGTCAGCAAACACCGCGACGAAGTGGGTGATCAATTTGTCGCGGTTGCGCACGGCGCTAATGGTCAGCCAGCTCGGGTACAGCTCGCCGTTCTTGCGCCGGTTGGAAATCTCGCCTTGCCAGTGACCCTCGTCGGTCAACTGGTGCCACATCGCCGCGTAAAACGCGCTGTCATGCAGGCCGGAGGCGAGCAGGCGCGGGGTATGGCCGAGGGCTTCGCTTTCGCTGTAGCCGGTAATTTCGGTGAACGCACGGTTCACCGCGCTGATGTGCTGCTGGGTATCGGTGATCAGCACGCCCTCGGCGGTGCTCTCGAAAACGGTGGCGGCCTGTTGCAGCTTTTCCTGCATCAGATGGCGCTCGGTGATGTCCCGGGCGATGGTCAGCATGCAGTCTTCTTCGCCGATCGGCAGCGGTCGGCTGGACACTTCGCACAGGCGGATCTGCCCGTCGCTGCGGCGGATATGGCAAGTGAAATCGCGCACGAAGCCGTCGCGGTGCAGCAGGTCGAGCATCTGCTTGCGTTCGTTGAGGTTGACCCAGATCCCCAGGTCCAGCGCCGAGCGATCCACCGACATCGCGCTATTGAATCCGGTGATGCGGCTGAAGCCCTCGTTGACCTCCAGCAGCAAGCCATCGCTCTGACGCGACAGCAGCAAGCCGTCCGGTGAGGCATGAAAAGCCTTGGCGAACTTCTCTTCGGAGGTTTGCAGTTGTTGTTGGGTTTCCTTGAGCTGAGTGATGTCGCGCACCACCACCACCAGCGCTGGAGTGGTGTCGAGGTCGAAGGGTTCGGCGGAGATCAGGCCGGTGAATACCTGACCGTTGTTGCGGCGAAAGGGCATCTCCAGGTTGCGGATGCTACCGGCCTGCAAGCGCTGGAGCAGTCCCGGACCGACTCCGGGAATGCCCCAGATATTGAGTTCCGTGGCGGTCTGGCCTATGACGTCTTCGGCCTTCAGGCCGATCTGTTCCTCAAAGGCTTCGTTGACCTCCAACAGGCAGCCATCGGACAGCCTCGCGATGACCAGAATGTCCGGGCATTGCTGGAACACCGAAGCGAACTTCTGCTCCGACAGCCGCAATGCTTCTTCTGTACGTTTGGTCTCGCTGATGTCGATCATCAGCCCGCGCATCACCGGCTCATGGCCGTGCTCGATCAGGCTGACAATATCGCGCACCCACAGGCAGCGCCCGTCTGCGGTAATCACCCGATAATCGAGGGTGTGATCGCGCCCTTCGCGCACTGCCTCATCGCAGATGGCCTGGGCACGCGTCAGGTCGGCAGGGTGGATGATGTTGCGCCAGAAACCCGGAATCAGCCAGTGCGCCTGTGGATAACCGAGCAGATCCTCGGCATGCGGCGACACATAGCTGTAGGTGAAGTCGCTCATGCGCGCTTCCCAGGCGATGGCCGACAGGCTCTCCACCAGTCCGCGGTAGTGGTATTCGCTGCTGCGCAATTCCTGTTCGAGGTCGACGCGGCGGGCAATTTCCGAACTCAGGCGGCGATTGATGCGAATGACCACAGCCAGGATGATCATCAGCAATAACAGGCCCGGCAGGCCGTAAATCAGCAAATCCGACCAGAATGTCCGATGATCGAGGACATTGCCGACCCAATGTTCCTGAATGCTGCTGATTTCCTCCGGGCTCATGTCCGCCAGGACCTTGTCCAGAATGCCCACCAGCATTTTGTTGTCACGGGGCACGCCCATGGCCAACTGGTAGCGATACGGGGTTTCGCCGCTTACGTATAAACCGTCGAGCTTGAGTTGGCGCAGGCTCCAGACGCTGGAGGCGAGATCGCCGACGACCGCATCTACTTCATCGGTAGCCAGGGCCTGCAAGGCCGAGCTGACATTGGGCATGGCCACCAGATTCAGGTCCGGATGGTGGGTGCGCAGCAGTTCGTGGGGGGCGTAGTTTTCCACCACGGCGATCTTCAGTCCGTACAGGTCTTCGATTTTGCGCGGTTGCGCGCCGCCGATATGGGCGAGGATCACGATCGGGAAATCGAGATAAGGGCGAGTAAACGACAGATAGTTCTGGCGCTCGGGCGTGGACATGATCCCAGGCAGCAGATCGATCTTGCCGGTTTTCACCTGCGCCAGCACCTCAGTCCAGCTCGACGGCTCGACCGGAGTGAGTTTGACGGCCAGGTGCTGGCGGATCACGTCGATGTAATCAGCGGCCAGACCTTGATAGCGATTCTGTTCATCACGGAACTCGAACGGCGGCCACGAGGCGTCTACACCCAGGCGCAAGTCCGGGTGAGCCGCGAGCCAGCTACGTTCTTCATCGGTCAGAGTCAGCGCGTTAGCCGTTGCGGTCCAGATCATCAGTGACAGCAAGAAAAGCACGGGCGCCAGTCTGGGCATAACCGTCTCGTTAGGGCACGGGATTGATTGTTTCGAGTGTAGACGGGGTATGCGGGGGAGGGGCGGTGCGAGGGATTTAATCTGCCGTATAAACAAAACCCCCGGCCTGGGCCGGGGGTTCTGGTATCACTCGTCGAGGAAGGAGCGCAGATGCTCGCTTCGCGTCGGGTGGCGCAGCTTGCGCAGCGCCTTGGCTTCGATCTGACGGATCCGCTCGCGCGTTACGTCAAACTGTTTGCCCACTTCTTCGAGTGTGTGGTCGGTGTTCATGTCGATACCGAAGCGCATGCGCAGTACTTTGGCTTCACGGGCAGTGAGGCCGGACAGCACTTCGCGGGTGGCTTCTTTCAGGCTTTCAACGGTTGCCACATCGATTGGCGACTGCATGGTCGAGTCTTCGATGAAGTCACCCAGATGAGAGTCTTCGTCATCACCGATCGGGGTTTCCATGGAGATCGGCTCTTTAGCGATCTTCAACACCTTGCGGATCTTGTCCTCAGGCATTTCCATGCGTTCGCCCAGTTCTTCCGGAGTCGGTTCACGACCCATTTCCTGCAACATCTGGCGGGAAATACGGTTGAGCTTGTTGATCGTCTCGATCATGTGCACCGGAATACGAATGGTGCGAGCCTGGTCGGCGATCGAGCGAGTGATCGCCTGACGGATCCACCAGGTGGCATAAGTCGAGAACTTGTAACCACGACGGTATTCGAACTTGTCCACCGCTTTCATCAGACCGATGTTGCCTTCCTGGATCAGATCGAGGAATTGCAGGCCGCGGTTGGTGTACTTCTTGGCGATCGAGATCACCAGACGCAAGTTGGCTTCAACCATCTCTTTCTTCGCGCGGCGGGCCTTGGCCTCACCGATCGACATGCGACGGTTGATGTCCTTGATTTCAGCGATGGTCAGACCGGTTTCGGTTTCCAGCGCAATCAGCTTCTGCTGGCAACGGATGATGTCTGGCTGCACGCGACCAATGGCTTCGGCGTATTTGCTCTTGCCTTTCGCCAGTGCGTCGGACCAGCTTTCGTCGACTTCATTGCCCGGGAACTGACGCAGGAAATCGGCGCGTGGCATACGTGCATCACGGACGCACAGTTGCATGATCGCGCGCTCTTGCTGACGCAGGCGATCCAAAGCACTGCGAACACGCTCGACCAGGGCTTCGAATTGCTTCGGCACCAATTTGATCGGCATGAACAGCTCGGCCAGGGCCAGCAACTCGGCAACGGCGGCCTTGTTGTGACGACCGTGCTTTTTCAGGGCCTTGCGGGTGATTTCCATCTGGTCGGAGACAGCGCCGAAACGCTGCGCAGCGATGACCGGATCCGGACCGCTTTCGGCTTCTTCTTCGTCATCCGAAGCTTCGGCGTCATCGTCGTCGGTATCGTCGTCAGCCTTGGCGGCTTTCGCGTCGATCGGCGGTGGCACTTCGGCAGCAGGCGGCGCAATACCGTCGTCCGGGTCGATGTAACCGCTCAGAACGTCGGACAGGCGACCACCTTCGGTGGTGACGCGAGTGTACTCGGAGAGAATGTGGTCAACCGTGCCTGGGAAGTGCGCGATAGCGCTCATCACTTCACGGATGCCTTCTTCGATACGCTTGGCGATTTCGATTTCGCCTTCACGAGTCAGAAGCTCGACCGTACCCATTTCACGCATGTACATGCGCACCGGGTCAGTGGTGCGACCGATATCGGTCTCCACCGCGGCCAACGCGGCGGCTGCTTCTTCCGCAGCGGCCTCGTCGGTATCGGCGTCGGCCAACATAAGGGCGTCCGCATCCGGAGCACTCTCGTGTACGGGGATCCCCATGTCGTTAATCATGCGGATGATGTCTTCCACCTGCTCCGGATCTGAAATATCCTCGGGCAGGTGGTCGTTGACCTCGGCGTAAGTCAGATACTTCTGCTCACGACCCAGTTTGATCAACTCAATAATACGAGACTGCTGTTGCGCTTTTCCGGACATAACACCCTATCCACTGAAGGTCTTGGCGGGCAAAAAACAAGCCGAGGATTATACCTGAGCTATGACCTCACGCGCCAGTTGAGGTCGGGTTTGATGCGGAAACATTGCGACTTAATAGGTCGCGCAGTTGATTTTTCTCTTCGGCGCTCAGTTCGCTTTGACGCGCTTTCCTGAGCAACTGTTCCAGATTTCGCTCGCGTTGGCGGGCTGACAAGCTAGTAATGGTGTCGAAAAACTGTTGTTCAAGGTTTTCTCCGTCAATCAGCCACTCCTTTTCCGCCAACGCCTTGAGCAAGCGACCCTGTTCAGTGCCATGCCATCGCGCGATCAACTGAAATGAGTTTAGCTTGGGATTCTTCTGTACGGCTTCGAGCAGCGCCACAAGCAACTGGGCATTGGTCTGATTTTCGTCCGCAATGTGTCCGGCGTCTTCGACGCGTTCGGCCAGTTGCGGGTGGTGCAGCAATGTACGCAGGGCGGTCAGCGTCGGCGACTCGACACCAATCGGCGTGCGTGGGCGCTGTTGATCGCGATCGCCGCCACGCTTGCCGTTCTTGTCCCAAGGTTTCTTGTCCCATTTCTTGCCGCCGGCGCCGGGTTTCTTTGGCGTCCACTCCTGCTGCGGCACATACATGTCCTGTGCCTGCGGCTGATGGTAGTCGCTGTAGTCCGGCATTGCGTCGTAATCGATGCCCGGATCGTAGGTCGGAGGAGCTTCCTGCGGCGCACTTTGCGCAAGCTGGCTGACCGTTTCGCTGCTCAGGCCGGTGATTTCGGTCAGGCGCTGACGCATCAGAATGCGCAAGTTGGCGCCGGGCACTTTGTCGATCAGCGGCGCGGCGAGGGTAGCCATGTGGGCCTTGCCTTCGAGCGAGCGCGGATCGGCTTCCTCGGTCAGTTGCTGGAAGAAATAGTCTGCCAGCGGCTGCGCATGCTGATTGATGCGAGCCTTGAAGGCGTCAGTGCCTTCGGCGCGAACCAGCGTATCCGGGTCTTCGCCTTCGGGTAGAAACAGGAAGCGCGCACGGCGCCCGTCCTGCAGGCACGGCAGTGTCGCTTCCAGTGCGCGCCATGCAGCATTGCGGCCAGCCTGGTCGCCATCGAAGCAGAACAGAACGTTGGGCACGACGCGAAACAGGCGCTTGAGGTGCTCTTCGCTGGTCGCCGTGCCCAAGGTTGCGACGGCATTGCGCAAGCCTTGCTGGGCGAGGGCGATGACGTCCATGTAACCCTCGACGACGATGATTTCGTCGAGGTTGCGGTTGTTCTTGCGTGCTTCATAGAGGCCGTAGAGTTCCTGGCCTTTATGGAAGACCGGGGTTTCCGGCGAGTTCAGGTATTTCGGCTTGTCGTCACCCAGTACCCGGCCACCGAAAGCGATGATCCGGCCACGGGTATCGCGGATCGGGAACATCACGCGATCGCGGAAGCGGTCATAGCGTTTGCCGGTTTCGGCGTTCTCGATCAGCAGGCCGGCGTCGATCATGGCCTTCTGCTGCAACGTGTCGCTGCTCAAGTGCTTGAACAGATTGTCCCAGCCCGGCGGCGCAAAGCCGAGACCGAAGTCCCGGGCGATCTCGCCGGTCAGACCGCGGCCCTTGAGGTAATCCACCGCAGCCTTGCGCGCCGGATGGCTCTTGAGCGCCTGGCGGTAGAAGTCGGCGGCGGCGGTGAGCAGCGGATACAGCGGCGAGTCGGTTGGCTGCCGCGGTTTGTGCGGGCGGCCGCTTTCTTCGCGGGGGACTTCCATGCCAGCGGCTTTGGCCAGGTCCTCGACAGCCTGGGGGAAATCCAGGTTGTCGTGGTCCATGAGAAAGCCGAGGGCATTGCCGCCGGCGCCGCAGCCGAAGCAGTAATAGAACTGCTTGTCGGGGCTGACGCTGAACGACGGGGTTTTCTCTTTGTGGAACGGGCAGCAGGCGGTGTAGTTCTTGCCGGCCTTTTTCAGTTGCACGCGCGAGCTGACCACGTCGACGATGTCGGTGCGGTTCAGGAGGTCGTCAATAAAGCTCTGGGGAATCAGCCCGGCCATGGCGTTCTCGTCTGCGCTGTAATGAGTCCGATGCGAAGGGCGGCCGGACACAGGTCTTGAGTGAAGCGCACAAAATGGGCGGTTCGACCGGTCGGTGCATATTCGCTGTCGGGAAGTGTATCTGCCGAAAATCCACTGACGTTAGTAACCATCAGTCTTCGACTATTTGAAAGTGTTGCGCTGAATCCGCTGACGGCCGATAAATGGCCTCGGATAGCTCAATAAAGCGGGCACGCATGGAGGTGCCTTGGGCTGATCGTCGTGAGAGGAATCAGTGGGTGTGCTCGTCAGTAGCCTTGAAAGGCTCGTCAGAAAAGACGTGCACCGCTGGCAAAAGAGCCAGGTCTGACGCGTGAAGCAGATTTGTCTCGGTCGCGTGTGCGGCTTCGACGGTGAAGCATCAAGCGTTTTACGCAAATGCCATTAGCCCGGCTGAAGGCCGGGCTTAGGCAAGAAGCTTGCTACGAACGTCTGTGTATTAGTACAGACGAACGGCGCGGCGCTGTTCGCGCTGAACTTTCTTGGCGTGACGCTTAACAGCGGCTGCTGCTTTGCGCTTACGCTCAGAAGTTGGCTTCTCGTAAAATTCGCGGCTACGAACTTCAGCCAGTACACCGGCTTTTTCGCAGGAGCGCTTGAAACGACGCAGAGCTACGTCGAAGGGTTCGTTCTCTTTAACTTTGACGGCTGGCATCCAGAGCTACCTTCATTCATTACCGGGGTCAACATCCTCGCGGCAAAAGAGCACTTGAAGACGTCGGTTTTTAAGGGTTGCGGATGTTAACCCCTCATCGCTCGGAATGCAAAGCCTCTGATCGAAAACCGCTAGTCGGGGCATCGCGTGGCGACTATTATGCGCGCCTTCGAATTCAGCCTAAACAAGGCGCAAACCCATGCTAGTACTGGGATTAGAAACCTCCTGCGACGAAACCGGCGTCGCATTATACGACAGTGAACGCGGCCTGCTGGCCGACGCGCTGTTCAGCCAGATCGACCTGCACCGCGTCTATGGCGGCGTGGTGCCGGAGCTGGCCTCGCGTGACCACGTCAAACGCATGCTGCCCTTGATTCGTCAGGTGTTGGCCGAGGCCGACTGCGTGCCGACCGAGATCGATGCGATCGCCTACACAGCGGGCCCGGGCCTGGTCGGCGCGCTGCTGGTCGGTGCCTCGTGCGCTCAGGCGCTGGCGTTTGCCTGGGGTATTCCGGCACTTGGTGTGCACCACATGGAAGGCCACTTGCTGGCGCCGATGCTGGAGCCCAAACCGCCGGAATTTCCGTTCGTCGCTTTGTTGGTGTCCGGTGGGCACACGCAACTGGTTCAGGTCGATGGCATTGGCCAATACAGCCTGCTTGGCGAGACCCTCGACGATGCCGCCGGTGAAGCGTTCGACAAAACCGCGAAAATGATGGGCCTCAATTATCCGGGCGGGCCGGAAATCGCCAAGCTGGCCGAGAAGGGCGTTGCGGGACGTTTCACCTTCCCGCGTCCGATGTGTGATCGCCCGGGTCTGGATTTCAGCTTCAGTGGCTTGAAGACCTTTGCCCTCAACACCTGGCAGCAATGCGTCAGCGCCGGGGACGACAGCGAGCAAGCCCGTTGCGACATTGCGCTGGCGTTCCAGCAGGCCGTGGTGGAGACTTTGACCATCAAATGCAAGCGGGCCCTGAAACAGGCAGGCATGAAACGTCTGGTGATCGCTGGCGGCGTCAGTGCCAACAAGGCGTTGCGTGTTTCGCTGGAAAAGATGCTCGGCGATATGAAGGGCGATGTGTTTTACGCCCGTCCCGAATTTTGCACCGACAATGGCGCGATGATCGCGTTTGCCGGTTGTCAGCGTTTGCAGGCCGGTCAGCAGGAAAGTCTGGCGATCAGCGTGCAGGCGCGCTGGCCGATGGAGCAGTTGTCGGCGCTGTAATGTGCGGCGCTCATGGGCGGTATTTAAAAATGCCGTTCGCGCCCGGCAAACAGGTCGCGTAGATTGCCGCGGTGGCGCCAGACGATCAGAAGCGTCAGCGCGCTCATCGGCAGCAGCGCCTCCGGCTCTTGCCATGCAAGTAGGGGCAAGGTCAGTGGCGTGGCGATCAGCGCCGCCAGCGAGCTGGTACGGGTCAGGTAGAACGTCAGCAGCCAGGCGCACACCGCCAGCAGCGCGGCGGGTGGATACAGGCCCAGCAGCATGCCGGCAGCCGTGGCGACGCCTTTGCCACCGCGAAAACGGAAATACAGCGGGAACAGGTGACCGATCACGGCGCACACGCCGATCCAGGCCTGATCCTGCAGCGAAAGGCCAGCGGCTGCTGCGATCAGCACCGGCAACAGGCCTTTGCACAGATCACCGAGCAAGGTCAGGATCGCCAGTTTGCGACCGGCCAGGCGCAGCATGTTGGTGGCGCCGGCATTACCCGAGCCACTCATTCGCGGGTCCGGATTTCCGGTCAGGCGGCTGAGCAAAATGGCGAAGGACAGAGAGCCGAGCAGGTAGGCGAGGGTCGCCAGTAACCAAAACATGCTAACTATTCCGGGCGAGGACGCCCTGATTCTAACGGCGCATTGCGCCCTTGTCGTGCAGCGGAGAAAAGTGCTTGGACAGAGTGTTTATCGAGGGCCTGGAAGTCGACACCGTGATCGGTGCCTATGACTGGGAGCGCGGCATCCGTCAGTGCTTGCGTCTTGATCTGAGCTTCGCCTGGGACAATCGTCCGGCTGCGGCCGGTGACGACCTGACTCTGGCGCTCGATTACGCCAGCGTTTCCACGCGCATCCAGGCCTTTGCCGAACAAGCGCAATATCAATTGGTCGAGACCTTTGCCGAGCGTCTGGTCGAAGTGCTGATGACCGAGTTCAAGATTACCTGGGTTCGCCTGAAACTGACCAAGCCGGGCGCCGTGCCGGCCGCCAAGGGTGGCGTGGGTGTGGAGATCGAGCGCGGATGTCGCTGACTCAGGTGTACCTCGGGCTCGGTAGCAATATCGAGCGCGAAACCCATTTGCGCGCCGGGCTCGACGCTTTGGCGACATTTCTGGTGGATATCCGCTGTTCGGCGGTGTTCGAGAGCCAGCCGGTGGGAATCAAGAGCGGGCCGTTCTTCAATTTCGTGGTCTCGGCGTTTACCGATCTGCCGTTGATGGAACTGGATCGACGCCTGAAATTCATCGAGGCCGATAATGGTCGCTATGCCCCTGATCGCAAAGGGCTGCCGCTGGATATCGACGTGTTGTTGTACGGCGATCTGACGGGTAATTTCGACGGTTTGATCCTGCCGCGTGCCGAAATTCTGAAAAACGCCTTTGTGCTGTGGCCGCTGTCGCTGATTGCGCCGGATCGGGTGCATCCGGGTGTGGGAAAAAGCTTCGCGACATTGTGGGCCGAGGCGCAGATTGATCAGGTGTTGGCACCGGTGGGGTTTGAATGGCGTGGCGAACAGCTCACGCCTTTGAACCTTTGAAGCAAAAGATCGCAGCCTGCGGCAGCTCCTACACGGGGACGCGCGTTTCCATGTAGGAGCTGCCGCAGGCTGCGATCTTTTGATCTTGCTTCAGCGGTTTTCCTTGTACGCTTTCAACGCCTTGAGTCGCTCACGCTTGAGCGCTTCCCCAAGCTCCGGCCCTTTAAAGCCCTTCTCCAGCAGCGGCTGCACCGCCACCCCGCGTGCCACATCGGCCGCCCCACGCAGATAATCGGCCTGTGGATAACTGCGCTGTTCCAGCCCCTTGCGTCCGCGCGCATCCATCTCGCACGCGACGATGAACTCCTCGAAACGCTGCGGGCGACGATACACGTCAAAGCTCTGCAAAAGCTCCAGCAAGGTCGATGCCTTCAGCTCCAGGGCGCGGTGGCCGTGGGTGTGGTACTGGCCAACCAGCAACGCCAGTTCCTGACAGTCCTTTGGCGCCTTGAAGCGTTCGTTGACCGCTTTGATCAGCTTCAACCCCGTGTGTTCATGGGCGATGTGCCGTGGCCAGGCTTCTTCAGGAGTCAGGCCTTTGCCAAGATCGTGGAGCAGGCAGGCCCAACGTACGGTTAGCGGTTGTTTGTGCAGCGCTGACTGTTCCAGCACGCTAAGTGTGTGGAGCCCGGTATCGATTTCCGGGTGATGCGCCTCCGGTTGCGGCACACCAAACAGCGCGTCAACTTCCGGCATCAGTACTTTCAGCGCGCCGCAGTCGCGAAGTACCTCAATGAATACCTGTGGCTGATCCTCCATAAGCGCGCGGGATATTTCTTTCCAGCTGCGCTCAGCGGTCAACGCTTCCAGCTCGCCGGATTCGCTGAGCTGACGCATCAATTCCAGCGTTTCTGAGGCAACGGTGAAACCCAGTCCGGCATAACGCGCGGCAAAGCGCGCAACGCGCAGTACCCGGAGCGGATCTTCGGCAAATGCGGGGGAAACGTGACGCAGAATGCGCGCTTCGAGATCGCGCTGGCCATGGTACGGATCCGTCAGGTTCTGCTGATCATCCTCGGCCATTGCATTGATGGTCAGGTCGCGGCGGATCAGGTCCTCTTCAAGGGTGACTTCGGGGCTGGCGTGAAAGGTGAAGCCGCCATAACCGCGACCGCTTTTGCGTTCGGTGCGGGCGAGAGCGTATTCCTCGCCGGTTTGCGGGTGAAGGAATACCGGAAAATCCGCGCCAACCGGGCGATAACCCTTGGCGAGCATCTCGTCCGCCGTGGCGCCGACCACTACCCAATCAATATCGGTCACCGGTAACCCGAGCAAGCGATCGCGTACCGCACCGCCAACCTTGAAAATCTGCATAAAAAACCTCCGTTAGCCCGACAGGATAAACCTTGTGTCGGACTTTCGGAGGTCAGAACCGCATCTAGAGATGAATCACGGCCAGGTCGAGCCGACCGTAATCACCCTCGCTGTGCTCACTGCGTGGCGGCACGTGGTGGGTTTTCATGATCTGGTCGCCCTGCAGGGTTTCCAGGTGAATGTCGAAGCCCCACAGCCGGTGCAGATGCTTGAGTACCTCATCGGTGGAGTCGCCCAGCGGTTTACGGTCGTGTTGCTGGTGACGCAAGGTCAGCGAGCGGTCGCCGCGTCGGTCGATGCTGTAGATCTGCACGTTCGGCTCACGGTTGCCGAGGTTGTACTGCGCCGCCAGGGTTTCACGGATGATCCGGTAACCGGTTTCGTCGTGGATCGCCGGCACCAGCAAATCGTCCTTCTGGTCGTCATCGAGGATGCTGAACAGCTTGAGGTCGCGGATGACCTTGGGTGACAAGTACTGCAGGATGAAGCTTTCGTCCTTGAAGCTGCTCATGGCGAACTTGATGGTCGAGAGCCAGTCGGAACCGGCAATGTCCGGGAACCAGCGCCGGTCTTCCTCGGTAGGGTTTTCGCACATGCGGCGGATGTCGCGATACATCGCAAAGCCCAGTGCGTAGGGGTTGATTCCGCTGTAATACGGGCTGTCGAAACCTGGCTGGAACACCACGCTGGTGTGCGAGGTAAGGAATTCCATCATGAAGCCGTCGGTCACCAGGCCTTCGTCATACAGGTCGTTCATCAGTGTGTAGTGCCAGAACGTGGCCCAGCCTTCGTTCATCACCTGCGTCTGACGCTGTGGATAAAAATACTGGGCGATCTTGCGCACGATGCGCACGATTTCCCGCTGCCACGGCTCCAGCAACGGTGCGTGCTTCTCGATGAAATACAGGATGTTTTCCTGCGGTTCGGCCGGGAAGCGGGCGTTGTCCTTGTCGCTGTATTTGTCTGCGCCTTTGGGAATGGTGCGCCACAGATCGTTGATCTGCTTTTGCATGTGCTCTTCGCGGTCCTTCTGCCGCCGACGTTCCTCTTCAGCAGAAATCGGATACGGACGCTTGTAGCGGTCGACGCCGTAGTTCATCAGCGCATGGCAGGAATCGAGCAGGTCTTCTACCGCATCGATACCGTGGCGCTCCTCGCACTGCATGATGTACTGCTTGGCGAACACCAGGTAATCGATGATCGAGCTGGCGTCGGTCCAGGTGCGGAACAGGTAGTTGCCCTTGAAGAAGCTGTTGTGGCCATAGCACGCGTGCGCCACCACCAGCGCCTGCATGCAGATGGTGTTTTCCTCCATCAGGTAGGCGATGCACGGGTCGGAGTTGATCACGATCTCGTAGGCCAGCCCCATCTGTCCGCGGCTATAGGACTTCTCGGTGCTGAGGAAGTGTTTGCCGTAGGACCAGTGGTGATAGCCCAGTGGCATGCCAACCGAGGCATAGGCGTCCATCATCTGCTCGGCGGTGATCACTTCGATCTGGTTGGGGTAAGTATCCAGAGCGTACCGGGCCGCAATCCGGGCGATCTCGCGGTCGTAGGCCTGAATCAGCTCGAATGTCCATTCGGAGCCGGTGGAAATGGGTTGGCGCTTCTGCTCTTTGGCGGTCATGTCACTAACCTGCGCTGGAAGAGTTCACGGAAGACCGGATAAATATCCCCGGCCGAGACCAGCTGCTGCTGGGCAAACGTGTCGGAAAAGGCTTCGGCGATGCGTTCGTATTCGTACCAGAGGGCCTGGTGTTCGCGTGGGGTGATCTCCACATAAGTGTAGTACTGCACAAACGGCATGATCTGGTTGATCAGGATGTCGCGGCAGATCGGTGAGTCGTCGTTCCAGTTGTCACCGTCGGAAGCCTGCGCGGCGTAGATGTTCCATTCGTTGCTCGGATAACGCTCGGCCATGATCTCCTGCATCAGTTTCAAGGCGCTGGAGACGATGGTGCCGCCGGTTTCCCGCGAGTAGAAGAACTCTTCCTCGTCCACTTCCCGGGCGCTGGTGTGGTGGCGGATGAACACCACATCGATCTTGTCGTAGTTACGTTTGAGGAACAGGTACAGCAGGATGAAAAAGCGTTTGGCGATGTCCTTGGTGGCCTGGGTCATCGAACCGGAAACGTCCATCAGGCAGAACATCACCGCTTTGGAGCTGGGGTTGGGCTGCTTGACCAGCAGGTTGTATTTGAGGTCGAACGTATCGAGAAACGGCACACGGTGGATGCGCGCACTGAGTTTCTCTATTTCGGCTTCGAGTTCCTGAATATCGCCGAAGTTGTCCGGCTCTTCGCGCTTTAATCGCGCCAGTTCCTCTTTGGCCTCGCGCAGCTTGGCGCGGCTGCTGCCGGACAGGGCAATGCGCCGGGCATGGGCCGAGCGCAGGGTGCGGATGATATTGATCCGCGACGGGTTGCCTTCGTTGCTGATCCCGGCGCGCACGGTCTTGAACGTGTCAGTCCCGCTGAGATTGCGTTTCACCAGATTCGGCAGTTCGAGGTCTTCGAACATGAATTCGAGGAATTCTTCCTGAGTGATCTGGAAAACGAATTCGTCCATGCCCTCGCCGGAATTGCCAGCCTTGCCGGGGCCGCGTCCGCCGCCGCCTCCCGGTGGCCGGGCGATGTGTTCGCCGGCAGTGAATTCCTTGTTGCCGGGGTGAACCACGGTCTGCTTGCCGCCGCGACCGTGGTGAAGCACCGGTTCGTCGATGTCGCGACCGGGAATGCTGATCTGTTCACCGTGTTCCATGTCCGTGATGGAACGCCGGCTGACCGCCTCTTCGACAGCCTTCTTGATGTGATCACGGTAACGCCGCAGAAAGCGCTGGCGGTTCACCGTGCTCTTGTTCTTGCCATTGAGACGTCGGTCGATCACATAGCTCATGACTGCTCCTTAGAAGCTGTCCTGCAAAGGCGGGAGCGGTCATGCAGCATTGAGCCGAATGCCAAGGGACGGAAACGCTCCCCCAAGCGCTCTGGATGCTGCCTGTACCTCGCTACCGACTTGCGGACACCTTCCAGAGGCCTGTGTAGCAGAAAATGCGGGCACAGGCCTCGGGCTGACGACAACCGGTCTTACCGGCCGCGGTTTACTGTGACTTTCTGACTCGCAGGTACCACTCGGACAGCAGTCTTACCTGTTTGTCGGTGTAGCCGCGTTCGACCATTCGAGTAACGAAGTCGTTGTGTTTCTGTTGATCCTCTTTGCTGGCCTTGGCATTGAAGCTGATGACTGGCAGCAGGTCTTCGGTGTTCGAGAACATTTTCTTCTCGATGACCACCCGCAGTTTTTCGTAGCTGAGCCAGGTCGGGTTCTTGCCGTTGTTGTTGGCTCGGGCGCGCAATACGAAGTTGACGATCTCGTTGCGGAAATCCTTCGGATTGCTGATGCCGGCCGGTTTCTCGATTTTCTCCAGTTCTTCGTTCAGGGCGACACGGTTGAGAATCTCGCCGGTTTCCGGATCGCGGTATTCCTGATCCTGAATCCAGAAGTCCGCATACAGCACGTAGCGGTCGAAGATGTTCTGCCCGTACTCGCTGTAAGACTCCAGGTAAGCGGTCTGGATCTCCTTGCCGATGAATTCGATATAACGCGGCGCCAGGTACTCCTTGAGGTAGCGCAGGTAGCGTTCACGGGTTTCAGCCTGGAACTGTTCCTGTTCGATCTGCTGTTCCAGCACGTACAGCAGGTGTACCGGGTTGGCGGCGATTTCATGCGGATCGAAGTTGAACACTTTGGACAGGATCTTGAAGGCAAAGCGGGTCGACAGACCGTTCATGCCTTCGTCGACGCCGGCCGAGTCGCGGTATTCCTGAATCGACTTGGCCTTCGGGTCGGTGTCCTTAAGGTTTTCCCCGTCGTAGACGCGCATCTTCGAATAGATGTTGGAGTTTTCCGGCTCCTTGAGGCGCGACAGTACAGTGAACTGCGCCAGCATCTTCAGGGTGTCTGGCGCGCAGTGGGCCTTGGCCAGGGAGCTGTTGAACAGCAATTTGTCGTAGATCTTCACTTCGTCACTGACCCGCAGGCAGTACGGCACTTTGACGATATAGATCCGGTCGATGAAGGCTTCGTTGTTCTTGTTGTTGCGGAAGGTGTGCCATTCCGATTCGTTGGAGTGGGCGAGCAGGATCCCGGTGAACGGAATCGCACCGAGGCCTTCGGTACTGTTGTAGTTGCCTTCCTGGGTGGCGGTCAGCAATGGGTGCAGCACCTTGATCGGTGCCTTGAACATTTCGACGAATTCCATCAGGCCCTGGTTGGCCCGGCACAGCGCGCCGGAGTAGCTGTAGGCGTCGGCGTCGTTCTGTGGGTATTCCTCGAGTTTGCGGATGTCGACCTTGCCCACCAGCGCGGAAATGTCCTGGTTGTTCTCGTCGCCCGGTTCGGTCTTGGCCACGGCGATCTGATTGAGGATCGACGGGTACAGCTTGACCACGCGGAACTGGCTGATATCGCCGCCAAATTCAGCGAGGCGTTTGGTCGCCCACGGCGACATGATGGTGTTCAGATAGCGCCGCGGGATACCGAAGTCTTCCTCGAGGATCGCGCCATCTTCGGTGGCGTTGAACAGACCCAAAGGTGATTCGAATACCGGCGAGCCCTTGATCGCATAGAAGGGCACTTTTTCCATCAACTGTTTCAGCTTCTCGGCCAGGGACGATTTACCGCCACCGACGGGGCCGAGCAGGTAGAGAATCTGTTTCTTCTCTTCCAGGCCCTGGGCGGCATGGCGGAAATACGAGACGATCTGGTCGATGCATTCTTCCATCCCGTGGAAGTCTTCAAAGGCCGGATAGCGACGAATCACCTTGTTGGAGAAGATCCGCGACAGCCGCGAGTTGGTCGACGTATCGAGCAGCTCGGGTTCGCCAATAGCCATCAGTAGACGCTCGGCGGCGGAAACGTAAGCGCTGCGATCCTTTTTGCACAGCTCCAGGTACTCCTGCAGCGAGAGTTCTTCCTGGCGTGTGGACTCGAAGCGTTGTTGGAAGTGGCTAAAGATACTCATGACGTCACCTCGCTCGATACGTGGAGCCGACGCCGGATCACTCAGTCGATGCTGGCAAGCAGCCGTGGTGGCCACTTGTTTACCCCCCAGAACACTTTCGCGGTCGACAACCTTGAAAGTCACTCCCGATGACCCGTGCGCCGGTGTACCGGCTCTCCCCTGTTTTGGATGGCCTGGGCTTAAGGATAGTTGGGAATTCGAGAGGTAAAGGCGAGATACGTAATTAGTTGTGGCAGACCGTTCGTCTGTCACGCGCAGGCCCGCGTGAGCCGGGGCCTGCGCGTGACAAAAAAATTATTCGGCGCCGCCTTGCGCGGTTTCCGCAGGATAAGTCGTACGCCACAGCTCGAAGCCGCCGTCCATGCTGTAGACGTCGGAGAAGCCCTGGCTGATCAGGTAAGCCGCAGCGTTCTGGCTGGAGTTGCCGTGATAGCAGACCACCACCAACGGTGCGTCGAGATCGGCGTTACGGATGAATTCCGAGATCGAGTGGTTATCCAGATGGGTCGAGCCGGCGATGTGCAGCGCGGCATAGGTTTGCGGGTCGCGGATGTCGACCACCACTGCGCCTTGTTCACGCAGGGCCTGGGCCTGTTCCGGGGGGATTCGTTTGAATTCGCTCATGGCGGGTTCCTGTAGCTCGGCAGAATGCGCAGTCTAACGCGGGACGCTGACTGGCGACGTTTCGGGGATAAGTGGCGCGACGGTCGGGGCAAGTCCGCCGTGCTCATCGCATTTGCACGACACGCGCTCGCCGCTGTCGACGTTCATCAGGGTCAGGCTGCCGCCCCAGACACAACCGGTGTCCAGTGCCGAGACGCCCGGTTCACGGACATCGCCTTCCAGTGCGGCCCAGTGGCCGAAAATGATCCGCAGGCCACGGGTTTTGCGCTCCTTGTGCTGAAACCACGGTTTGTAGCCCGGTGGTGCGGTGTCGAGGCCTTCCTTGCTCTTGAGGTCGAGCTTGCCGTCGGCGGTGCAGAAGCGCATGCGGGTGAAATAGTTGGTGATCACGCGCAGGCGGGTCACGCCGGTGAGATCGCTGTCCCACTTCGCGGGCTCGTTGCCGTACATGCCATCGAGGTACAAGGGAAACAGGTTGTCGTCACGCAGCGCGGCTTCGGCTTCGGCGGCGTACTTCAAGGCCTTGCGCAAGGACCACTGCGGGGGGATGCCCGCGTGCACCATGGCGACTTCGCGTTGTTCGTCGTAGTGCATGAGTTTCTGCTGGCGCAGCCATTCGAGCAGGTCAGCCGCATCGGGGGCTTCGAGAATCTCGCGCAGGGTGTCGGATTTCTTCAGGCGCTCGATGTTGTTGGCGGCGGCGAGCAGATGCAGATCGTGGTTGCCGAGTACGCAGACCAGTGAGTCGCGCATGCCATAGAGAAAGCGCAGAGTCTCCAGCGACTGAGGTCCGCGATTAACCAGATCACCGACCAGCCACAGCCGATCAAGCCTGGGGTCGAACGCGACTTGCTTGAGCAAGCACTTGAGCGGATCAAGGCAGCCTTGCAGGTCGCCGACGGCGTACGTCGTCATCAGTGCAGGGCTCCAGGCACGGCGAGGCGAAAAGGCTTGATGATCGCATCGAAATGCTTGCCATCGTCAGCGACCATTTCGTAAGAGCCCTGCATGGTGCCGACCTTGGTGGTCATCACTGTGCCGCTGCTGTAAGTGTGACTTTTGCCGACCTCGATCAGCGGTTGCTGGCCGACAACACCGGCGCCGCGAACCTCTTCGACATGCCCGTCACCGTCGGTGATCACCCAGTGCCGCGACATCAGGCGGGCGGGCTTTTCGCCATTGTTCTGTACGGTGATGGTGTAGGCGAAGGCGAAGCGGTCGTGCTCGGGTTGCGACTGGTCTGCCAGATAATGGGTAACGACGCTGACATCGACCTGGTAACGGGAATCGGACATGCAAAAGGGCCTTAACGAAGCGGAACGCGTGGCGTAGCTGATGAAGAGTCAGTCTAGGCAAGTATCGGGCAGTAAACCAGAGTGGCGTCCTGCCCGATAGCGTTCATCGCCGGTCAGTCGGCGGCGGGGGCGGCAGCAACCTGCTCGGCGAGCTTGTCGGCCAGGCGCACGAATGCGGCCAGGTCCAGTTGTTCGGGACGCAGGCTGCCATCGACGCCGGCGGCTTCGATCTCGGCGGCGGTCATCAATTGCTTGAGGGTGTTGCGCAGGGTCTTGCGACGCTGGTTGAAGGCTTCGCGAACGACGCGCTCCAGCAGGCGATGATCCTTGGCCGGGTGCGGCAGCACCGCGTGCGGCACCAGACGGACGATGGCCGAGTCGACCTTCGGCGGCGGATTGAACGCGCCCGGGCCGACGTTGAACAGGTGTTCCACGCGGCAGTGGTACTGAACCATGATCGACAGACGACCCCAGTCGCCGCCGCCCGGGCCGGCCGCCAGACGCTCGACCACTTCTTTCTGCAGCATGAAGTGCATGTCGCGAATGATGCCGGCGTTGTTCAGCAGATGGAAAATCAGCGGCGTGGAAATGTTGTAAGGCAGGTTGCCCACCACACGCAGGCTGTTCGGCGCGGCGTTGAGGGTGTTGAAGTCGAACTTCAGCGCATCGCCCTGATGCAGGTTGAAGTTGCTCTTGCCGGCGAACTGCTGGTTGAGGATCGGGATCAGGTCCTTGTCCAGTTCCACCACGTCGAGTTGCGCGCCGGAATTGAGGATGCCGGCGGTCAGTGCGCCCTGGCCCGGGCCGATTTCCAGCATGCGGTCGTCAGGCTTGGCGCTGATGGAGCGCAGGATGCGGTCGATGACGCCAGCATCGTGCAGGAAGTTCTGGCCAAAGCGTTTGCGCGCCTTGTGTTGGTATTGCTCGGTCATAAACGGGTCTCGGCCATCTGGTAGGCGGTTTCCAGGGCGACCTGCAGGCTGCCGGTGTCGATCTTGCCGCTGCCGGCCAGATCCAGGGCAGTGCCGTGGTCGACCGACGTGCGGATGATCGGCAGGCCGAGGGTCACGTTGACCGCCGCGCCGAAGCCTTTGTACTTCAGCACGGGCAGGCCCTGGTCGTGGTACATCGCCAGCACTGCGTCGCAGTGCTCCAGATATTTGGGGGTAAACAGAGTGTCGGCAGGCAGCGGGCCACGGAGGTCCATGCCCTCGCCGCGCAGGCGCTCCAATGTCGGTTCGATGATGTCGATTTCTTCATGGCCCAGGTGTCCGCCTTCGCCGGCGTGCGGGTTGAGTCCGCAGACCAGAATACGTGGCCGGGCGATGCCGAATTTGTCTTGCAGGTCGGCGTGCAGAATTCGCGTGACCCGCTCCAGCCGCTCCGGGGTGATTGCATCGGCAATCTCGCGCAGGGGCAGGTGAGTGGTCACCAGTGCCACGCGCAAGCCGCGGGTAGCGAGCATCATCACCACTTGGGCGGTGTGAGTCAGGTCGGCGAGGAATTCCGTGTGTCCGGAGAACGGGATACCGGATTCGTTGATCACGCCCTTGTGTACCGGTGCGGTGATCATCCCGGCGAAGTCGCCGTTCAGGCAGCCGTTGCCGGCACGGGTCAGGGTTTCGAGGACGAAGGCGGCGTTAGCCTTGTTCAGTTGACCAGCGACCACGGGAGTGCTGAGTGGAGTGTCCCAGACATACAGGCTGCCAGCGGAGGCTGGAACAGCCGGCCAGTTGTCAGGCGCAACTTCAAGCAAATTGACGGCCAGCCCCAACTGCGCGGCCCGCTCGGTGAGCAGGTCGCGGCTGGTGATGGCAATCAGGGGATGTGGCTGGGCTTGCGAGGCGAGCAGCAGGCACAGGTCGGGACCGATGCCGGCTGGTTCGCCGGGTGTCAGCGCGAAACGCTTGGGTTTCACTGCGCTGCCTGGTCTGCACCAGGGAGTTTGATTTCTACGTAGGCTTCTTCACGAATCTGACGCAGCCAGTTTTGCAGCTCTTCATCGTATTTTTTGTTACGCAGAACATTCATAGCCTGTTGCTCGCGTGCCGATTCGGTGCTGTCGGTGGCGCGGCGGCCAAGGACTTCCAGCACGTGCCAGCCGTACTGGGTCTGGAACGGCTTGGACAGCTGACCTTGTGGGGTCTTGGCCATCACTTCGCGGAATTCCGGTACCAGTGCGTTCGGGTCGATCCAGTTCAGGTCGCCGCCGTTGAGCGCCGAGCCCGGGTCTTCGGAGTAGTTCTTCGCCAGTTCAGCGAAGTCTTCACCGGCCAGGATGCGCTCGTACAGCGATTGCACCAGGGCTTTGGTCTTGGCTTCGTCGCGGATCGGGCTTGGCTTGACCAGGATGTGGCGCACATGCACCTCATCACGCATCTGGGTTTCACCACCCCGTTTGGCCAGCAACTTGAGGATGATGAAACCACCCGGGGTACGTGCAGGCTGAGTGATGTCGCCAACGGCCATGCTGCTCAGCTCACGGTCGAACGGCGGTGGCAATTGCGCAGCTTTACGCCAGCCCATGTCGCCACCTTCCAGAGCGTTGTCGCTGCCGGATTTGGCCACGGCCATCTGACCGAAGTCAGCGCCTTGCTTGAGTTGCTGGTAAACGTCCATCGCCTGACGGTAAGCACTCTGAATCGCATCAGAGTTGGCGCTTTCCGGTGTAGGAATCAGGATGTTGGCCAGGTGCAGTTCTTCGGACAGTTGCATCTTGCCCAGGTCGGAAGCGAGGAAGTTCTTCACTTCCTGCTCGGAGACCTGAATGCGTTCTGCCACGCGGCGCTGACGCACACGGCTGATGATCATCTCGCGCTTGATCTGGTCACGGGCGTCGTCATAGGACAAACCGTCGTGAGCCAGGGCGGCGCGGAATTGATCCACGGTCATGTTGTTGCGCTGGGCGATGGTGCCGACTGCCTGGTTCAGCTCTTCGTCGGTAATGCGGATGCCGGAACGCTCGCCGATCTGCAGTTGCAGGTTTTCGACGATCAGGCGCTCGAGCACCTGCTGATCCAGCACGCCCGGCGGCGGCATGCCGCCGCCACGCTTGGCGATGGTCTGCTGAACTTCATGGACACGCTGGTCCAGTTGGCTCTGCATGACCACGTCGTTATCAACGATCGCAACCACTTTATCGATGGACTGTACTGCGGCGTTGGCCGCAGTACCCAGGAACAGCGCGCCCAGCAACAGCGGGCGCAGAGAATCAGAAAGCTTGGTCTTCACGTTGACGATAACCTTGGATGCCTTTGTCGAGGAAGCTCTCTACCTTGGCGCCAGTCAGGCCGCCGAGTCCCTTCAGAACAATTTGGAGGAAGACGCCGTGGTCGCCTTTTTCGTTTTGTGGAGCTTCCTGACTGAATTCGTCGTAGGAAACCCAGTAACGGTTGATCAGGCGCAGTTTCCAGCAGCAGTTGTCGTACTCGAAACCACCAAAGGCTTCCAGTGTACGGTTGCGGTTGTAGTCGTACTGCCACCGGCTGATCGCGCTCCACTGCGGAACGATCGGCCAGATGACCGAGAAGTCATGCTGCTGGATCTTGTAGTAGTCCTTTACGTAGCCAGGCTGACCCGGGGTGCCGTAGTCGCCACCACCCACCGACCATTTGCCGGTGGTCTGATCGTAACGAACCTGGTCGTTGCGATAGCGATAACCGACGTTGACCACCTTGTTCGGGTTGTCTTCTGGCTGGTAATGGAACATCGCGCTGCCGGAACGCGGGCTGCGGCTGTCCGGGTCCCAGTTGTAGTCGGCCGTGGTGCGCCAATCGCGGTTCCAGCGGTATTCGTATTCCAGCGCGTATGGCGACACGTCGGACTGGGCATCCTTGCGATCCTTGAACGCGATGCCTGGCAGTTGTACTTCACGATCCTTGAAGTAGTACGCCTGACCGACGCTGATACGTTGACGCTCGAAACCGTCGTCTTCGATCCAGCGGCTGGTCACACCCAGCGACAGCTTGTTCTCGTCGCCGACACGGTCGGAGCCAGAGAAGCGGTTGTCACGGAACAGTGACGCGTAGTTGAAGGTGTATTCACTGGTGTCGAATACCGGAATGTCTTCCTGATCAACCTTGGGTACATACAGGTAGAACAGGCGCGGTTCCAGAGTCTGGCGATAGTTCTTGCCGAAGTACGACGTGTTGCGGTCGAAGTACAGCCCGCTGTCGACGCTGGCGATCGGTACGCCACGACTCTGATTGCTGTCGAAGGTGCCGTTGAGTTTGTTCTGCTCAGCGGTTTGTGCAGCAATCTGGGACTTGCCGGTACCGTCCAGATCCAGCTGATACTGGGTGTACTGGTACTTGAGCGATGGCTTCAGGAAACCATAGGTCCAGTTCATCGGCAGGCTGACGCCCGGCTTCAGATTCAGACGGTCGCCGTTGGCGCGCGCCAGACCCTGTACGTTGGTATCGAGGCGTGGCGAGACGTTGCCGTCCTCGTCCGTGAAGTTTCCTTTTTCCAGATCACGATCAAACCGAACGATCTCGGTCTCGTAATCGAAATTCAGACCTTCCGGGTGATACGGCAGTTGACCATTAAAGGTGATCTGCGGCAGACGGCCGTACGGCGTGATGTTCGAAACAGTAGCCAATTGGTACTGCTGAGCATTCAGGCGTGCGGTATAGCTGTCACCGCGGTAGGTCACCGAACCCTGCTGATTCACATAGTCAGCGCTCTTCACACCAATCTGATCGGTGGTCAGGTCCTGGAAGTAGTACGGATCGCTGATCTTGGTGTAGTCAACCTGAGTCATCACACGGGAGTCGAGTCCGCCCTTGTGCTGCCAGTTGTACATGTAGCGATTTTTTTCGTAATCGGTCTGCTTGCTGCGATCGGTATCTTCGTCGTTCAGATACGCCGCACCGAACTGGCCTTCGCTGGACTTGGTCAGGTAACGGAACTCGCCTTCGACCAGCATGCCGCGCTTGCTCATGTAACGCGGGTACAACGTGGCATCGTAGTTCGGTGCCAGGTTGAAGTAGTACGGGGTGACCAGCATGAAGCCGGTATCGCTGCCGGTACCGATGGTCGGCGGCAGGAAACCCGATTGGCGACGATCGTCGATCGGGAAGTAGATGTACGGCGTGTACAGGATCGGAATGTCTTTGACCCGCAGTGTCACGTTGGTCGCGGTACCGAAGCCAGTGGCCGGGTTCAGGGTGATGTTGTTGCCCTTGAGCTGCCACGCGTTGCTGTTCGGTTCGCACGTGGTGTACGTGCCGTCCTTCAAGCGGATGATCGCGTTCTCGGCACGCTTGGCGTACAGCGCGTTACCGCGGATGCGCGATTTGTGCATCACGTATTCGGCGTTGTCGACCTTGGCTTCACCGGTGTCGAGCTGCACATCGGCGTGGTCGCCGACGATCAGTGCACCGTTGTCGCGAATGCGCACGTCGCCGTTGAGTTCGGCACGGCTCTCGGCCTGATAGAGGCTGGCCTCGTCGGACTCGACCTGCATGCTGCCCTGACGCAGGACCACGTCGCCGGCCAGCGTACCCACCTGATCTTCGGTGTTGTAGCGCGAGGCCTTGGCGCCGATAAAGGTCGGTGCGTCACTTTTATTCGTCTTGTCATTCATGCCAGGACGAATCGGTTCGATATAGGAACCAGAGCAGTAAGGACCGGTCTCGGCCAATTGGGCGGCGGTGAGCTTCTCGCGCGGAACCCAGTCGAGGTGACTGTAGTCTTCGCTACGGGATTTCAGGCCGCGGCCCTTGGCTTCGGTGACCAGCACAGGCTTGGCGCCGGTGTCGGCAGTGGAACCGTTCTGGGCCGTGGCTTCGCCGGCGGCGCTGACAGCGCTGACAGCGCTGCCGTCATGCACCGGACGCGGCGGCAATGCAGCTGCCGGCGTCTTGGGCGCACAGGCCCAGCCACCCGTTACCGAGACGGCGCAGTCATACTGCTCGGCGGCAACAACGAATTGACTGGCCAGAGGTTGCATAGCCAGCAGACTGCCGGTTACCAACAACGGAAATTTTTTACGAAACGCGGGGGATTTCAATGCCATCTTATTAGTCCGGGCTTCCTGCGTGCCATCTGCCCGCGGTGTGGGCCGCACGCCTCTCGATGGTCTGAAAAAGATGCTGGATAATAAAGCATGACCCGCTTGACGGCTAGCGCCGTCGGAGACCCTTGCAATGCCTGACCAAGATGTACGCTTGCAACACCTGAAAGTTTGGCTCGATGAGCAGTTGGCAATCCTGTTTGCAGATCAAGGCTGGGGCACCGTGCCCCCGGCCACGTTGACCGCGGCCAGCAGCGACGCGAGTTTCCGCCGGTATTTCCGTTGGGAAGGCGCGGGTCGCAGTTTCGTCGTGATGGACGCGCCACCGCCCCAGGAAAACTGCAAACCGTTCGTGGATATCGCCTTTTTGCTGGCGAAATCCGGAATTAACGTGCCGAAAATTTATGCAGAAGACCTCGAACGCGGTTTTCTTTTGCTCAATGACCTGGGCAACAAGACCTATCTCGACGTAATCGACGGCGAAAATGCCGATGCTTTGTTCAGCGATGCCCTGCAGGCGCTGTTGGCTTTTCAGCAATTGCCGATGATCGCACCACTGCCGAGCTACGACGTCGCGCTACTGCGCCGTGAGCTGGAATTGTTCCCCGAGTGGTACGTGAAACGCGAACTCGGCATCGAGTTCGACGCAGCACAGCAGCAACAATGGCAGTCCGTCAGCGAACTGCTGATCGACAGCGCACTGGCCCAGCCGAAAGTTCTGGTGCACCGCGACTACATGCCGCGCAATCTGATGCTCAGCGAGCCGAATCCCGGCGTGCTGGACTTTCAGGATGCGGTCTACGGCCCCGTCACCTACGACGTCACCTGCCTGTTCAAAGACGCCTTCCTCAGTTGGCCTGAAGAGCGCGTGCGCGGCTGGCTGGAAAGTTATTGGCAGCAAGCCTCGGCGCTGGACATTCCGGTGCAGGCCGACTTCGAAGACTTCCTGCGTGCCAGCGACCTGATGGGCGTACAGCGGCACCTGAAAGTCATCGGTATCTTCGCCCGCATCTGCCATCGCGATGGCAAACCGCGCTACCTGGCCGATGTGCCGCGTTTCTTCGCCTATATAGAAGCGGTGATTGCGCGTCGTCCTGAACTGGCGGATCTGCAGGCATTGCTCGCCAGTCTGCGTGGTGGAGCGATCGCATGAAGGCGATGATACTGGCAGCAGGCAAGGGCGAGCGCATGCGCCCCCTGACCCTGACCACCCCGAAACCGCTGGTGCGTGCCGGTGGCGTGCCGTTGATCGAATACCACCTGCGGGCGCTGGCGGCGGCCGGTTTCAGTGAAATCGTGATCAACCATGCCTGGCTCGGTCAGCAGATCGAGGATTACCTGGGCGACGGTTCGCAGTTTGGCGTGAGCATCCAGTACTCGCCGGAAGGCGAGCCGCTGGAAACCGGCGGCGGGATTTTCCGTGCTTTGCCATTGCTCGGTGACGACGCCTTTTTGGTGGTCAACGGCGATATCTGGACCGACTACGACTTCAGCGTACTGCACCAACCGATCAACGGTCTGGCGCATCTGGTGCTGGCGGACAACCCGGCCCACCACCCGCAAGGCGATTTCACCTTGACCGACGGTCAGGTGATCGATGGCCAACCGGACGCGGCAACTCTGACCTACAGCGGCATCGCCGTCCTGCATCCGCAGTTGTTCGATGGTTGCGCGGACGGCGCATTCAAGCTTGCACCGTTGCTGCGCATAGCCATGGCAAACGGGCAGGTCAGCGGTGAACGTCTGAAAGGCCATTGGGTGGATGTCGGCACGCATGAGCGTCTGGCCGAAGCTGAAGCATTGATAGAAGCGAGTCGTTGATATGTTGTGGCCAGGGACTCTGATTGGAGCCGGAGCGGGTTTTGCGATCGCCAGCATTCCGGGGGCCATGCTTGGGGCATTGTTGGGACAGGCGCTGGATCGGCGCCTGCACTTGCAAAGCTGGGGGCATTTGCGGGAAAAGCTCGGCGGGCGACCGATGTTGCGCAACGACGAACTGTTGTTCGTGCTGCTCGGGCGTCTGGCCAAGAGTGACGGGCGGGTGACGGACGGCCATATCCAGCAGGCGCGCAACGAAATGAACGCGTTGGAAATGAGCGAGCCGGCGCGGCGGCGGGCGATTGCGGCGTTCAATCGTGGCAAGTCCGGCGGTGACCGCCTGCGCGGTTATCTGCGGCGCCTGAGTGCTCAGCCGCATGCCGCCGAAGGCGTGTTGCGTGCCTGCTGGCGGATGGTCTGGGCCGACGGTCGTGCGGGTGTCAGTGAGCGCGAATTATTGGCGCAGTGGGGCAAGTGGCTGGGCTGGACGACGCACCAGATCCAGGCGCTGGCCAATGATTACGAGCCGAATAAACGGCCGATTGTCAGTGCGGCGGTGAGTTATCAGGAAGCGATGCGCCTGCTCGGCGTGTCGGCGACCAGCGAGCCGGCACAGATCAAGCGCGCCTATCGACGGCTGCTCAGTCGTCATCACCCGGACAAGATCGCCGGCAGCGGTGCGACGCCTGAGCAGGTGCGCGAGGCGACCGAGAAAACCCGTGAGTTGCACAACGCGTTTACCCTGATTCGGGCGCGGCGGGGTTTTCGCTGATCGTTGCCGTTAAATATGGGTTGGCTGAAATGGCCTCATCGCGAGCAGGCTCGCGAATGGGGCGACTCGGTCTTCCAGTCAGTCAGTCTTCTGCGGATTCAACCAGCCACGCACCCGCCGAAACAACTGTTCCTGCTCAGCCTTTTTATCCGGCAACGCCTTGAGCGCCACCTGGCTGAACGCCGAAGTCTTCAGGCGCTTGCTGGCCTGCATGCGCTCCAGCGCCGCGTTACGATCCAGCGCCTTGTCCATGTAGAAAATGTCAGCCGTCGGCAACTTCAGGGTCGGCGTCAGCTCGGCCAGTTGCGGCTTGGCTTTACTTGGCGTTTGCGCATCGACCATCACTAGCTTCTCGACCTGCGAACTCTGCCGCTCGCTGAGGAAACGCGCCGCCCAGTACGCGCCCGTACCGTGACCGAGGATCACGACCCGGCGTGCGCTTTGTTGCTCGGCGTAGGCAATGGCCGCGTCGATCCGCGCAAAGATTCGCTCGGCATCCGCCTTGGATTGTTCTTCAGTCGTTTCGGCCACGACCTGATCCGCCACGTCCGCTTCGCCGCCCGCAGCCTGTTCGATCGGTTGCGCGGTGGTGGAATCCTTGCTGCCACTTTCCGCGGCTTTTGGCGCGGCGGCGGGCGCAATCACGCGTGGAGCGATGACATCGCTTTGCAGATCCGGCAGGGTGATACTCAGGCTGCTCCACTCGACGTCGGGCAATTTGTTGCGCAGCGGGGCGATCACTTGCGGCCAGTCAGCGGTTTCGCCGGCGCCCGGCACAATAATGACCGCACCTTTGGGTTCGGCAGTGTTGGCCGGTTTCCACAGGGCGAGGAAAGTGTCGGCGCCGGCCTGCAGTTGCTGCTGCTCTTGCGCCGGGACTTTACGTTCGAGTGCTGCGGCTTCTTCCTGACTACGCTCAAGCAGTGGCTGGCGCTCGGCGGGTTTTTCGGCGGGCGGTTGCTCGGCGGTGGAGGCGGGCGCCGGATCGGCGGCTTCGACGGAAAACGCACAAGGCAGGATCAGCGACAGGCACAATGCTGGCATTGCCAGGCGATAGACAGAGGGCATCGGTTATTCCAGGCCAGAAAAGTATCCCGGCAGCCTAATGGGTTGGTCAGAATTTGTCAGTGCAAGAGACTTCAATGATGCGTTTTTGCTGCCTGTGGGTTATCGGCTGGTTGTGTTTTCCCTTGATGGGCTGGGCGGCGTCTGCGCCGGCGGCGCATGCAGCGCTGTTGACGCCCGCCGAGCAGCAATGGCTGGCGCAGCACCGTGAGTTGCGTGTGGGCCTGGTGCTGCAGGCGCCGTACGCGCAGTACGACCGACGTCTGCAGCGCTTGTCCGGGGCCAATGTCGAATTGATGAAGTCACTGGCCAAGACCTTGAACGTCGAGCTGAGCTGGCGCAATTTTCAGGATCTGGCGCAACTGGAGGAGGCCGCCCGCGAAGGCGAAATCGACATCGCCCCGGGCCTGACCCAGACCCCGGGTGCACTGCGCCTGTGGCAGTTTTCCGATCCCTACATGCGGGTGCCGCAGCTGGTGGTCAGCGACCAGAAGAGCGGCGGCGTGGTCGAGCTGGAAAAACTCGACAGCCTGTCGCGCGTCGCCGTGCGCATGCCCAGCGTGACGGCAGACTATTTGCGCAGCACCTATCCCCATCTGAATCTGCAAGGCGTGCCGCTGGAGCGTCAGGCGCTGCAACTGCTGTTGACCCAGCAGGCGTCCTACGCCGTGGTGGATGAGGCGCAACTCGGACGGTTGTCTGCCGAACCTGAGTTCGCCGGGTTGGTGGTGGTCGGCGATATCGGCTTGCCGCAGCTGTTGCGCATTGCCACACGGCGCGACTGGCCGGCGTTGGCTGGCATTGTTGAAAGTGCTCTGCGGGCGATTCCCGCGAAGGATCTGGAACGCCTGCACACGCAATGGCTGCAACCCAAATACCCGCGTCTGTCGGAGTCGCCGGGGTTCTGGCAGAACCTCAGTTTGCTGTTTGCGGTGTTGTTGCTCAGTTGTGTGGCCATTGTGGTCTGGCAACGACGCCAGCAACACAGCCTCGAACACCGTCTGTTGACCGCCCGGGAAGACATCGCCTTGCGCGCGGCCAGCGAAGAAGCCTTGCGCCTGACCCAGTTTTCCATCGATCAAAGTACTGTCGGCATTCTTTGGGTCAACTGGGACAGCCATGTGCGTTACGCTAACCGCGCGGCGGAAAGCATGCTCGGTTATCCACAGGGCGCGTTGATCGAACGGCCGCTGATCGATTTCGAACCCGGTCTGCACATGGACCGCTGGCTCAACCTGTGGAAACGCGCGCGGGCCAGTGAAGAAGGACCGCTGAGCTTTGAAACCAGCTGCGTGCGCGCTGATGGCAGCGTCCTGCCGGCGGATGTTTCGCTGAGTTTTCTGCGCTTTCGCGACAGCGAGTATCTGGTGGTTTATCTCACCGACGTCACCGAGCGTCGCCGCGCGCTGGCCGCGTTACAGGAAAGTGAAGCGCGCCTGCAAGGCATCGCCGCCAACGTACCGGGGCTGGTGTTTCGCCTGGAGCGGGCGCCAGTGACCGGGCAGATCGATTTCGCCTACATCAGCGAGGGCAGCGAGACTCTGGTCGGCTACGCGCCGGCCGCCATTGCGCACCGCGACATGGGCTTGCGCAGCCTGGTGCACCCGGACGACAAGGCCAGTTACCACCAGACCCAGGATCAGGCACTGGACACCGACAGTGACTGGTCGTGGCAGGGCCGCATCCTCACCCGTCAGGGTGAACAGCGCTGGGCCGAGATCAAGGCAATCACCCGTCAGCTGGAGGATGGCGCCTATGTCTGGGACGGCATCGTCTGGGACATCAGCGAAAGCAAGCGCATCGAACTGGAACTGGCGGCGTCCCGCGAGCAGCTGCGCGAGCTGTCGGCGCACCTGGAAAGCGTGCGTGAAGAAGAGAAGGCGCGCATTGCCCGTGAAGTGCACGATGAGCTGGGGCAGATGCTCACGGTGCTGAAACTGGAAACCTCGATGTGCGAGCTGGCCTACGCGCAACTCGATCCGGGCCTGCACGAACGGTTGAACAGCATGAAACGCCTGATCGCCCAGTTGTTCCAGCTGGTGCGCGATGTGGCGACGGCGCTGCGCCCGCCGATCCTCGATGCCGGGATCGCTTCGGCGATTGAGTGGCAGGCGCGGCGATTCGAGGCGCGCACGCAGATTCCATGTCTGGTGCAGGTGCCGGACAATCTGCCGGTGCTCAGCGACGCCAAGGCGATCGGGCTGTTCCGCATCCTGCAGGAGGCGCTGACCAATGTGATGCGCCACGCCCAAGCGCATACTGTGGAGCTGACGCTGGCGCTGAAAGGCGACGAGTTGTGTCTGACGGTCAGCGACGATGGCGCAGGCTTTGTCGCGACGGCGCAGCGGCCGACATCCTTTGGCCTGGTTGGCATGCGCGAGCGGGTGTTGATCATGGGCGGGCGGCTGGTGCTTGAGAGTGAGCCGGGTGAGGGCACCAGTCTGAAGGTGTGGGTGCCGGTGAGTGAGGTTTGAAGGTTTGTGGTGTTTGAGCTGACGCTATCGCGACCAGGCTCGCTCCCACAGGGTTTGGTGTGTACCTGAAATCTGGAGAAAAAATTTGATCCGTGTACTGGTAGCCGAAGACCACACCATCGTCCGGGAAGGCATCAAGCAATTGATCGGCCTGGCCAAGGACCTGCAAGTGGTGGGGGAGGCGAGCAATGGCGAGCAGTTGCTCGAAACCCTGCGCAGTGTGCCGTGCGAGGTGGTGTTGCTGGACATCTCGATGCCTGGCGTCAACGGTCTGGAGGCGATCCCGCGGATTCGCGCGTTGAACAATCCACCGGCGATTCTGGTGCTTTCGATGCACGATGAAGCGCAAATGGCCGCTCGCGCGCTAAAGGTCGGCGCTGCTGGTTATGCGACCAAAGACAGTGATCCCGCGTTGCTGCTGACGGCGATTCGCAAGGTCGCGGCGGGTGGGCGCTACATTGACCCGGAGCTGGCCGACCGGATGGTCTTCGAGGTCGGCCTGACCGACACGCGACCGTTGCATTCGTTGCTGTCCGAGCGCGAATTCTCAGTGTTCGAACGCCTGGCCCAAGGCGCCAACGTCAACGACATCGCCCAGCAACTGGCGCTGAGCAGCAAGACCATCAGCACGCACAAGGCGCGGCTGATGCAGAAGCTCAACATCACCTCGCTGGCCGAACTGGTCAAATACGCGATGGAGCACAAACTCCTTTAGCAACACTGTAGAAACTTGTGGGAGCTGGCTTGCCAGCGATGACGGACTGTCTGCTAATTCAATGCCGACTGACCCACCGCAATCGCTGGCAAGCCAGCTCCCACAGGTTCAGTGTCAGCATGCCCATTAGCGACAGCCTGTAAATCCGCTAAAGCCTTTACTTGCAGCTTGCAGCCCATCGCTTGCCGCTGCGTTTGCCAAAACGCGCCATCCTTGTAGGGCAATCCCTACCCCCAACCTTCCATCCCGCTGAGGCGATTCTCTCCTGCGCCCCGATTTGCGTGGCTGGCGCCAGCCACTAGGCTTAACCCACAGCAGTTACCAATAACAAAGGTGTGGGTATGAGCCAGGTCGATTCAAACGCAGGGGCCAGTGACGTGCTGGTCAGCTTTCGTGGAGTGCAGAAGAGCTACGACGGCGAGAACCTGATCGTCAAAGACCTCAACCTGGACATTCGCAAAGGCGAGTTCCTGACCCTGCTCGGGCCGTCCGGCTCGGGCAAGACCACCAGCCTGATGATGCTCGCCGGGTTCGAAACGCCGACCGCCGGCGAAATCCTCCTCGCCGGCCGTGCAATCAACAACGTGCCGCCGCACAAGCGCGACATCGGCATGGTGTTCCAGAACTACGCGCTGTTCCCGCACATGACCGTGGCCGAGAATCTGGCCTTCCCGCTGACCGTACGTGGCCTGAACAAGAGCGACGTCAGCGACAAGGTCAAGAAAGTCCTGAGCATGGTCCAGCTCGACGCGTTCGCCTCACGTTATCCGGCGCAACTCTCCGGCGGTCAGCAGCAGCGGGTGGCGCTGGCCCGGGCGCTGGTGTTCGAACCACAACTGGTGCTGATGGACGAACCGCTGGGCGCGCTCGACAAGCAACTGCGCGAACACATGCAGATGGAGATCAAGCACCTGCACCAGCGTCTCGGCGTGACGGTGGTCTACGTGACCCACGATCAGGGTGAAGCGCTGACCATGTCCGACCGCGTCGCCGTGTTCCATCAGGGCGAAATCCAGCAGATCGCGCCGCCGCGCACTCTCTACGAAGAACCGAAAAACACCTTCGTCGCCAACTTCATCGGCGAGAACAACCGCCTCAACGGCCGCCTGCTCAGTCAGAGCGGCGAGCGTTGCGTGGTCGAGCTGGGCCGGGGTGAGAAGGTCGAGGCGCTGGCGGTCAACGTCGGCCAGACCGGCGAACCGGTGACCCTGTCGATCCGCCCGGAGCGCGTCAGCCTCAATGGCTCGAGCGACCAATGCGTCAACCGCTTCTCAGGGAGGGTGGCGGAATTCATCTATCTGGGCGACCACGTCCGGGTGCGCCTGGAAGTCTGCGGCAAGACCGACTTCTTCGTGAAACAGCCGATTGCCGAGCTCGATCCCGGGCTCGCGGTCGGAGACGTGGTACCGCTTGGCTGGCAGGTCGAGCACGTTCGTGCACTCGACCCACTTCTAGAGGCGCATTGATCGCCCCGGCAATACCAACACCAACCCTGCACGTGGAGAGAACAATAAATGTTGAGATCCCTGAAGTTCACCGCCCTGACCCTGGGCCTGATGGGTGCGGCCAGCGCGATGGCCGCCGGTCCCGATTTGACTGTGGTGTCGTTTGGCGGGGCGAACAAGGCGGCGCAAGTCAAAGCCTTCTACGCACCGTGGGAAGCCGCGGGCAACGGCAAGATCGTGGCCGGCGAGTACAACGGCGAAATGGCCAAGGTCAAAGCCATGGTCGACACCAAGAGTGTGTCGTGGGATCTGGTGGAAGTTGAATCGCCGGAGCTGTCCCGTGGTTGCGATGAAGACATGTTCGAACAACTCGACCCGGCGCTGTTCGGCAAAACCGAAGATTACGTCAAAGGTGCGATTCAGCCTTGCGGCGTGGGCTTCTTCGTCTGGTCGACCGTACTCGCGTACAACGCTGACAAGCTGAAAACCGCGCCAACCAGCTGGGCCGATTTCTGGGACACCAAGAAATTCCCGGGCAAGCGTGGCCTGCGTAAAGGCGCCAAGTACACCCTGGAATTCGCGCTGATGGCCGACGGTGTGGCGCCGAAAGACGTCTACAAAGAACTGGCGAGCAAGGGTGGTCAGGATCGTGCGTTCAAGAAACTGGATGAGCTCAAACCGAACATTCAGTGGTGGGAAGCCGGCGCCCAGCCACCGCAGTACCTCGCTTCCGGTGACGTGGTGATGAGCTCGGCCTACAACGGTCGCATCGCCGCCGTGCAGAAAGAATCCAACCTGAAAGTGGTGTGGAATGGCGGCATCTACGACTTCGACGCCTGGGCGATCCCGAAAGGTCTGGACGCCAAGCGCGCCGAAGCGGCGAAGAAATTCATCGCGTTCTCGGTGCAGCCGCAACAGCAGAAGACCTACTCGGAAAACATCGCCTATGGACCGGCCAACTCCCAGGCCGTGCCGTTGCTGGACAAGGCGATCCTGAAAGACATGCCGACCACTCCGGAAAACATCGCCAACCAGGTGCAGATCGACGTCAGCTTCTGGGCTGACAACGGCGAGCAACTGGAGCAGCGCTTCAACTCCTGGGCTGCGAAGTAACCACAATCTGAAGGAAGACTTTGTGGCGAAGGAGCTTGTGTGGTGAGGGGATTCATCCCCGATGGGTTGCGAAGCAGCCCCCGAAGCCATACCCGCTCGGTGTGTCAGATAAACCGGATTCTCAGGTTTTACGACTGCTGCGCAGCCGATCGGGGATGAATCCCCTCGCCACAAAAACTCATCTGAGAGTTTTGGTGTTTCAACACAACAGAGGTGGTTCGCCACCTCTGTAATGATCAAAGATTTGCGGAGTACGTCATGGCCATCGCCGTTCCCCTGAACGAGGGCGCCAGCCCCACCTTGAAGCAGAAGCTCAAGCACGCCGAGCGGGTCAACCGCTGGAAGGCCCAGGCGTTGATTGCGCCGCTGGTGCTGTTTCTGTTGCTGGTGTTTCTGGTGCCGATCGTGGCGCTGCTCTATAAAAGCGTCGGCAACCCGGAAGTGGTTGGCGGCATGCCGCGCACCGTGGCGGCCATCGCCAGTTGGGATGGCCGTGGCCTGCCTGCTGAACCGGTGTACAAAGCGGCTGGCGAAGACCTCGCTGAAGCGCGCAAAAACCAGACGCTGGGCGATTTGTCCAAGCGCTTGAACATGGAGTTGGCCGGCTATCGCAGCCTGTTGACCAAAACCGCCCGGGCGCTGCCTTTCGCCAGCGAACCGGCCTCCTATAAAGAAGCCCTCGAAGCGCTCGACGAGCGCTGGGGCGATCCGGCCTATTGGCAAGCGGTCAAACGCAACACCAGCAGCATCACCCCGTATTACCTGCTGGCGGCGGTTGATCACCGTATCGACGATCTCGGCGAACTGGCCCCGGCCACCCCGGATCAGGCGATCTACCTCGACATCTTCGCCCGGACTTTCTGGATGGGCCTGGTCATCACCGTGATCTGCCTGTTCCTCGCTTATCCATTGGCTTACCTGCTGGCCAACCTGCCATCGCGGCAGAGCAACCTGCTGATGATTCTGGTGTTGCTGCCGTTCTGGACCTCGATTCTGGTGCGGGTTGCGGCGTGGATCGTGTTGCTGCAGTCGGGCGGGCTGATCAACAGCGCGCTGATGGCCATGGGCATCATCGATAAACCGCTGGAGCTGGTGTTCAACCGCACCGGGGTCTACATCTCGATGGTGCACATTCTGCTGCCGTTCATGATCCTGCCGATCTACAGCGTGATGAAAGGCATCTCGCCGACCTACATGCGCGCCGCCATATCGTTGGGCTGCCATCCGTTCGCCAGTTTCTGGCGGGTGTATTTCCCGCAGACCTACGCCGGTGTCGGCGCCGGTTGCCTGTTGGTGTTCATCCTCGCCATCGGCTACTACATCACCCCGGCGCTGCTCGGCAGTCCGAACGATCAGATGGTCAGCTACTTCGTCGCGTTCTACACCAACACCAGCATCAACTGGGGCATGGCCACTGCACTCGGCGGCTTGTTGCTGCTGGCGACCGTGGTGCTTTATCTGATCTACGGCTGGCTGGTAGGCGCCAGCCGCCTGCGCCTGAGCTAAGGGGAATTTGAAATGCTGAGTCCTTACATGTCGCCCATTGAACGGGTGTGGTTCTACAGCTTGCGGATCCTCTGCGGCCTGATCCTGCTGTTCCTGATCCTGCCGGTGCTGGTCATCGTGCCGCTGTCGTTCAACTCGGGCAGTTTCCTGGTGTATCCGCTGCAAGGCTTCTCGCTGCACTGGTATCAGGACTTCTTCGCCTCGGCGGAATGGATGCGCTCGCTGAAGAACAGCATCATCGTCGCCCCCGCCGCGACCGTGCTGGCGATGGTTTTCGGCACCCTGGCCGCGATCGGCCTGACCCGCGGCGATTTCCCCGGCAAGGCGCTGGTGATGGCGCTGGTGATTTCGCCGATGGTGGTGCCGGTGGTGATCATTGGTGTGGCGAGTTACCTGTTCTTCGCGCCGCTGGGGCTGGGTAACAGCTTCTTCTCGCTGATCGTGGTGCACGCGGTGCTCGGCGTGCCGTTCGTGATCATCACCGTGTCGGCAACGCTGCAAGGGTTCAACCACAACCTGGTACGGGCGGCGGCCAGCCTAGGGGCTTCGCCATTGACCACGTTCCGCCGGGTGACTCTGCCGCTGATCGCACCGGGGGTGATTTCCGGGGCGCTGTTCGCCTTCGCCACGTCGTTCGATGAAGTGGTGGTGACGCTGTTCCTCGCCGGCCCCGAGCAAGCGACGCTGCCCCGGCAGATGTTCAGCGGGATTCGCGAGAACCTCAGCCCGACGATTGCTGCTGCGGCAACCTTGCTGATCGCGTTCTCCGTCATCCTGTTGCTGACCCTTGAATGGCTGCGTGGGCGCAGCGAAAAACTACGTACCGCTCAGGTCTGACGCAGCTCCTATATAGGAATGTTCGTGCGTACAGCAAATCTATGTGTGGTTGTCATTCATGGGGTGAATGGCAGACAACCCGGTTTCCCCAGCTACGCTTGTGCTCAGCTCCCACATCTATAAGAGGCTGCGCACGATGAGTCTGTCCCAGTTCAAAATTGCTCACAAACTGATCACCGGCGCCGGGGCCATTGAGCAACTGGCAGCGGAACTCACCCGCCTCGATATCGACAACCCGCTGATTGTCACCGACGCCGCGCTGGTCAAGTCCGGCACTGTGGAGCTGGCGCTGTGCCAATTGGGCGGGCGCGAGTACGAGATTTTTGATCGGGTGCTGCCGGACCCGGAAATCGCCATTGTCGAAGATTGCATGCGCGTGTACCGCGAGGGCGGGCATGACGGTTTGATCGGCCTCGGTGGCGGCAGTGCCATCGATATTGCCAAGAGTGTCGCCGCGTATGCCGGGTACCACGGCGCGCTGGAAGACCTGTTCGGCGTCGATCAGGTGCCGCGCAAAGGCCCGCCGCTGATCGCCATCCCGACCACCGCTGGCACCGGTTCGGAAGTGACCAACGTCGCCATTCTCTCGGACAAGGTCGCGCAACTGAAGAAAGGCATCGTCAGCGACTACCTGTTACCGGATGTGGCGCTGGTCAGTCCGCAGATGACCCTGACCTGCCCGCGCAGCGTCACCGCCGCCAGTGGCGTCGATGCGCTGGTGCACGCCATCGAATCCTATCTGTCGGTCAATGCCTCGCCCATTACCGACTCACTGGCCATCGGCGCAATCAAGTTGATCGCCAAAGCCCTGCCCAAGGCCTACGCCAATGGCGCCAATCTCCAGGCCCGTGAAGACATGGCCACCGCCAGCCTGATGGCCGGCATGGCGTTCGGCAATGCCGGGGTCGGCGCGGTGCATGCGTTGGCCTATCCGCTGGGCGGGCGTTTCAACATCGCCCACGGCGTCAGTAACGCCTTGCTGCTGCCGTATGTCATGACCTGGAACAAGATGGCCTGCGTCGAGCGCATGCAGGATATCGCCGAAGCCATGGGAGTGAAGACCGCTCATTTGAGCGCCACCGAGGCGGCGGACAAAGCCGTGCAGGCGATGACCGAGTTGTGCGCGGCGGTGGAAATTCCTGCCGGGTTGCGCAGTTTTGGCGTCCCGCAAGAGGCGATCCCGGCCATGGCCGTGGAGGCCGCGGGAATCGAGCGTCTGATGCGCAACAACCCGCGCAAGCTCAGCGCTGCGGATATCGAGAAGATCTACCGAGCGGCGTACTGATCATCGCGGTCACGGTGCGCGCACGGAAACTTGAGGTATACAATGCGCGCCATCGTGATTTAGCTCAGAAAAGGTGCGTCATGCAGCCCTTCGTAATTGCTCCGTCGATTCTCTCCGCCGACTTCGCCCGCCTCGGCGAAGAAGTGGACAACGTTCTGGCCGCCGGTGCCGACTTCGTTCACTTCGATGTCATGGACAACCACTACGTGCCGAATCTGACCATCGGCCCGATGGTCTGCGCCGCATTGCGCAAGTACGGCATCACCGCGCCGATCGACGCGCACCTGATGGTCAGCCCGGTGGATCGCATCGTCGGCGACTTCATCGAGGCCGGCGCCACCTACATCACCTTCCACCCGGAAGCCACGCTGCACGTCGATCGTTCGCTGCAACTGATCCGTGAAGGCGGCTGCAAATCCGGCCTGGTGTTCAACCCGGCGACCCCGCTGGATGTGCTCAAGTACGTGATCGACAAGGTCGACATGGTGCTGCTGATGAGCGTCAACCCGGGCTTTGGCGGGCAGAAGTTCATCCCCGGCACCCTCGACAAACTGCGCGAAGCGCGGGCGATCATCGATGCCTCGGGGCGTGATATCCGTCTGGAAATCGATGGCGGCGTCAACGTCAACAACATTCGCGAAATCGCGGCCGCTGGCGCTGACACCTTTGTGGCCGGCTCGGCGATCTTCAATGCGCCGAACTATCAGGAAGTCATCGACAAGATGCGTTCCGAACTGGCGCTGGCCCGCCCATGAGCGGTTTTGAGCAGCTGTTCCCGGGGCAACTGCCACGGTTGGTGATGTTCGATCTGGATGGCACGCTGATCGACTCGGTTCCCGACCTGGCGGCGGCGGTGGACACCATGCTGCTCTCCCTCGGCCGCAAGCCTGCCGGCATCGAGGCGGTACGCGAGTGGGTCGGTAACGGCGCACCGGTGCTGGTGCGCCGGGCGCTGGCCGGCGGCATCGATCATTCGGCGGTGGATGACGTCGAGGCCGAGCACGCGCTGGAAGTGTTCATGGAGGCCTATGGCGCGAGCCACGAGCTGACCGTGGTCTATCCGGGTGTGCGCGACACCCTCAAGTGGCTGCACAAGCAGGGTGTGGCCATGGCGCTGATCACCAACAAGCCGGAGCGCTTTGTCGCGCCGCTGCTGGATCAGATGAAGATCGGCCGCTACTTCAAGTGGATCATCGGCGGCGATACCCTGCCGCAGAAGAAGCCTGATCCGGCCGCGCTGTTCTTCGTGATGAAGATGGCCAACATCCCGGCCTCGCAATCGCTGTTCGTCGGCGACTCGCGCAGCGACGTGCTGGCGGCGAAGGCGGCGGGGGTCAAGTGCGTGGCGCTGAGCTACGGCTACAACCATGGCCGGCCGATTGCCGAAGAATCCCCGGCACTGGTGATCGACGATCTGCGCAAGCTAATTCCCGGTTGCCTCGGTACAGCCGCTGAGATAACGTTGCCCGACGCATCTCAATCCCATTCTGGAAACGCCATCGTGGTGGTCACCCGCAAACTCTGGATGAAAGTCATCAAGGCCCTGGCCCGCTGGCGTTGGCGCGCCTGACGGGTTCCTGGCCGGCTTGCCGGCGCGTTTGCACACCTGACTGATTTGCCCCTCACACCACGAGGCACCCCATGATCCGCGAAGAATTCCTGCGCCTGGCCGCTGACGGCTACAACCGCATTCCGTTGGCCTGCGAAACCCTGGCCGACTTCGATACGCCGCTGTCGATCTACCTGAAACTGGCCGACCAGCCCAACTCCTACCTGCTCGAATCGGTGCAGGGCGGCGAGAAATGGGGCCGTTACTCGATCATCGGCCTGCCGTGCCGCACCGTACTGCGGGTGCACGACCATCACGTAAGCATCACCGTCGATGGTGTCGAGACCGAAAGCCATGACGTCGAAGACCCGCTGGCCTTCGTCGAAACCTTCAAGGCCCGCTACAACGTGCCGACCATTGCCGGTCTGCCGCGTTTCAACGGTGGCCTGGTCGGTTACTTCGGTTATGACTGCGTGCGCTATGTCGAGAAGCGTCTGGGCAAATGCCCGAACCCGGATCCGCTGGGCGTGCCGGACATTCTGCTGATGGTGTCCGATGCGGTAGTGGTGTTCGACAACCTCGCCGGCAAGATGCACGCGATTGTCCTCGCCGACCCGGCGCACGCCGATGCTTACGAGCAGGGTCAGGCGCAATTGCAGGCACTGCTGGAGAAACTGCGCCAGCCGATCACCCCGCGCCGTGGCCTGGATTTCAGCAAGCAACAAGCGGCTGATCCGCTGTTCCGCTCCAGTTTCACCCAGAGCGACTACGAAAAAGCCGTCGACACCATCAAGGAATACATCCTCGCAGGCGACTGCATGCAAGTGGTGCCGTCGCAGCGCATGTCGATCGACTTCAAGGCCGCGCCGATCGATCTGTACCGCGCCCTGCGTTGCTTCAACCCGACGCCGTACATGTACTTCTTCAACTTCGGCGACTTCCACGTCGTCGGCAGTTCGCCGGAAGTGCTGGTGCGGGTCGAAGACAACCTGATCACCGTGCGCCCGATCGCCGGCACTCGTCCACGCGGAGCTACCGAAGAGGCGGATCTGGCGCTGGAAGAGGATCTGCTGTCGGACGACAAAGAGATCGCCGAACACTTGATGCTGATCGACCTCGGTCGTAACGACACCGGTCGTGTTTCGGAAATCGGATCGGTGAAGCTCACCGAGAAAATGGTCATCGAGCGTTATTCCAACGTGATGCACATCGTCTCCAACGTCACCGGCCAGTTGAAGGCCGGGCTGACCGCGATGGACGCGCTGCGGGCGATTCTGCCGGCGGGCACCTTGTCTGGCGCACCGAAGATCCGTGCGATGGAAATCATCGACGAACTGGAGCCGGTCAAGCGTGGGGTGTATGGCGGTGCGGTCGGTTACTTCGCCTGGAACGGCAACATGGACACCGCGATTGCGATTCGTACCGCGGTGATCAAGAACGGCGAACTGCACGTGCAGGCCGGTGGCGGCATCGTGGCCGACTCCGTGCCGGCGCTGGAATGGGAAGAAACCCTGAACAAGCGCCGCGCGATGTTCCGCGCCGTGGCCCTGGCTGAGCAGACTCCGGACGCCTGACCCACATGGGCTTTATGGTCAGGCATAAAAAACGCGACACCCGTAAGGGCGCCGCGTTTTTTGTACCTGCCAAGCCCCTGTAGGAGCTGGCGCAGCCTGCGATCTTTTGCTTTTCCGCCTCAGAAATCGAGACTGACCCCGACGTTCACCCCTTGCTGGGTAAAGTCATCATCCTTGCGCACGTTGTAGCTGGCGCGCAACGCCAAATCCTGCGTGAGCTTGTGGCTCACGCCCAGGTTCAGGCGATTGAGGTTGGTCTGCGGCTCGTAGCCTTCGAGCGTGAAGCGGTTGTTCGGCAAGCTGTTGAGGTTGATGGTCAGATCCTGACGGTCATCGTTGTACTCACGTTCGTGAGCGAACTCGCCAAACACTTCGGTCTGCGCCGTGATCTGGTACTTGCCCTGAATACCCAGGCCCAGACGCCGCGAGTTGCGCGACTGGTCATCGAAGGTCAGCGCGGTGGAATCCGCGCCTTTTTCCGAGTAACCGTCGACCTCGACCTTGCCAAAGTCGGCGCTGACGAACGGCGACAGGTGCCACGGGCTGCTGGCCTGCTGTGCGATGTCGTAGCCGATACGGCCGCTGATCGCCAGCACGTAGCCATCGGTATCGCCTTTCTCCCCGCGCTCGTTGACCCCGAGTTGGAATTTACGCTTGAGGCTGTCGTAGTCGAGTTTGCCGGCGGTCATTGCCAGATCGCCCCACCAGCGGTTTTGTTGATACTGGGCGAACGCGGTGCCCATGTAGGAGTTGAGTTTGTATTCCGAATCGGCGTCGCCGGCCTCGAGTTTCTGGTTATAGAAACCAGCGGCCAATCCGACACGCCAGGCGTCGTTGACGCGATAGCTGCCGCCGATGTTCAGGTTGTAGCCGTTGCCGTCGGCACTGGCGGCGCTGTGCTGGCCGTCGAAGTCCTGATGCTGTCCGCCACCGGCGACGATAGCGCGCCATTGGCCCACGGCCTGCCAGTTTTCCCAGTCGGCCAGCCATTGATTGCGCAGTTCATCCTGATGCGCGCGCAACGAACCTTGGGCCATTTCCGGCAGCAGGGTCAGTTCCCACGGGGCGGCGAGCAGCGAGTAGGCGTAGTCGGCAATCAGGCGCTGGCCAGCTTCGGTGGGGTGCACCGAGTCGTTGTAGATCAGCTTGGTCGGATCCGGCGTGGCGCTGTTGATGCCGTATCGGGCGTTCTCGGTGCAACTGTTGCCGCTGAAGCAGGTGGCCGTCAGGTTCTGGTCGGTCGCGAGGCCGAACTGCGCCGGGTTGGCGAACGCTTCTTTGAGCAGCACCGGAATGTTCAGTGGAATGATTTCGGCGTTGATGCCCTGCAACTGGCTGACCAGTTCGGTGTTGAATTGGGCGCTGAGCTGCGAGGTGAAGCTCTGCAGCGGTGAGCCGTTGATCGCCGGGGTCAGGCCGATGTCTGGCAGCAGCCAGACCATGATGTATTTGGCGCCGGCACCTTGCAGCGTGCGCACGCTGTCGGCCAGTCGGTCGGCCGCCGAGCTGGCCTGATCGAGGCTGAGCACGCGGCCCTGAAGGAAGTCGTTGCCGCCCCCGGACAGGTAATACAGCGCGTTCGGATCAGCGCGGAAGCCATTCGACGGCAGGTAACCGCTGCGCGTGCGTTCACCGGTGGCGGACTGGGTAGTGATCGAGTCGAGGATCTGGTCGGTACGGTAACCACCCACCGCCCAGTTGTTGCCATCGGCCAGACCTTCACCGGCACGCACGGCCGAGGACGCGGAGGCGATCTGATCCGGGCTGAAACCGAGTTTGCCGCCGATGATCTGGGTGGCGTTGAGGTCGCGGTTTTCCCCGGTGCCATCCTTGTACAACGGGCCGGTGCGGTTGGTGTAGCGCTGCGTGGCGCCGGCCGGGCCGCCGGTGTCCTTGAAAGTCCCGGCATCGTTCAGGCTGTCGCCGAACACGATGAAGTTCGAATAGGGTGCGGGGGCTGCGTAGGCCTGGGCGCAAGCCATGGCGAGCAGGCAACCGGCGAGCGGTACAAACAACGTCTGTTTGATCATGAGCAAGTCCGTTTATTTATTGTTGTAGGTGAACGAAACGACAGTACCAAAAACTCCCGGCGTTTTGCCATCGGTCGCGAAGCCTCCCATAGTTTTGTCCCCCGTCAGCCCCGCCATATTGCACGCTCTGCCCAGCTAAGTTACTGTGCCGGAACGTATGAACGAGACCTTCCCCGTGTTGATCGTCAGCAAACTTCTGGATCAAGTCATCAAGGCACACGCCCGTTGGCGTTGGCGCGCCTGAATCTTTTCTGCCGGCCCGGCCGGATCTGTATCGCTTTGCCTTCCTCGCCCGTTTGAAATGCCGCTGTGCCGACGCTCTCTGTGCGTCCGACATCGTGCAGCGCCCTGCGGGCAAGTCATCTGAAGGCTGTCTTCAAGTCAGAATTCAAGAGGTTCGAAACGCCATGTTGCTGATGATCGACAACTACGACTCCTTTACTTACAACGTTGTGCAATACCTCGGCGAGCTGGGTGCCGAGGTCAAAGTGGTGCGCAACGACGAACTGACTGTCGCCGAAATCGAAGCGCTCAACCCCGAGCGCATCGTGGTCTCGCCAGGTCCGTGCACGCCGACTGAAGCCGGCATCTCCATTGAGGCCATCAAATACTTCGCCGGCAAACTGCCAATCCTCGGCGTCTGCCTCGGCCATCAATCGATTGGCCAAGCGTTCGGCGGCGACGTGGTGCGCGCCCGTCAGGTGATGCACGGTAAGACTAGTCCGGTATTCCACGAGGACAAGGGCGTTTTCGCCGGTCTGAATCATCCGCTGACGGTTACCCGTTACCACTCGCTGATCGTCAAGCACGGTACTTTGCCCGATTGCCTGGAGCTGACCGCGTGGACGCAGCACGATGACGGCAGCGTCGATGAAATCATGGGCCTGCGGCACAAGACCCTGAACATTGAGGGCGTACAGTTCCACCCCGAGTCGATCCTCACCGAGCAGGGTCATGAACTGTTTGCCAACTTCCTCAAACAAACCGGCGGCACGCGCTAAGGACTCCCATGAATATCAAGACAGCCCTGAGCCGTATCGTCGAACACCTCGACCTCAGTACCGAAGAAATGCGCGACGTGATGCGCGAAATCATGACCGGGCAATGCACCGACGCACAGATCGGCGCATTCATGATGGCCATGCGCATGAAGAGCGAGAGCATCGATGAAATCGTCGGCGCCGTGTCGGTGATGCGTGAGCTGGCCGATCAGGTCGAACTCAAGACCCTCGACGGCGTGGTCGATGTAGTCGGCACCGGCGGTGACGGTGCGAACATCTTCAACGTATCGACGGCTTCGGCGTTCGTTGTCGCGGCAGCCGGTTGTACCGTGGCCAAGCACGGTAACCGTGCGGTGTCGGGCAAGAGCGGCAGCGCCGACTTGCTGGAGGCCGCCGGTATCTACCTGAACCTGACCCCGGTGCAGGTTGCCCGTTGCATCGACAACGTCGGCATCGGTTTCATGTTTGCCCAGACTCACCACAAAGCGATGAAGTACGCCGCCGGCCCACGCCGCGATCTTGGCTTGCGTACGCTGTTCAACATGCTCGGCCCGCTTACGAATCCGGCCGGTGTCAAACATCAGGTGGTGGGCGTGTTCACTCCAGCGCTGTGCCGGCCATTGGCCGAAGTCTTGCAGCGCCTGGGCAGCAAACATGTGCTGGTAGTGCATTCGAAGGATGGCCTGGACGAGTTCAGCCTTGCCGCGCCGACCTTCGTCGCTGAGCTGAAAAACAACGAGATCACTGAATATTGGGTCGAGCCGGAAGATCTCGGCATGAAGAGCCAGAGCCTGCACGGTCTGTCGGTCGAAGGTCCGGAGGCATCGCTGGCATTGATCCGTGATGCGTTGGGCAAGCGCAAAACCGAAAGTGGCCAGAAAGCTGCTGAAATGATCGTGCTCAATGCCGGTGCGGCGCTGTATGCCGCCGACCTGGCGACCAGTCTCAAAGAAGGCGTGGCGCTCGCGCACGACGCACTGCACACCGGTCTTGCTCGGGAAAAACTCGAGGAGTTGGGTGCCTTTACCGCGGTATTCAAAGTGGAGAATGAGGGATGAGTGTACCGACGGTTCTGGAAAACATTCTGGCGCGCAAAGTCCAGGAAGTCGCCGAGCGCAGCGCTCGCGTCAGCCTGAGCGAGCTGGAAAGTCTGGCCAAGGCGGCCGATGCACCCCGTGGTTTTGCCCAGGCATTGCTGGCGCAGGCCAAGAAGAAGCAACCGGCGGTGATCGCCGAAATCAAGAAGGCTTCGCCGAGCAAAGGCGTGATACGCGAGAACTTCGTGCCTGCCGATATCGCCAAGAGCTACGAGAAGGGCGGGGCGACCTGTCTTTCGGTGCTGACCGATATCGACTACTTCCAGGGCGCTGATATCTACCTGCAACAGGCCCGCGCCGCGTGCAAATTGCCGGTGATCCGCAAAGACTTCATGATCGATCCGTACCAGATCGTCGAAGCTCGCGCGCTGGGCGCCGACTGCGTACTGTTGATCGTCTCCGCACTGGACGACGTAAAAATGGCCGAGCTGGCCTCGGTGGCCAAAGGTGTCGGTCTCGATGTGCTGGTGGAAGTGCACGACGGCGATGAGCTGGAGCGCGCACTGAAAACCCTCGACACACCACTGGTCGGGGTCAATAACCGCAACCTGCACACGTTCGACGTCAGCCTGGAAACCACCCTCGACCTGCTGCCGCGCATTCCGCGCGACCGACTGGTGATTACCGAGAGTGGCATCCTCAACCGTGCCGATGTCGAGCTGATGGAAATCAGCGATGTGTATGCCTTTCTGGTGGGCGAAGCGTTCATGCGCGCGGAAAGCCCGGGCACCGAACTGCAACGCCTGTTCTTCCCTGAACGCGGCGTACCGGTCAGTGGTTCGACCCTCGACTGACCGAGTCGACCTCATTCGTGAGCAGGCTCGCTCCCACATTGGAATGCATTTCCCCTGTGGGAGCGAGCCTGCTCGCGAAAAGGCCCTCAAAATCCCTAAAGATTCCAGATCTGCCGGAGCCCTCCATGTCGCTGCCCACCTTCCTGACCATCGAGGCCGGCCTGCAAGCCGAACAAGACTTGCTCGCTTCCGTCTGCGCCGGCGACGCCGAGTTCGGCCTGCTGTTCTGGCAACCCAGCGATAACGCCCTGGTCATGCCGCGCCGCCTTAATCGTCTGCCCGGTTTTGATCACGCCTGCGAAGTCTCCGCCACTGCTGGTTGGCCAGTATTGCTGCGGGAAACCGGCGGTGAACCCGTCCCGCAGTCCTCCTCAACCATCAACATCGCACTGGTCTACGCTCCGCCCCGCAGCGAGGGCGATCTGAATCGCATCGAAACTGGCTATCGGCGTCTGTGCGATCCAATCTGTGAGTTGCTGGATGAGTTGGGCGGCACATCGTCGTTGGGCGAAATCGACGGTGCGTTCTGTGACGGCCGGTTCAACGTCAATCTCGACGGCCGCAAGATGGTCGGCACTGCTCAACGCTGGCGCCAGAGTCAGGGCGGTCAGCGTCCGGTGGGGTTGGTGCACGGGGCGATGTTGATCGATAACGAGCGCGAATCGATGGTCGCGGCGGTCAATCGCTTCAACGAGGCTTGCGGTCTGGAGCAGCGAGTGCGGGCTGAAAGCCACATTGCCCTGCATGAGAAGTTCGTCGCGCCAAATGCTTTGGCGCGTCTGGATGAGCTGTTTCGACGGATGCTGGCGCAGGTCTACAGCGCCTGAGCTTGCGCGCTTAGCGGGTGCCGAAGACCACCATGGTCTTGCCTTTCACATCGACCAGGTTGCGTTCTTCAAGATCCTTGAGCACGCGACCGACCATTTCCCGCGAACAACCGACAATTCGCCCGATTTCCTGACGGGTCACCTTGATCTGCATGCCGTCCGGGTGGGTCATTGCGTCAGGCTGTTTGCACAACTCCAGCAGGCAACGGGCAACGCGACCGGTAACGTCGAAGAACGCCAGGTCGCCGACCTTGCGCGTGGTATTGCGCAGACGTTGTGCGATTTGTCCGCTGAGGACGTAAAGAATGTCGGGATCCTGCTGTGACAGTTCGCGGAACTTCACATAGCTGATTTCGGCGATTTCACTTTCAACCTTGGCCCGCACCCAGGCGCTGCGTTGTTGTTCCTGACCCGCTTGTTCGAACAAACCCAGTTCGCCAAAGAAATCCCCGGCGTTGAGGTAGGCAATGATCATTTCGCGGCCGTCGTCATCTTCAATCAGGATCGTGACCGAACCCTTGATGATGAAGTACAGCGTGTCCGAGCGATCGCCGGCGCAGATGATGTTGCTTTTGGCCGCATGGCGACGGCGTTGGCAATGCATCAACAGTTTGTCGAGGTTTTTGATTTTGGGTGTGGGGGTAATAGCAACCATGGTTGTATCCCGAAAAGACTGCACGGTGATGTTTGATTTTTATATGAGGCGCTGAAGGCGGTCGCTACACAGGCTGACAATTGGCGCCAGCGAATTGGCGCCAGCTTACCAGACACTTCGTCGAAAATTCGAGAAATTACCTACGCAGCTTAGGCATCTTTCCCAGGAACGCCGGGCGCTGTCAGAGCAAAGGCCTGTGCTAAGCTGGCGACCCTTTTTTCTACAGTGGAGTCTTGGCGATGAAGGCACGCATCCAATGGGCTGGCGAAGCCATGTTCCTCGGCGAATCCGGTAGCGGTCATGTCGTGGTGATGGACGGTCCGCCCGACGCCGGTGGTCGTAACCTGGGTGTTCGCCCGATGGAAATGCTTCTGCTGGGCGTGGGTGGTTGCAGCAACTTCGACGTGGTGAGCATCCTGAAGAAGTCGCGTCAGGCGGTTGAAAGCTGCGAAGCGTTCCTTGACGCCGAGCGCGCGACCGAAGACCCGAAGGTGTTCACCAAGATCCACATGCACTTCGTGGTCAAGGGCCGAGGCCTGAAAGAAGCCCAGGTCAAACGCGCCATCGAACTGTCTGCCGAGAAGTATTGCTCGGCCTCGATCATGCTCGGCGCGGCCGGCGTGGCGATCACTCACGATTATGAAATCGTCGAACTCGGTTGAACCGACATTCAACTATCATAAAAGCAGTGCAGACTCTGGCGATCCCTCGCTGACGTCTGCATAATGCGCCACTTTTTTCAGGGCAGTGATCGGTCAGCCGACGGATCATCCGCCTGAACAGATAACCAAAATCGCCATCGCGAAGAGGTGTTAACCGTCCTACGCAGGTGCGTTGTTCGCACTTGACGGGCATGCTTGATCACGCGGCTGCGCCGCATACATAGAGAGTTTTTAACGGTGAAAAGCAAACTCAAGCTCCACGGGTTCAACAACCTGACAAAGACCTTGAGCTTCAACATCTATGACATCTGCTACGCGGAAACCCCGCAAGACCAGCAGGCTTACGTCGAGTACATCAATCAAGAGTACAACGCCGAACGCCTGACGCAGATCCTCACGGAAGTTGTCGAAATCATTGGTGCCAACATTCTGAACATCGCGAGTCAGAACTATGAGCCTCAGGGTGCCAGCGTCACGATTCTGATCTCGGAAGAGCCGGTGACCCCGACTGACAGCCAGATCGAGGAGTCCCCGGGCCCATTGCCCGAAATCATCCTTGCCCACCTCGACAAGAGCCACATCACGGTGCATACCTATCCGGAAATCCATCCGGACGCCGGTATTGCGACGTTCCGTGTGGACATCGACGTGTCGACCTGTGGTGTCATTTCACCGCTTAAAGCGCTCAACTTCCTCATTCACCAGTTCGATTCGGACATCGTGACTGTGGATTACCGTGTGCGCGGTTTCACCCGTGACGTTGAAGGCAACAAGCACTTCATCGACCACGAGATCAACTCGATCCAGAACTACCTTTCCGAAGACACCCGCGACGCGTACCAGATGACCGACGTGAACGTGTACCAGGAAAACCTGTTCCACACCAAAATGCTGCTTAAGAACTTCGAGCTGGATAACTACCTGTTCGGCGACGCCACCAGCAACCTGTCCGCTGAACAGCGGGCACAGGTAACTGAACGTGTGAAACACGAAATGCTGGAAATCTTCTACGCGCGCAACATGCCGGCGTAAGATTCCCGGGCACAAAAAAGGCGACTACTTTGCGGTAGTCGCCTTTTTTATTACCGAAACAGAGCCCTGTGGGAGCGAGCCTGCTCGCGAAGGGGCCCTCAGCAGCAATACTGATCTCAGATCCGATAAGTACTCTTGGTCATCACCTTCGCCAACAGACTCATCCCGAACTTCACCGGCGCCGGAAAACGGAAACCACCCGCATCCAGTGCACTCTCCGCATGATGTTGTTCATCAATGCGCATCTGTTCCAGAATTGCCCGGGACTTCTCGTCCTCGGCCGGCAATTGCTCCAGGTGCTCGTTCAGGTGCTTGCACACCTGATGCTCGGTAGCTGCGACGAAGCCAAGGCTGACCTTGTCACTGATCAGACCGGCCACAGCGCCGATGCCGAACGACATTCCATAGAACAGTGGATTGAGCACACTGGTATGGCTACCCAGTTGATGAATGCGCTGTTCGCACCACACCAGATGATCAATTTCCTCTTCGGCGGCGTGTTCCATGGCAGCACGCACCTGCGGCAACTTGGCGGTCAGCGCCTGACCTTGGTACAACGCTTGGGCGCACACTTCACCGGTGTGGTTGATGCGCATCAGGCCGGCGACGTGGCGGGTGTCTTCATCGCTCATCTGCACTTCCGGCTGCACAATGGCTGGAGACGGACGGTACGGCTGACCACTGAAGGGCAGCAGAGTACGCATCGCGGCATCGGCTTGCAGCAGAAGACGGTCAATCGGCGAGTAGTGACGTTGGGTAGTCATGCTGACCTCCGGGAAAAATCTCGACCGCCAGTTTAACCGAATCGGCCGGGGAAGGTTTGCGCTGGGTCATTTGCCACTGTGTTGCGCTTGATTTGCTGTATGTAGGAGCTGCCGAAGGCTGCGATCTTTTGATCTTGTTTTTTCAGGATCAAGATCAAAAGATCGCAGCCTTCGGCAGCTCTTGCACAGATTTGCTGGTATCAGCCCGGCGGCCAGTTCATCTGGCGCTGACCGAGTACATGCATATGAATGTGATAGACGGTCTGCCCACCTTTTTCATTGCAGTTCATCACCACCCGGAAGCCTTCCTCGCAGCCCAGTTCCAGCGCCAGACGCTGGGCGGTGAACAGGATGTGCCCGGCCAGTGCCTTGTCGTCTTCGGTCAGGTCGTTGAGGGTGCGCACCGGTTTCTTCGGGATCACCAGAAAGTGCACCGGTGCCTGAGGGGCGATGTCGTGGAACGCCAGAACCTGGTCGTCCTCGTAAATGATCTTGGCCGGGATTTCCCGGTTAATGATCTTGGTGAACAGAGTATCCACTGCTGTTTTCTCCGTTGTGGGGGCTGGCCTGAGTGTACTCATGGGAAATGACCGCGCCCAGTGATTTGCCGTAGGACAGTTCAGCGCGGGCAGTAAGCCTTGTTGACCATGCCGACGAGGGTGCGATTGAGCCAGCGCGAGCCGAGGCGCGGCAGGAACGCCAGCCAGCGGTTGCGTCGTCCCGGGATAATGATTGCGCGGTTTTTCTCCAGCGCACGCACGGTGTACAGCGCGACTTCCTCGGGGCTCATCAGCAGTTTGCTGTCCTTGAGTTTGTCGCTGTTGAGCTGAGCGGTGCGGAAGAAAGCGGTGCGTGTCGGGCCGGGGCAGAGCACCGAAACCTTGACCGCGCTCTGTTTCAGTTCAACCCGCAGCGCTTCGGAGAAGTGCAGAACGTAAGCCTTGCTGGCGTAGTAAGTGCTCATCCACGGACCGGGATTGAACGCCGCCACTGAGGCGACGTTGAGGATCTGCCCGCCGCCCTGCAGCGCCATGCTGTTGCCGATGGCATGGCACAGACGGGTGAGGGCTAGGATGTTGACTTCGATCAGGTCCTGCTCGGTCATCCAGTCCTGGGCGAGGAATGGGCCGCAGGTGCCGATACCGGCGCAATTGACCAACAGATCGATCTGCCGGTCGCCTTCTTCCAGCTCCAGCAGGAAGCCGGACAGGCGCAATGGCTCGCCCAGATCGCAGGCGCGGAACAACACTTCCACGCCAAAGCGCTGGGTCAGTTCGATCGCGATACTTTCCAGCTGATCACGCTGTCGAGCCACCAGAATCAAGCTGCGTCCGCGTCGGGCCAGCGCTTCGGCCATGGCCAGGCCGATGCCGCTGGAGGCGCCGGTGATCAGAGCGTAACGGGTCATGCATTTCTCCATCGCAACAGCCCCGCGCCAGCGACGCAGGTGTCACGGCGGGGAGCGTTGTTCATTCTTTCGCAGAGTCTACAGGGGCCGGGGCCGCTTCGGCTGCATCGTCCACGGAATTCGCAGGTTCAGTTTCGACCTCGACTTCATCCGTGGTGACCGAGCCACTTTCATAGCTGCTCTCGAGGTTGGTTTCATATTCTTGCTGAATGGCCGAAATACCGCCGAGCATGCCGCCGGCAAATACCAGGGCGAAGAACACGATCCACAACGAGCACAGCACTTTGACCGCGGTGCTGTTGGGCGGGGGCGGCGGGCCGTAGCGGTTGGCCCCGGTGTTGCCCGGCACGACCATGATCACCAGCGGGAAGAAGCTGCCCACGAACGGCACCAGATTCAGCAGCCAGAGCCAGCCGGACCAGCCGATGTCGTGCAGGCGCTGCACGCTGAACAGAATGCTGACAATGATGAAACCGAGGAACAGGAAGAACGCGAATAGCCCGCCGATGATCAGGCCGGTGGTGGAGTCGCCACTGACCAGTCCGAGCCCGATAAACGCGAATATCGCCACGATCGGCAGAGTCACCAGGCTCAGGACCATGGTCCAGGCCAGAAAGCGCAGGCGACGATCCCGGTCTTGTTCAGTGCTTGCAGATAGGTTTGCGCATCGCTGTAGGTCAGGTCGCGTTTGAGGGCGACGGTGCTGCCATTGAACAGGCGCTCTATGGCGGCGACATCGCTTTTGAACAGGGCCGCGAGATTGAGCTTGGCGGTGGTGAGATCGACACCGGGCTGTAGAGCTCCGGCGAAAACGATCTTGTAACGAGGTTCGCTCATGGCCGAGGCATCCTTGTCGCGAATTAATTGAGGGTCAGCAAGTGTAAGGCCAGTCACTCTAAGACTGGCCTGATTTTTCTCAGCGTGGCCAACGCTTCGGCAACTGCGCCGCACGCTCCAGCGCCTGACGGTATTCCGCGTCGAGCCGGGCGATCAACTGATCCACGCTCGGCAGGTCGTCAATCTGGCCAACGCCCTGGCCGGCCGACCACACGGTCTTCCAGGCCTTGGCTTCGTCGTTGATCGGTTTGAGCTTGTCACCGAAATTGACCTCGCCTTTGCCTTGCAGCGCGGCCATGTCGAAACCCGCAGCTTCCAGACTTTGGCGCATGAAGCTTGCGGGTACGCCAGAGACCGCAGGCGTATGAATGATGTCCGCCGCTTTGGCCGTCAGCAGCATGTCCTTGTAGGCGTCAGGCGCATGACTTTCGGTGGTGCCGATAAATCGCGTGCCGAAGTAGGCCAGATCCGCGCCAAGCAGTTGTGCAGCCAAAATCTCATGGCCGTGGTTCAGACATCCGGCAAGCAGCAGGGTTTTATCGAAGAACTCGCGGATCTCGGCGATCAGCGCAAACGGACTCCAGGTGCCGGCATGGCCACCGGCACCCGCCGCAACCGCGATCAAACCGTCGACGCCGGCTTCGGCGGCTTTCTCGGCATGCCGGCGCGTGGTCACGTCGTGGAACACCAGGCCGCCGTAGCTGTGCACGGCATCGACCAGTTCCTTCACCGCACCGAGGCTGGTGATGACAATCGGCACCTCGTGCTCGACGCAGATGTTCAGATCCGCCTGCAAGCGCGGATTGCTGTTGTGCACGATCAGATTCACGGCATACGGCGCCGGGTTGTCCAGTGTCGCCAGGCCCGCTTCAATCTCCTCCAGCCAGGCCTTGAAACCGCTGCTTTCACGCTGGTTCAGCGCCGGGAAGCTGCCGACCACGCCGTTACGGCAGCAGGCGAGCACCAGTTCCGGGTTGGAGATCAGGAACATCGGCGCCGCCACTACCGGCAAGCGCAGACGTTGTTCGAGCAGAGCGGGCAGCGACATTGGAAATCCCCCGAGGTGTGATGTCTGTTATGAAATTAGAACGGCTTGACCACGACCAGAATTACGATAGCCAGCAATATCAGAACCGGCACTTCATTGAACCAGCGATAAAAGACATGGCTGCGGGTGTTCTCGCCACGGGCGAAGCGTTTTACCTGCGCGCCGCACATGTGGTGGTAGCCGATCAGCAGGACCACCAGGGTCAGCTTGGCGTGAATCCAGCCGCCCATGCTGAAGATGCCCGGATTGAGGTAGATCAGCCAGCCGCCGAAGATCAACGTGGCGATCATCGCCGGGCCCATGATGCCGCGATACAGCTTGCGTTCCATGAGGCTGAAGCGTTCCTTGCTGATCGTGTCTTCACTTTGTGCGTGATAAACGAACAGCCGTGGCAAGTAGAACAGCCCGGCAAACCAGCAGACGACGCTGACAATATGAAGCGCTTTGATCCATAGATAGAGCATTTTGGTTATTCCCAGGTTCACGGTAGCCGGGATAGTAGAGGCTTGAGCGTCCGCACGTCACCTTGATGGTTGTCGCAGGGCCGCGCGGCCCCTATTATCGACGGCTTTCCAGTGGGTTCGTTGAGGGCAGGTTTATGGTCAAGGTCGGTATCGTCGGCGGCACGGGTTACACCGGTGTCGAACTGCTGCGTCTGTTGGCACAGCATCCGCAGGCAGAAGTGGTGGTGATCACTTCCCGATCCGAGGCCGGTCTGGCCGTGGCTGACATGTACCCGAACCTGCGCGGTCACTACGACGGCCTGGCGTTCAGCGTGCCGGACATCAAAACCCTGGGCGCATGTGATGTGGTGTTCTTCGCCACCCCGCACGGCGTTGCTCATGCGTTGGCCGGTGAACTGCTGGCGGCGGGCACCAAGGTCATCGACCTGTCCGCGGACTTCCGTTTGCAGGACGCTGAAGAATGGGCCAAATGGTACGGCCAGCCACACGGCGCGCCCGAATTGCTGGACGAGGCGGTCTACGGCCTGCCGGAAGTCAATCGCGAGCAGATTAAGAAAGCGCGTCTGATCGCTGTGCCGGGTTGCTACCCAACCGCTACGCAGTTGGGTTTCCTGCCGCTGCTTGAAGCGGGTCTGGCTGATACTTCGCGGCTGATTGCCGACTGCAAATCCGGCGTCAGCGGTGCCGGTCGCGGCGCATCTGTAGGCTCGCTGTACTCCGAGACGTCGGAAAGCATGAAGGCTTATGCGGTCAAAGGTCACCGTCATCTGCCGGAAATTCGCCAGGGTCTGCGTCGCGCTGCGGGCAAGGATGTCGGTCTGACTTTTGTGCCGCACCTGACGCCGATGATCCGTGGTATTCACTCCACGCTCTACGCGACCGTGGTTGATCGTTCGGTGGATCTGCAGGCTCTGTTCGAAAAGCGTTATGCCAACGAGCCGTTCGTCGATGTGATGCCGGCCGGCAGCCATCCGGAAACCCGCAGCGTGCGCGGTGCCAACGTCTGCCGCATCGCCGTGCACCGCCCGCAGGATGGCGATCTGGTGGTGGTGCTGTCGGTGATCGACAACCTGGTCAAAGGCGCGTCGGGTCAGGCGGTGCAGAACATGAACATCCTGTTCGGGCTGGATGAGCGTTTCGGCCTGTCCCACGCCGGTATGCTGCCGTAACACGTTCGTCAACACAGCAAAAAGGCCCGTCAACCGGGCCTTTTTGCATTCTGGGCAGTTGGTCGGGTTTATTGATATACCGTAACAATAGTTGACCGATTTTCTAGGACAAGCGGATAATGCGCGTCATCACGCATTATGGCGGCGTAACGCCGGGAGATAGTCAGCATGAGCGTCGAATCCTTCACCCCCACGGCTTTGCAATTCACTCAAGGTGCTGCGCACAAAGTGAAGAGCCTGGTCGATGAAGAGGGGAATGATCGCTTGAAGCTGCGCGTATTCGTTACGGGCGGCGGTTGTTCAGGGTTTCAGTACGGCTTCACCTTCGATGAAGATGTGGCCGAGGACGACACCATCGTCGAGCGCGAAGGCGTGAGCCTGGTGGTGGATCCGATGAGCTTCCAGTATCTGGCGGGTGCCGAAGTGGATTACCAGGAAGGTCTGGAAGGTTCGCGCTTCGTGATCAAGAACCCGAACGCCACCACTACTTGTGGTTGCGGCTCTTCGTTCTCGATCTGATCGCGCCTCGCTGCACGCAACAAAACGCCGCAGAGCCTTACGGTTCTGCGGCGTTTTTTGTTGCCGGCGTTTTGCTCAGTTGGGGTAGATGGCGCCGAGTACCCGCAGGCCTTTGGCGCCGGTGACGCTCGGGCGATTGGCGGCAATGCCTTCGAGGCAGCAATGGGCCAGCCAGGCGAAGGCCATGGCCTCGACCCAGTCCGGATCGACACCGTGAGTCGCGGTGCTGGCGACGATAGCGTTCGGCAGCAGATCGGCCAGACGCTTCATCAGCGTGGCGTTATGAGCGCCGCCGCCGCAGACCAGCATTTCCCGGGTATCAGATTGAGCGCTTTGCAGCGACTCGACGATGGTCAGTGCCGTCAGTTCCAGCAATGTTGCCTGGACGTTTTCAGCAGCAAAGGTCGGCAGTCTGGATAGGTGTTGTTGCAGCCACGGCAGGTTGAACACTTCGCGGCCGGTGCTCTTCGGGCCCTTTGTGACGAAGAACGGGTCGCTGAGCAGCGCTGACAGCAAGGCGGGCTGGACCGTACCGCTGGCTGCCCACTGACCGGCGCGATCATAATTCTCACCGCGTTGCTGATGAATCCAGGCATCCATCAGCACATTTCCGGGGCCGCAGTCGAAACCGGCTACAGGCCGCGTCGGCTCTATCAGGCTCAGATTGCTGAAACCGCCGACATTCAAGACTGCACGGTTGCCGCTACGCTCTTCGAACAAAGCTTCATGGAAGGCTGGCACCAGCGGCGCGCCCTGGCCGCCGGCAGCCACGTCGCGGCTGCGGAAGTCGCTGACCACGGTGATACCGGTCAGCTCTGTAAGAAGCGCAGGATTGCCGATCTGTACGGTGAGGCCGCGAGCGGGCTCATGGCGAATGGTCTGGCCGTGGCTGCCGATTGCACGAATGGCGTCGGGCTTGAGCTGCTGCTGATCGAGGAGGGTATGGATGCCCTGTGCGGCGAGTTTCACCCAGTGCTGTTGGGCGATCGCCGAGCGTGCGATCTCGTCGGGGCCGCTGGCGCACAAGCCAAGCAGCTCGGCGCGCAGGGATTCAGGCATGGGGATGTAGTGCGTGGCGATCAGTTTGATCGCCGAGGTTTGCTCGATCAGGGCGATGTCCAGCCCGTCGAGACTGGTGCCGGACATCACGCCAATATAAAGCGCCATGGCTTAGCGCTTGCTCGAAGCCAGCATGGTGGCCTTCTCTTGATCCATGCGCGCCATCAGCGGCTGGCTCTGCGCAAGGAAACGTGCGCGTTCGGACTTGGCGATCGGATCCGCCATTGGCAGCTTCTGGCCCAATGGGTCGACGTGAACACCGTTGACCTGGAACTCATAGTGCAAGTGCGGGCCGGTGGACAGACCGGTAGTCCCGATATAACCGATCACCTGACCCTGCTTGACGTTACCGCCGGTCTTCACGCCCTTGGCGAAACCCTGCATGTGGCCATACAAGGTGCGGTAGGTGTTGCCGTGCTGGATGATCACCGTGTTGCCGTAGCCACCGCGGCGACCGGCCAACAGCACTTTGCCGTCGCCGGCAGCCTTGATCGGCGTGCCGCGTGGCGCTGCGTAATCGACGCCCTTGTGGGCGCGGATTTTGTTGAGGATCGGATGTTTGCGGCCCATGGAGAATTTGGAACTGATGCGGGCGAAGTCCACCGGGGTACGGATGAACGCTTTGCGCATGCTGTTGCCATCAGCGGTGTAATAGCTGCTGTTGCCTTGCTTGTTGGTGTAACGCACGGCGGTGTAAGTCTTGCCGCGGTTGGTGAAGCGCGCCGACAGAATCGGGCCACTACCGACGGCTTTGCCGTTAACCACTTTCTGCTCGTAGATCACGTCGAATTCGTCGCCCTGACGGATATCCTGAGCGAAGTCGACGTCGTAGCCAAATACGCTGGCCATGTCCATGGTCAGACTGTGGGACAGGCCTGCGCGGGCAGCGGATTGTGACAGGGAGCTATTGATCACGCCGTGCACGTAAGCCGTGCGAACAGTCGGTTTTGCGGTGACGCGGTTGAATGCATAGCCCTTGTCGTTCTTGGTCAGGGTGATGGTTTCAACGTCGCTGACTTTGCTGTGCAGGCTGGTCAGTTGGCCTTGCGGGTTCAGTTCGAACTCAAGCTTCTGGCCGTGCTTGAGCTGGCTGAATTGTTTGGCTTGCTTGTCGCTCGCCAGGACTTCATGCACGGCGGCGGCTGGCAGACCGACTTTCTCGAACAATGTAGAGAGCGTATCGCCTTTGGAGACAACGACTTCGCGGTGTCCTGGAGCTTTTGGCTTTTCGGCAACCGGAGCGGGCGCAGGTGCGGCTTCAGCGGCTTGCGGAGTGTCTTCGGTGCTGTTTTCGATCTGGGCGAAAGGTGAGGCTACTGGCTCATTTGTGGCTTGAGCCGCGTCAGCAGCGTCTTGATCTTGTGTCAGTTGTTCAGCAGGACTTTCCAGTTCAAGGCTCAGGGTCGTCTTTTTGGCTTCAACATCACTGGAAGGGAATACCAGGAGCGCCAGGCTGAGAAGGGCGGCGATTCCACTTGCGGCGAGCAGGTGGGTCTTCGGGTAAAGCGGTGGCGCTTTAGACGGTTCAGTGGTCATAAGTATTTTTGACTTTGAAAAAAGATGAATTGGAAAAGATGAATGACATGATGAAGATGAAATAACTGTATAAAATATAACCAAATCATCCCCGAAGCAAGTCTACAGACACCCTGTCTGCAGATTGGTGTCCGTGCGCCGGGCAAAACTTGTAATTGGTGCACGATCTTGTATGGTTGGTTCCCTTTGAATCTGAGCCTTGCGGGTCTGTTATGAAGTCGGTTGAAGAGCAGCTAGCGCTGATTAAACGTGGTGCGGAAGAACTATTGGTCGAGTCCGAGCTGATCGAGAAGCTCAAGCGCGGCCAGCCGCTGCGTATCAAGGCTGGTTTCGATCCAACCGCCCCGGATCTGCACTTGGGTCACACCGTGCTTATTAATAAGCTGCGCCAGTTCCAGGAATTGGGGCATCAGGTGATTTTCCTCATTGGTGACTTCACTGGAATGATCGGTGATCCAAGCGGCAAGAGTGCGACTCGTCCTCCCTTGACTCGCGAGCAGGTTCTGGAAAACGCCGAAACGTACAAGACTCAAGTGTTCAAGATTCTTGATCCGGCGAAAACCGAAGTCGCATTCAACTCCACCTGGATGGATCAGATGGGGCCGGCGGACTTCATTCGTCTGACTTCGCAATACACCGTCGCGCGCATGCTAGAGCGTGATGACTTCGACAAGCGTTACACCACCAATCAGCCGATCGCTATTCATGAGTTCCTCTATCCGCTGGTTCAGGGTTATGACTCGGTTGCTCTGCGCGCGGATGTCGAGCTGGGCGGTACCGATCAGAAGTTCAACTTGCTGATGGGGCGAGAGCTGCAGCGTGGTTATGGTCAGGAAGCTCAGTGCATTCTGACCATGCCGTTGCTCGAGGGCCTGGATGGCGTGAAGAAGATGTCCAAGTCGTTGGGCAATTACGTCGGTATTCAGGAAGCGCCAGGTGTGATGTACGGCAAGCTTGTTTCGATTCCGGATGTGCTGATGTGGCGTTACTTTGAGCTGCTCAGCTTCCGTTCGATGGATGAGATCGATGCCTTCCGTGCGGATGTTGAGGCGGGGGCCAATCCGCGCGATATCAAGATCAAGCTGGCGGAAGAGATTGTTGCGCGTTTCCACGGTGAGGAGGCTGCGGCCAATGCTCATCGGGCTGCGGGTAATCGTATGAAGGATGGTGAGTTGCCGGATGATCTGCCGGAGATCGAGCTGGCCTCTGTTGAGGATATGCCAATTGCTGCTGTCCTTAATAAGGCGGGCTTGGTGAAGAACTCGGCGGCGGCGCGCGATCTGTTGGCTTCCGGTGGTGTGCGTGTCGATGGTGAGGTGGTTGATCGCTCCTTTATATATGTACTGGGTGCGACTCACGTCTGTCAGGCCGGCAAGAAGGCGTTTGCGCGCATCACGCTGAAATCGGAATAAAGTTTGAAATAAGGGTTGACGGCGAATTTTAGAAGCCTATAATTCGCCCCACTTCCGGCGCAGTCGAAACGGAAAACTCCTTGAGATTCAACGAGTTACGCAGTTTTCGACGGCGGATCGCTTCAGTTCATCGAAGCCTGGAGGGAGTTGAAAGAGCGGTGATGTTTGGCTCTTTTGACGGTTCGATCTTCTCGGTCGAAAGCGGTGAAAAAGAGGTGTTGACAGCAGCGAGTAACGCTGTAGAATTCGCCTCCCGCTAACGAGAGATCGGAAGCGCAAGTGGTTGAAGTTGTTGAAGAATTCTTCGAAAATTTCTGAAATAATCACTTGACAGCAAATGAGGCTGCTGTAGAATGCGCGCCTCGGTTGAGACGAAAGATCTTAGCCAATCGCTCTTTAACAACTGAATCAAGCAATTCGTGTGGGTGCTTGTGGAGTCAGACTGATAGTCAACAAGATTATCAGCATCACAAGTTACTCCGCGAGAAATCAAAGATGTAACCAACGATTGCTGAGC
>Ga0209426_1000164_pt1 | contig 99587 bp, 114 predicted proteins | sample Deesub1362B_J571_FD_187697 | JGI IMG/M metagenome (GOLD analysis project Ga0209426, IMG submission 187697) | Deep oceanic, basalt-hosted subsurface ecosystem from Juan de Fuca Ridge flank, Pacific Ocean, CORK Borehole 1362B_J2.571 (SPAdes)... ... | reverse complement strand
AGAAAAGTAATTTATAAACCTTATTATCGTTACAAAACAAAATTGACTCCATAACACAAAATTGCTTTTAGACAACAAAAACACAACAAAAAGAGCCAAAACAGAAAAATAAAAAACAATTACTCAACTCTTAAATCACTTCAATTTAATATGATATATACCAAGCACATATCAACAGCTGAAGCAATCTTTAAAAATACCCAAAGTTTATAAAGCATGTAGCTTTCCTTTAGCGAGAGCGAGAAAATTTAAAGAGGTGTGAGAGATGGAAAAACGCCTACCTGGAAAAGTGAGAAGAGCTATAAGAGCGAAATATTATGATATTGAACCTAGAGCATGGATTGGAAAAAAGGGGTTAGATGAGAGTGTAATAAATGAAATTAACACCCAACTGGAAAAAGACGGCATTTTAAAGGTTGAGATTAAGAAAGGTGCTCTAATAGTGACACAAATGAAAAGAGAACAAATAGCCGAAAAAGTTGCCCAGCTTACTGATAGTGAGTTAATAGATGTGAGAGGCAAAAGGTTTATATTATTCCGTCCAAGAGAAGGTTGGGAAAAGTATTTAAGGAAGCTCAAGCTTAAGGAACTTTCAAAGGGAGAGCGGGAAGAAAAGCCCGTTAAAAAGATCAAGCTCGATATCGCTCAATTTAGGAAGAAATTCAAGAAAGGAAGGGGTGAATGAGGATGGCGACAGTTTATGATGTTCCTGGTGATTTGCTCGTTGAAAGGGTTGCTCAAAAGTTGAAGGAGATACAAGAGATTAAGCCACCAGAGTGGGCATTATTCGTTAAAACAGGAAGACACAAGGAAAGAATACCAGAGCAAGACGATTGGTGGTACTATAGAGTTGCTTCAATCTTAAGAAAAATCTACATTGATGGTCCCGTTGGTATTGAAAGATTAAGGACCTACTATGGCGGAAGAAAGAATAGAGGTCATGCTCCAGAAAAGTTCTACAAGGGAAGTGGAAGCATAATAAGGAAAGCCCTCCAACAACTTGAGGCAGCTGGATTCATAACAAAAGTTCCAGGAGAGGGAAGGATAGTAACTCCAAAGGGAAGAAGCTTTTTAGATAAGGCAGCAACCGAACTTAAGAAGGAATTAGAGGAGATTATTCCAGAGCTTAAGAAGTACTGAGCTTTTCTTTATTAAACCCCAAATTTTTATCTTTGTCATGCAGTTGCAATAACTTTTTAATTCCTTTTGCTTATCTTCCTTTAGCGAGACTTTTGGAGGTGACGCTCATGGCTGAAGATATTGAAGAAATCAGGAGAAAAAAACTTTTAGAACTACAAAGAAAACTAGCAGAGCAACAAAAAGCCCAAGAGGAAGAAGCCAGAAGACAAATGGAAATTGAAGCCCAGATACAGGCAATATTAAGGAGAATACTAACTCCAGAAGCGAGGGAAAGACTGAACAGAGTAAAACTCGTCAAACCCGAACTTGCGAGACAAGTGGAGCTTATATTGGTTCAACTCTATCAAGCGGGACAGATAAGGGAAAAAATCAGTGATGAAAAACTTAAGAGAATCTTAGCCCAGATAGATGCAAGGACGAGAAAGGAGTACAGGATTAAATGGTGACCTTTTAACTTCTTTTTGGTGATTCTATGGAAGTTTATCACCTTTACAGTGGAGGAAAAGATTCTTCTCTAGCCGCTTACATTCTAAGAAGTATTGGTTATGAGGTTAAGCTGGTTACGATTAATTTTAGAGTTTTAGATAGTTGGAAATATGCAAAGAAAACCGCTGAGGCTTTAGGTTTTGAGCATGATGTTATTTTTCTCGATAAAAAGATCTTAGAAAAAGCTGCTGAAATTTGTATTCAAGATGGACACCCAAATAGAGCGATTCAGTTTATCCATGAAAGAGCCTTAGAAGAAGTTGCAAAGATGGAAGAGGTCAAAAGGATTAGTGATGGAACAAGAAGAGATGACAGGGTTCCAATGTTGGAATTGCCAAAGGCAAGAAGCTTAGAAGATAGATTTAACGTTCAATATATTCGTCCTTTACTCGGATTGGGATATAAAACGATTAGAGAGCTTACAGAGAAGCTTTTCATTATTGAGATTAGAGAGAGTGAAAAGCTTGAAAAGAGCGATTACGAAGTTGAGCTTAGATATTTGCTCAGACAGAAAGGTATTGATCCGTTAAGCATCTTCCCCAAGAGACATTATCAGTCAAGGGTTTTGGGGTGGAAAGAGATTTATTAAAACTAAGAGTTGAGTTCGTTTCATTGTAACTTGGCCTTTCAATTTAATGTCGATTTTTGTTCAATCTCTTACTCAGCTTTCTTTTGGCTATAATAACTAATAAAACTATAGTCTAAAAAAATTATTATTTAAAATAGAAAAAATAAATTAACTAAAGCAGAAGGAAAAATTTATATATCCTGGGAGTTTAAGATACAGGTGTAAAAAATCTGGTAGGTGATGCCAATTGCAATGGAAGAAATTGTTAAGTTTAGTGTTGGGAGTATTGGCTTTAGCGGCTACTACAGAAATTGCGAGTGCAGAGAAAATTATAAAGTCAAATGAAGGGGACATTATACCTGGTCCTTTTACAGAATGGAGAATAGTGGACTCGTATGTATATACAATAAATTATGGACCATGGGTAGAAGAAGTAAGGCATACATGTTATACCACTAGCTGTAGCGTAAAAAAGACCATAAGCCACTGCAGTGAAACTGTTCTCTGGGGTACAGTAAAAGTGTCTAAATCAGAGATTAAAGCAGAGGTGGGGTTTTCTATAGGAGAAGAAGATTGTGAAAGTATTAGCTGTAGTGCAACTTGTAATTACGGAGAGACACTTATCCTATATTGGAGGTATAGACAACCAGTTTATAAAATCATTCAAAGAAAATATATAGTAGATGGATTTGGCAGAGAATATGCAACAGATGAGTATGCCTATGCTTATGCGAGACAGGAATGGACACCAGAATGTAAGAGCATAGCTACAAGGTGAAGAACAGTGAAGAAACACTTAGAAGAAAAGATTTATTCAGCGTCTGTAATAATTATTTCATTTGTCCTCTTTTCATCTCTTTTAATTGGAATTTATTCTCATAAAATTTCAGAACGAAAATTAGAAAGCACTGGTACATTTATCAGCGAACACCTAGCCTATGTATATGCAAGTCCAAACGAGACTATAGAAGCAACAATCTATTGGTGTCCTTTAAGATTAGAAAAAAATACTAGTATAACTGCATATGCTCCAAATCTCAATTCGTGGGTTAAATACAGGGGGAAAGAACTTAAGCGATCTTCTCGTGGATATTTTGAATTACAGATACCAATAACTCCTTGGTATATAGGGACTTACGAACTCAGAAACTTAAAGTTAAATGTTTCTATCTGGACCTCAAACACTAAACAAAAATTGATACTTCCTTTTGGGAACTGGAGTTTTGAAGTTGTATTTAATACCTCTTCCGATTTATTAATTACGGAATTTAATTCAAAAATTTTCACAGTAGAAGAAGCTACCAAACTTATAGCCTATGAGATAGGATTATTCAATCCTACAGATAGAAATATCTATGTCACAAATATTGCCTATAATCTTAATGCCTCAAAAGTCAGAACTATCGCGATAGCTTGTTACAATGCAACATCTATTCTTAACTTACCTTCAATACATAATGCTTCAGACATTCCAGAAAACAATATTCTTCCTGTGACAGGGTGTCTAATTCCATCACGAGAAAAAAGATACATTGTTGTTTATATTAAAGTGAATCCCTCTGTAAAAATGCTTTTATTAAGACCAAAAATAGAGTACAAAATAGATAATAGAACTCGTTTTATGCCAGGAGGAATAATGGAATTTACAAGAGTCCAAAAATCGTGTATGAGCCAATCTTAAGAATTATTTTTGATGTACTATCCGCAGATTTTTATAATTTTTATCTTCTTTTTGATTCTCTAACTTATTCTCACAGGAACAAATATCACTCTTCACCAAAAATTCTTAAGGATGGTGAATATTCTTTAAGCCAGAATGCATAGTCTTAATATCCATCACGAGGCAAGATTTATAAAAGGAGACTAAAATGTTAGCTCTGAATATAAAAACTTAAGGGGAAGATTTAAATAAGCTTAAGCTTGAAGCTTGGTTAGAACTAATTACGATAACCTAAGGAGGGATAGGAATGGCAAGATATAAGCCACTTGCAAAGAAGCTTCGCTTGGCTAAAGCGGGTAAGCAAAATAGGAGAGTTCCCGTTTGGGTAATTATTAAAACAAACAGAAAAGTTATGACGCATCCAAAGAGAAGATACTGGAGGAGGACAAAGCTTAAGGAGTGATGAGCTATGGCAGAGGAGAGAGTTTATACCGTCCCAATTAAGAAGATAAAGAAGATCGTTCCAAGATGGAAAAGAGCTCCAAGGGCAGTAAAGTTCGTTAAGGAGTTTGTAGCAAGGCACACAAAGGCTCAAGAAGTAATTATAGGTACCGATGTCAACGAGAAGATCTGGGAACGTGGGATAGAAAAGCCACCAAGCAAGCTTAGAGTCAAGGTTACAATAGAGGAAAAAGAGACTGAAGAAGGAAGAATCAAGGTTGCAGAGGTTCACCTTGCCTGATTTTATTTTAATTTAATGATGAGGTGCGAAAATGCATATTGAGAGATTAGATTTTGAAAATTCACCATATTTGGGTGTGTTTGGAGTTGCAACCGATAAGGTAGTTCTTATTAGGGAAGGTTTGCAAGAGGGCAAGTTAGAAGTTCTTAGGGGAGTTTTAAGGGTTCCTTTAATTGAGACAAGCATAATGAAATCAAGGATTGTTGGAATCTTTGCCAAAGGCAATTCAAATGCTATAATAGTCCCCCATTACATCTGGGATAACGAGCTTGAAAGGATAAACAATGCATTGAAAGAATTTGATATAGACCTAAGAATTGAGCCACTCTTTAGTAAGCTAACTGCTTTTGGAAACTTGATATTGGCTAATGATAAAGCTGCTTTAGTTAGTGCAAAATTCACAAAGGATGAGGCAAAGCAGATTGAGGACATTTTGGGAGTTGAAGTTGAGAGGGGAATTATAGCAACCTACTACGCTGTTGGAAGCGTTGGAGTTATAACCAATAAAGGCGGAATAGTGCACCCAGATACAACTGAAGAAGAATTGGAATGGCTTAAAGATTTGTTTGGTGTTGATGTTTATCTCGGAACCGCTAACATGGGAGTTCCCTTTGTAGGCTCATGTATGCTGGCTAATTCCTTTGGTGTTGCGGTTGGCAGTTTAACTACTGGTCCAGAAATCGTTAAAATTGAGGAAGCATTAGGATTTTTGGGGTGAGGAAAGATGGAGGTTAAGGTTTATCGCGTTAAGGGAACCTTTGCAATTGGAAAAGAAAAACAACCATTCACAAAGGAATATAGAGCAGTAAAACCAGAGGATGTTATTGAATTAGTCTACTCAGACATTGGAAGTAAACACAAGGTAAAGAGAAGCAAAATCTGGATTGAAAAAATTGAAGAAATTAGCCCAGAGGAAGCCGAGAATCCAATAGTTAGAAGACTCAGCCTTGAAACAGCATGACCCCTTTTCATTAAATCTTTCACTTTATTATTACACCTTAAGCAACTCTTTAGCTTTTCTTAGAGAGCAACACAAGTAAATCCAAACCCTTAAAAATTCTCCCTTCAAATTCTTCTTGGAGGTGAAAGTTATGGCACAAAGTCAGGAAGCTTTGGAAAAGTTAGCTTATGAATATCAGCTTTTACAAGCTCAAGCTCAGCTTTTGGCACAAAATTTAGAACTTTTAAATTTGGGAATGAACGAATTTAAAGCAGTTAAGGAGACTCTGGAAAAGCTTAAAGAAGTTGAAGAGGAAAAACCAGAGATTTTAGTTCCTATTGGGGCTGGCTCATTTTTAAAAGGACAAATAATTGATAAGAACAATGCAATAGTTAGCATTGGAGCGGGTTATGCAATTGAAAAAAGCTTTGATGATGCAATAAAATATCTTGACGAGAGGATTAAAGAGTACGAGGATGCAATTAAAAGGACTCAAGATGCTCTTCAAAACTTAGAACAAAAGCTACAAGACTTAGCAAGAAAGGCTCAAAAAATACAACAAGAACAGGCAATGAAGTTTAGAGTTCAAAAGAAGTGATGTCCTAAAAGTCCTCCTTTTCCTCCATTTTCACTTCAAATTTCAACTCTTCTTTAACATCCCGCTTAAATGGCAAATCCAAAGCTAGTCTAAGGACAAAAATACCATGTCCTGCTATTACTCTTCCAAGCTTAAGATTTCTTAGAAGGTTTTGAGGATCTAAAAGATTATAGTGCGAGATTACAAGTATAGGCTCATTAAAGAATCTGTATTCAAAATTTGCAACATCTCTGGTTTCTGTTATTTTCTCCTTAACTTCAACCTTTCCCTTTGCTATCAATTCCACTTTTGCTTTTCTTGCCTTGCTCAAGTTAGCTTGTAAATAACCTCTAAACCCATTTTCAATTGGACTAATCCTCAACTCTGCAAAGTCTTCTTGGGTAGAAACGCTTAAAGTCTCTTGGGGGAACTCCAATCTATAACTTGGCAAAGCGTAGAGAATTACAATATCTTTAAATTCTTCATCCAAAACCCTAACTCCTGATAGGTATATCTTTCCAGAGCCGTCTTGGGCTATTGCAAGAAAGAAAGGTTTAACTTCTAAAGTTATCTCCGCCGTTTCCATTTCTCTGTGAGATATAAACTCCCTACTGACATGATAACTCCTGCTTCTACCACTAGAATGCCACTCCCCAGTAGCTTTAAAGTATCCTTCCTCTACTTTTAATGGCTTTGAAAAGGTTAGTTTATCTTCGTAGATATTAACGTTGCTAATAAACTTCTCAACTTTCTTGGTTGAACTATATGAGGCGATAATCCCAATACCCACTAATAAAAGGAGAAAAATAAAAGCTCCAAAGACCCAAAGCGGCATTTTTCCTGTTTTTTGAGCAATAACTATGAGCGCAATAATGAAAACTGCAAGGAAAACAACACCAACTACAAGCAATCCTTTCCTTGTTTTTACAAAGATTGTTCTCATTCTTTACACCAACCTTTTCTTTTTATCGCTTTCAAACCTTATAAGGCTTTTTTAAGAAAGTCCAGAACCCAAAAGAGCTCAAAATCCCAAGTAAGGACACCATAATGGAGAGCATTCTAATGTTAAAACCACTCTCAAGTAAAAATGCAAAAGTTAGATGAGATAACGGAATAATAATCGTCGCTAAGGCATCAAATAACCCCCTATAAGTGCCAAGCTTTTCAAGGGGAAAGTGCTTCTGGAAGATGCTATCCATTGAGACATTAAGCATTTGTCCGCCTAAACCAAGAACAAAAACTCCAAAAAAGAGTGCCCAAACCTTTGAGAATCCGAACAATATCAAAGCGAGGCTTTGAAGAAGCATTCCAATAAAAGCGGCTTTTTTAAGTTCTAACTTTTTCAAGAGCGAAACAATGCCTAGAAGTGCGATTAAACCACCAATGTCTCTAATAGATTGAAGCGTTCCATATAAAGCTTCCCCAAGCTCTAAATTCCTCAAGGTGCTGAAGAGAAAGATCTTAAATGAGGAAATAGCAAAGTTAAAGGTTAAGATAATTCCTATAAAAAGAGCGACCGTTTTAAGAGTGAGTTCAAGCTTTGCAGGGCTTTCAGATTCCTCTTTTTTCAGAACTTTGACATTAAGGTAAGGCATTAATGAAAAAGCCCCAAAGATAAGGAAGAGTGCATCCATAAATAGCAGCCTTGCACCAAAGAGATATGCCAAATAACCTGCAAAGGGGAATGCTAAAAGAGAAAAACCTCTGCTAATACCCTGCAAAGTTGCGTTAAGCCTCTGGAGCTCGCTTTCTTCCGAAGTTATTGTTGCAATTAGTGTAAATCCAAAATATCTGTGAAGAGTATCTAGAGCAGAAATGAGAGAGATTAAAATATATGCAAGCCAAACATTTGAGAAGCTGAAGATGAGAAAAACAACCAATATAGCTTGCAGTATCATGCTCAAAAACGCCAATTTCACCTTTCGCTCAACCCTATCAAGAACTTTTCCCAAGAGAGGAGGAAAGAGCATCCAAGGAAGCATTGAAACAAGGGAATAGCCTGCTACACTTAATAGGGAGCCTGTTCCTCTTAGCAACGTCCACGGAATAGCTACACTCTCAATAGCATCTCCAAAAACCCTTAACGCAGTGGTGAAGAGTACTAAGTGATAGAGTTTTTTCATCGAAGCTCCCTCACGTTATAGAAAAACCATGGAATCTACTCACCCTTTTTATACCACCCAATCGTTTCCAAAAGCCCATCTTCAATGCTGTATTTAGGCTTAAAGCCAAGCTTCTTGATTTTGCTTATATCAGCCAAACTGTGTCTTATATCACCAGGTCTTGGTTTGTCAAATAGTATAGAACTTTTTGAATCTGTTGCATCAATTATCTTTAGTGCCAGCTCTAAAATGGTGGTCTGCTCCCCCCTTGCAACGTTAAATGTTTTGCCATTTGCATTATTGCTCTTTGCTGCCAAAATGTTTGCCATAACAACGTCTTTAACGTAAATGAAATCTCTTGTCTGCTTTCCGTCCCCAAAGATTATCAAAGGCTCATCTTTTAAAGCCCTATTTATGAAGATGCTTATTACTCCAGAGTATTGATTAAAACCCTGTCTCGGTCCAAAAACGTTGAAGTAACGTAGAATAGTGGTTTTAACACCATAAATTTCATAAAACACCTTGCAGTAGTACTCTCCTGTAGTCTTTGTGACGCCATAGGGAGACATTGGTTTTGGTTTTTCATTCTCTTTGAGCGGTAAATTTTGGTTATTACCATAAACAGCGGCAGATGAGGCATAAATTAACTTTCCTTCTCCATCCATCAAAGCTCTTAAAATGTTAAGCGTTCCAAGGACATTAATCTCTTCCGTCAAAATAGGCTTCTCTATGCTTTCAACGACGCTAACTAACGCGGCTTCATGAAAAACGTAATCAGCTTGAGATATCATCTCAGCTATGCTGTGATAATCCCTAATATCAGCTTGAATAAACTCTACATTTGGAGGAACGTTTTCAATTTTTCCAGCATAGAGGTTGTCAATCACGATTACATCGTTATCTTCGCTAAGCTCTTCTGCGATGTGGGAACCTATGAACCCAGCTCCTCCAGTGACAACAATGAGCTTGTTTTTTATCATTTTAAACACCCAAATGAGTTAAGCTTCGGAGGTTTTATGTTTTTTGGAGCAAAACTTTTATTTTTAACTTTCCCACTTATTTTGGTGGTAATGTGAAGAGAGTTTCATTGATTCTAAGCTTGCTTTTGATTCTCTCCCCGTTTCAACTTACCACCGCTGAAGTTCAAAAACCAAATGTTGTTGTGGAGATCAATCCAAACTTAGAGCTTTTTGCCATAGTTTATATTTTAGCCTTTAACGGAAGTGATGATTTTATAATTGCTCCGCAGGAGTATATTGACGCTGTCCTAACTTACTTCGCTCCATATAAGAATCATGAAGCAGTTTATTTAATGAGAGAGACTTTTCCAAGAGAGCTGCCGTATTACATAAGGGATTACTCTATAATAGAATGGGCAGCGAAAGTAGTCATTATGCCCTATTTGGGAAATGAAAGTGAAGATGATCCTCTTTTAAGTGGACTTTTAAAAGCATTGGTGAGCTTTGCAAAGGAGAGCAACTTCATGAGGTTTTACAATTCCCATGTGAGAGAATATAAAAATGCAATAAGACCAGCAAAAGAAGCCTTAAAACCAAAGTTTCTTGAAAAGTTTGACAATCTGTTTGGACATCAGTATGATGAATACCACATCTCATTGTCTTATAGTATTTGGATTCATCCTGGCTTTGCACGTAAAGAAAGGGAAGTTTACTATGTTGGGAGTGTAATAGACTTAGAAGATAGCGGATTTTCCTATACTTGGATAGCTGTTCATGAGTTTTCTCATGGTTATATAAATTCAATGGTTAAAAAATATGCCCACGAATTTTCAAAGGTCGATTATTACTTCAGATATGTCAAAACTAGCCTTGCATTTGCCCAATATGACAGACATTTTGATGCAAATGAGGGATATATTAGTGAAAGTCTTGTTGAAGCCACAGCACACTATGTCATTAAAAATGAATATCCCGAAAATTCAAAATGGGGAATTTTAAAAGATCATGCACTGGGATTTTATCTTGTTGAAGACTTGATGAGAGAACTTGAGAATTTTGAGGAAACTAGGAAAAGCAATGAAACCTTTGAAGAGTATATCCCAACCTTAATCGAGCACATGCAGAGATGGGCTACTCCAGAAAATGTGAGCAAATATTTCTGGGAGAAAACACCAATTACAAGCTTCCTAGCTCTTGATAAAAGCTATACAATGGGCAAGCTGATACTTGTTTACAGCACAAACAATCCAGATGAAAGCGGAAATGAATACGATAAAGAAACAGCTCTTGAATTAAAGGAAAGATTGAAAAAGCTCACATTCTGGGGTTTTTATTCAACAAAGCCAGTAATAGTTGCTAAAAGTGATAAAGAACTAACAGATGAAGATTTAAAGCAAAATCTCATCATCATTGGCGGACCAGGAGCAAATGAAATAGCGAGAAAATTGAACAATAAACTGCCGATAAAATTTGTTTTCAATGGAACTTGGAAGTTGGAGCGTAATATCAGCAATGTTAAAAACTTCAGGGCATTTCTTATTAAAAGTGCCATCTCCAGAGAGGAAATTTCCCCCAATTTAAAAATCCCGCAGAATTATCCACTTGGTATTCTTCAAGTCATAAGAAATCCATGGAATAAAAAGAACTTCATAATTGTGATAGCAGGGGTTGATAGATACAGCACAAGGAGGATAACAAGAAAACTTGTATGGAAGCCAATAAGCTATTTAATCGAGAGTGGAAATTACGTAAAGTCGGGATTCTACATACAACGATGATCATCATAATTAGTGAGGCATTGTTGAAAAGTGGAGACTTTAAAATTAAACATCTTCGTGTCAATACCGCAACCGCAATCATTTTAAAGATGCCACCAACATAACTATGGATAACTCTTTTGGGTGAAAGAAAAATGCCAAGTGTAATAGTCGTAGGTGGACAATGGGGAGATGAAGGAAAGGGCTCAATCATAGCTTATTTGGCTCAGCACGATGAACCAGAGGTTATTGCAAGAGGAGGAGTAGGAACAAATGCAGGACACAGCGTTTATATACATGGCGTTAAATATGCAGTAAGGCAACTCCCAACAGGATTTATGCAAAGAAAGGCAAGACTTTTGGTTGGTGCTGGCGTCTTAGTTGATCCAGAAGTTTTCTTCCATGAGCTTGAACACTTAAAACCCTTCGATGTTGAGAAGAGGGTTGGTATTGACTATCGCTGTACAATTATCGAACTAGCACATAGGGAGTTGGATAGAACGAATTCACATCTGCATGGAAAGATAGGAACAACCGGAAGTGGATGTGGTCCAGCAAATGCAGATAGAGTTATGCGTAAGGCAAGGCAAGTCAAGGACATAAAGGAATTAGAGCCTTATTTAACCGATGTTGCTCAAGAGGTTAATGATGCTTTAGATGAGGGTAAGCTGGTTTTGATTGAAGGAACACAAGGTTTCGGGCTTAGCTTATACTTCGGTTCGTATCCGTACGTCACATCGAAAGATACGAGCGCTTCTGCAATAGCAAGTGATGTTGGAGTAGGTCCAACAAGAATAGACGATGTTATAGTTGTCTTCAAGAGCTTCCCAACGAGAGTTGGTGCAGGACCTTTCCCAACGGAGATGCCCGAGGAAGAAGCGGATAGATTGGGCTTGGTTGAGTATGGAACAGTGACTGGAAGAAGGAGGAGGGTTGGATGGTTTGACTTTGACTTTGCTCGTTACTCCGCAAGGATTAACGGAGCAACTATGCTTGCCATTACAATGCTTGACAAATATGACAAAGAAGCTTTGGGAGTCACTGATTACGATAAACTTCCAAAGAGAGCTAAAGAATTCATTGAAGAAATAGAAGACAAAGTTGGTGTCCCCGTTGCCTTAATAAGGACTGGTCCAGAGCTTGAGCACATTATCGATTTAAGGGAGAATATCTAAACCTTTATTTACTTCTTTTGTGTATCTCTTTTGGTGATACAATGCGTAAGGTTAGCATACTTTTAGCTGTGTTGCTGTTCTTCTCATTAGTTCCATATTCAAGCTCTCAAGAAAGCTTTGAAGTTTCAGAAATCGGTTTTAGACTTGTAAGCTGGAATCTCGATGGACAAAACATCATAGATGCTGGCGAAAGGGGAGCTATGGGGAAAAGCTATCCTCTCTGGGATTGGCTTTTGAACGAACCTTGGCCCGGTTCCCTAGCAACTAACAAGTACAAAATCCAAAGAGAGGGGAACAGAGTAACAGGGACAACAAAAGTTGGAGACGTTCTTGTTGAAAAAATCTTTGAAGTTCTCAACAAAAATAAGGCAAAGTTAACTGTAAAACTTACAAATGAGGGGGAAGATGTATTCAGAAGTGAAGTCAATTGGGATGGCTTTTCTTTAGGATATACCATGGCTTGGGCTGGCTATTTGGGAAAGCCCGGAGGGGAAAAGCAAATTTGGATTGATGAAACTTTGCACATTGAAAACAAGAATTGGGTCAGAATTGGAACAAAAGTTAAAGCTTTTGGCTTAATTGACTTCGATGAGGACTTAATAGCCTTGATCTTTCCAAAAGAAGAGAATACAGCTTTATGGCTTGAGAGTTCTGGATGGGGATTAGAAACGAGAGCAGAGTTTGAGACTTTAGAATTAAGACCAAAAGAGAGCAAAACTTTTGAATTTGAAATTTTCATTGGAGAAATCGAAGACTTAAAGCTAAGCTACCCAGAGATTTACAAATCTTTGAAGCCACAAATTACAAAGGAAAATTACAAAATAAGCTTTGAAACTCCAGATTTTCCAAGTGAAGGAGAGCAAATCCAAGTCAAAGTTAAGCTTACACCAAAAGAACCCGTTGAAGGCTCTGGAACTTTAAAGGTTCAGCTGAGCTGTGGTGAGAGTAAAGAGATCAAAGTTCCATTGAATCAAGAGAGTGAAATAGCTTTGAGGGGGAAAGCCCAAAAAGGATGTCAAGTCTCTGCAAGCTTAGAAATTAACGGCAAGATAATTTCAAGCGCAAAGAAAATGTTAAGTGTTTTTACGAAGGGTGAAAAACCTCTTTATGTAGTTTTTATTTGGCATCACCATCAAAGCCCCGGTGTATTTCCAAATGGAACTTTACATGGACCTTGGGCTTTAGTTCACACCTATGAAGACGAGCTTAAACCATATTATCCCGGAGGAGCTTACTATGTTCACGCATACCTCTTAGAAAAATATCCCCAGATTAAAATGACCTATCACCTATCGCCTTCTCTGCTTTGGCAGTGGAATTTAACGAATTCTCAATGGTGTCAAAGCTATCCAAAATATCAGTGTTTTGATAGGAATAGTAAGGAGGCAAAAAAGGTTCAAGAGGCAATGAAGCTCTACAAAGATCTGTATTCCAAAGGGCAGATTGAAATACTCTCAAGCTACTTTGCTCATCCAATAAGCGGATACATAGCAGAAAAATACAATTGGCTTGACCTCCTCGATTATGAGCTTTCTCTAGGAATAAACACAACAAAGGAAGTCTTGGGAGTTCAGGCTAAGGGGCTTTGGCTCCCAGAGATGGCGTTTAGTCCAAAGCTAATTCCACTTTTGGAAAAGCATAACGTTAAATACTTTGCTTTAGATGATCAGTGCCATTTAAAGGTAATGTATCCTTACAGCCCTTACCATCTCTACAAAATTGGAAACTCAAGCATGCTAGTTCTTTTCAGAGATCACAGACTAAGCGACGATTTTGCGTTCAACAATAACTTCAGAAGTGAAGAAAGGGCAAAAGCTAAGGCAAAAGAAATCGTTGAGAAGATTTTAAGCGTTAGGGAAAAAGATCCAAATGCAGAGGTAGTGACAATAGCGGCAGATGGCGAAAATTGGATGATCTTCTCAAACAATCCTCCTCTAACAGGGGTTTACTTTGAAGCATTGCTCCAATATCTAAGCAAGGCTCAAGAGAAGGGCTTAATAAAAACTGTAACGTTTGAAGAGATCACTAAGGAATTGAAGCCCTACAAAGAAATAACGCCCTTACAAACTTCCTGGCTCTGCTCTTGGGATAAGTGGACAAGAGAGAGGAAAGCAAAGCAAGAACCAATGTGGAAAAAGGACGAAGAAGTCTACGCCCTAATTCAGAAGTATAAACAAAAATGTGGAGAGGATAAAGTCTATTACAAAGCTCTCTACGGCTTTGCACAAGCCATGGATAGCGACTTTTATTGGGCTGAATTCATCTTTGATAAACACGTCTATGCTTGGCTTGATTGGACAGAGAACCTTGTAAAAGAAAATCTTGAGAAATGTGAGATAGAGCAAACGATTAAAGTTAGTGAAACTAGAACCGAAACACCAACAACTCAAAAAGAAAAAGCCATTTGTGGTCCGGGAGCAATTATTGGAGTTGCTTTACTGTCTTTATTGATATTAAGGAGAAGACGTTAATCTTCTTCATTATTCCTTTTCAGGCTTGCAGTGCAATTTAAAACTAAAGATTTATCAGATTTTAGCCTATTCCATGTAGAGTTAGAGTATTAAGTCCCTAAACTCATCCTTCACTCTTTTTATTTTGCAAAAACATAATAATCCGCTCAAAAATTATAAAAGAAACAAATAAAAACTAAGCCGGCAATATATATTGGGGATATATAGTGAAAGATAGTGAAATAGACGAAGCCTTAGAAATTATTGCCGCAATAGAGGATGATTATGATAAGGTTGTCACGTTAAGCACGATTTTATCAATGATAAACGATCCCAACAACCCAAGCTATTCAAAAATTCTCTTCAAAGCTTTGGAAATAATTGAAAACATCACAAACAAGTACAATAAAGTTAGTGCCATTCTTACCCTTGCCAAAGCCGTGAAATCGGCTGATTCAAAATTGTATAAGAACTTAATAGAAATGAGTCAGCTTGAAGCAAGGGATATTATGAATAAAAAGGCAAGAGCTAGAGCATTTATTGAGATAGCCCTAGAAACAGCTTTTGATGACATATTCTTAACTACTTATGAGAAGGCTATAGATGCCATAGCAGAGATAAGCATACTTGAGGACAGGGAAGAAACTCTGCTGTTCTTTATAGAAGGGCTTACTGAAAGAGGGAAGAAAAAAGAAGCTGTGGTACTCTTAGATGGATTTGTTGATCCTTATTATCATGTCCTCGCTTTGTCGTCCATAATGGGAACTCTCGCCAAAGAAAATGATCCCGCATATATAGATTTCATGAAAAAAGCCTTGATGAATATAGCAAACATAAAATCCGAATATATGAGAGACTGGGCTCTTAGTGATATATGCTCCAATTTAGCTGAGGCTGGGAAGATTAATGAAGCACTGGCTATTTCAAAGAACATAAAATCAGAGAATGCAAAGATTTCAGCAATGGTTAAGATTATCCTTGAGCTTGTGGAGATGGGAGAGATAAAGAAAGCAAACAGAATGGCTGCCCTTATTTCAAACGATGTCTATAAGTCTAAAATAAAAGCTAAGATGGCAATAAAACTTGTTAGGCTTGACAAATTCGATGAGGCAATAGATTTAGCACTCTCAATCAAAAAGCCAGAGTATAGAGATTTAGTTTTTAGGGATATTGCCTCAGAACTTGCTCAAAACAGACATTTTGAGAAGGCATTGGAAGTAATAGATAACATAAACGATCTGTACCAAAAGGTTATGGCTCTCATAAAGATAGCCATGGAATTCCTTGAAATTGGTGATTCAAGATACTATAAGGTGCTTGACAAAGCAGTGGAGATTGCAAATGAAATTGAGAATCCCCAGAAAAAGTCTTCAGCTTTGTCGATAATAAGCACTTTAATGGCTAGTGTAAGTTTAAGGAACAACATTAGAAACATCATAACGATGAAAATAAGGGATGCAGAGGTGTATATAAACAAAAGACAATACGATAAAGCCTTAAGGGAATATATTGAAGCCAAGGAACTTGCAAAAAATGCCAACATGAGAATATTTGAGCTTGAATTGGAGAAGCGCATAGAGGCGCTAAAGAAGCAGCTCTCTCAAAGCACTTCAGAATCCGATTAAATGTTACTGTTTTATTTTTAGACCTCCGTTTTTGTTTTCAATTTCCAGCCATCGATGTTTAAACCACCCATTTTGTCAAAAACATATAGTATCAGCTCTTCCAAGCTTTCAAGCTCTTCGTCCTCAATAGCTTCTAAAAACAGTGAAACAAATTTTTCATCAGGAAATTCCTCAAATAGATAGGCTCTTCTAAAATTTTCATCTATGAAAAGGCGATAGACTTTACTTGCTGGAGGAACTTCAACGCAGAGAAACTTTGAATAAACTTCAAGGGCTTTATTGAGCGTTAAATAGTAGAGATAACCAAAACTTGGGTCTTCTCTTTCTTTCGCGTCTTTTAAACCATCCAAACCGTCCCAAAGGAAGTATTTAACTGTTTCAACCCAAACATCATCGGGCTTTTTAAAGGGCTTTTTCATGTATTCTAACGCTTCTTTCTTAAGCTCCTCAATTATTCCCGTCTTGTCAAAGAGAACTTTGCCAATTGTGATAATCCTTGCAGCACTCCTCTTGTTCTGCTTAAAGTCTTTTTCAAAATAGTGTCTAATCTGTCTGGGTGGGTTTGCAAAGTATTCAATTAAAACGCCATTGATTATCCTGTTCCCTCTCTCACGCCAATCAACATCATTTGAAAGCACGATGTAGACATCAACGTCAGAATACTTAGTTTCCATACCTATTGCATAACTCCCTGTAAGCAGGGCAGCTTCAACAAAGTCCTTTTCCTTCCATTCCTCAAGGAACTTTTCTAAAGCGAGTTGCCAATTCATTTTATCTGTTGAATAAATCATAATCTCAACAGCTCCTTTGCATTTCTGTACAGAATACTTATCTTTTCTTCTTTTGTTATAGGAAGATTTTCAATAATCTCAATCTGTCTTTTGGCTCCATACTCCTTTGGAGTCTGCTCTAAAACATAATCACTTCCGAAGAGAAATTTGTTGGCACCTAAAGCCCTAATGTATTTTGCGAAATTTTCAATTCCAATTTTCTCTGTAACGGTTATTAAACTGTAGGATGTGTCAACAAATACATTATCCATTGAGGCAATTTGCAGAAAATCCTCAAAATGAAACGAACCACCCATATGAGCTAGGATTATGGTTGTTTCTGAAGCTATGAAAGGCAAAAGTGCGTAATCCTCAATTGTGTTTATCCAAGGAGTATATAAACCCTTAAAGTATAAAGACGAGAAATCTCCAAGCATTGCATGTATTAAGACTGGAATTTTTAATTTGCCGGCAACTTTTAGAACCTTCCATACATGGGGATGCCTAAGACAAAAGCCTTGCATATCTGGATGGAGCTTTAACCCTTTAAGGTTGAGGTCGTTAATGGCACATTCAAGTTCTTCTATGGCTTTATCAGCAGGATTTGGTACAACAGAAGCAAATCCTATTAATCTTTTGGGTTCAGAGTTGACAAGTTCGGCAATGTAGTCGTTGGAGATATATGGAGCCACAGGAAGCACGACAGAAATGCTTATGCCTTCGTTATCCATCCACTCTAAGAGTTTTTGAGCTGCATCTATTGGTTTTTGTTTCATGTCAAATGCAGGGTGAACGTGGAAATCGATAATTTTCATAACTTCTCACCATCCTAAATATACTTTCCCTAGTGATTAACTTAAGAGTATCGATGTTATATTTCGGCAACAACAAGGGAATTTTTATTTTTGATCTTATAAAGAGACAAATTTTTCAAAGTCAATCTCGATATTTGTCTTTACTTTTTAATAAAGTTATCAAGTCAAACTTACATTCTCTCTATTTTTTCGGTGGAAAAGTTTTATATATTTTAAGTGTAAAACTATTTATGAAAATTTCCTCATGCTTGGGAGACAAATGAGGAGGGCATTGTTGAGCCTGTTGTGATATATGCTGTGGAGAGAAAGGCTTTGAATGTGAAGACTGGAGTTCCAGAGGCCTGTGAGGGGAGTAGCAAATGTATTCAAACATAACCTTTCACTGGAAGCTTTGGATTAAGGAGATATTAAAACGTCTTTCAGGATACTTAGCAGCAACTGTAGTTGTATGGTCAATGAGTTCTTATAAAACAGCAGTAATGGTGCTTTCAGGGCTGATGATTATGGAACTTGTTATATCGGCATCCGTATTCCTAACCAGAAAGATTTACAAGATAAAAAAAGCAGAATTGCTGGGATTTGTAATAGGAATTTTAGTTGGAGGAATCATTGTTAGCATTATATTCCGGTAATTTTCGCATTTTTGACTTAAAATATCATTTAACTGGATATTGACTCATGAGGTGATAATGGATGAGAAAAGATAGCAAGGTAATGTTAGGTATTTACTTGACTTCTCTTTTAATATTTTCAGTAAATTTGTAGTTTTATTAAACACATTGTCTGTCATGTCAAAGTAACAATAGTTGGGGGATTCAAAATGAAAAAATCAGATATTCCATTAATTTTTGCTTCCGTTTTTGGCATTCTTTGGGGGATAGCAGCGTTTCTAACTGGACATGTTAAACACCCATTCTATATACTATACCTTATGCTCTTTCTGATCACACTACCTGCAATTTCAAAGAAGAACATGCCCATCAGCACGATTGGAGTCCTCTTAAGCATTCCTTTAGCATATCTGGCATATCAAAACGTCAAAAAACTCCCTGCATCAACATTGCTTTTAATAGCATTTGAACTCGGCATAATTGGTATGTACCTTGAAATGATCTGGAAGATAAGATGGAAAAGCTCAACATACAAATGAGTAACCCATAGGAGGGATTTGAATGCCCGCTAACATAACGTTAAGGACTTTAATCCTGAGAATGCTGTTTTTCTTTTTCATTATTACCGTATGTCTTTTTGTAATATTCATGGTTGACGGAAGAAGTGTTGCAGAATTTGTAAGCTTCTTGAAACTTTTTACATCATTTTTTGCAGTACTGCTGGGCATGTTTATCATCACTTACATGATTCTGGAGAGAAAAACAAGCTTTCGTAATTCAGTAAGGACATTGATTGCAGACATAATAAGTTACACTGCTACTCTTGGGGCAATATACTCTTCACATGGACTTGATTCACGAGATGTCGCATTATCTGCTTTATGGATGACAATATTAGGAGTCGTCGTAATATACGAAATCGTCATCAATCACTATCGCCATAAAGCAGGTAATCAGAATTAGAAACATTTGCCATAGTGGTGCAGTACCATCTATTGCTTTTAGGCAAATATTTGCTGAATTCACTAGACAAGGATACTTGAAAATCTTTGCTCTAGCTACGGTGTTCTGGATGCCTCTTTTACTGCTGATGTATTCAACTCAAAAGCAGAAGAGAAGAGTAAAGGAAAAACCTAAGTCCCATGCTCCCAGCTTTCTAGATATTTCTTCTGCTCTTCTGTTAATTCTTCTATATCAATGCCCATGGCTTTGAGTTTTATTCTTGCAATCATTTCATCTATCTCTCTTGGAAGGATATAAACTCTAGGCTCAAGCCTCTCATGGTTATCTTTGATATATTTAGCCGCCATAGCTTGCAAAGCAAAGCTCATGTCCATAATTTCAGCAGGATGACCATCTGCTGCAGCTAAATTCACTAACCTTCCTTCCGCTAAGAGGTAAAGTCTCCTTCCATCTTTGAGCCTGTACTCTGTAATATGCGGTCTTGGATTGCTTATCTCAACAGCTAAGCTCTCTAAATCTGGCTTACTAATTTCAACATCAAAATGCCCAGCATTTGCCATAATTACACCATCTTTCATAACTTCAAAGTGCTCTTTTCTAATACAGTTTATATCCCCGGTTGCAGTGATGAAAATATCTCCAATCTTTGCGGCTTCTCTCATTGGCATTACCAAAAATCCATCCATTCTTGCCTCTAAAGCCCTAATTGAGTCAACCTCCACAACAATAACAGTTGCCCCAAGCCCTCTTGCCCTAAGTGCTATTCCCCTTCCGCACCAGCCATAGCCGACAACTACAACATTTTTACCAGCAACTAAGAGGTTTGTAGTCCTAATTATACCATCCCACGTTGATTGCCCAGTCCCATAGCGATTGTCAAAGAGATATTTTGTGTAAGAATCATTTACAGCTATTATTGGGAACTTTAAAACTCCATCCTTTTCCATAGCCCTAAGCCTAATTACACCCGTTGTTGTTTCCTCACTTGCCCCCCAAATGTTCTCAATTAGCTCTTGCCTTTCTCTATGAACGACGCTTACCATATCTGCACCGTCATCTATGAGGATGTTCGGTTTGATATCCAAAGCTTTGTGCATATTTTCATAGTAGGCTTCAGTATCCTCGCCTCTCCAAGCGTAAACTTTTATCCCAGCTTTTGCCAAAGCCGCAACGACGTCATCTTGAGTGCTTAATGGATTTGAGGCAGTTAAAGCAACTTCAGCTCCCCCAGCTTTTAAAGTTAAAGCTAAAAATGCTGTTTTCATCTCCAAATGCAGACATGCAGCAATCCTAACCCCTTCAAAAGGCTTTTCTTTTTCAAAATCTCTTTTAATGCTTTGAAGAACGGGCATGAAACGAGAGACCCAATCTATCTTCTTCTCTCCCTCAGGTGCCAGATTAATATCCTTCACACAATAATCTTTTGTGCAGTTCATGATATCACCAAGAGAAACTCAGAAGGAAGGTTAAAAAGGTTAGCTTTTAGGCAATTTTACTTCTTGAACTGCACCATCAGTAAAAGAACGAAATTTTATCATAGACTATATTCCACCGCTTTCTCTAATCTTTCTTCTTATATTTGGGTCTCTCTCTGCTAACTCCTTCAAGAATTCTTCAAAAGCCTTCCAGTCTGGAACTTCCTCATTAAGATAAATTCCCGTTCTCCCAATTGCATCTCTCCTCGTTAAAATGTGCACCCTCTCTTTAACCAGCTCAACGCTCACTCCTAAAATCTTTGCAACCTCGCTTTCTCTGCCCACAACTTCTCTTTCAACATGTCCCTTTTCAGTTGGAATGATCAAGATAAGCTTTTTATTAACTCCCGGAACCCTTTTGTTCTTTCTAATTCCTTCAATGTCTATCATTCCACCCCATTTATAGAACTCCAGCTCCCTGTCGCTTGGATTTATAAGTGGAAAAGTTATGGTCGTTTCATCATCAATCTCTATATGTCCCTTTATTAGATGCCAAGGTGTTGCCATAACAATTCTTCTTGCTTGGATTGGAATTCCTTCCAAAGCAAGTTCAATCAAATAGCTCGGCACCTTGAAGGGAATTACAATGTCAATGTCGCTATCTTTTCTCACATCTCCCCTTGCAACGCTTCCATAAATATGGGGATCAAAATCGGCTAATCTTTCCATGATTGTTAAAGCCTTTTCCCTCTTTTCCTTCAAATAATACCATCTCTTTGGAGGATAAATTACCTCTCTCTCATCCCAAACCCTAACAACCTTTTCTCTTGGCATGAAATTTAATCAATCCCAAAGCTTTTAAGTGCTTTTGCTCAACTTAGCGTAGGTGAAAGAGATGACAGTCTTTGGAATAAACATAACAAAAATTAGTATTGAAAAGATTGGCGCTCAAGTAGGACAGGTTGAGGTTAACTTAGCTCCAAAGGTAAGGGAGGTTAGATTGGGCGAGCTTAGAAGCCCAACAGGAAAAATAAATGGCATCGAGGTCCTTTTTGAGTACAACGTCACCTACAGACCAGAGATAGCAAAGGCGCTCATTGAAGGGATGGTGTTTTACCTTCCACCACAAAAGGATAAAATCGACGAGATCCTTGAATTATGGGAAAAGGAAAAGAAAGTTGACCCATACATGTTTGCTGAAATTATAAACTCCGTAACCAACGAAATCATCCCAATTCTCATGACTTTAACCAAGGAAATGCGCATTCCATACCCAATCCCACTACCAAGGATCAATGTGAAAACTCAAGGATAATTTTGTTTTACTATTTCTTTTGTTTAAAATCAAAAAATATATTAAGCAAAAATGTGTAACTCTGTTTGGCAAAATCTGTCCCGCTTTTCTTTTCTGCGAGATGATTTTGCCAATATAAAAGGGTGAGTAGAATGGACAAACTCAAAGTTATGGGTTTGTTTTTAGTTTTTATTCTTCTTCCAGTAAATGTTCTAGTTGAGGCATCCTGCTATAGTTACCTAAAGTCGATAAGTGAAGCCAGCTGGAACCAGAACTCTATGTGTCTAGAGATAAGCCAATATTTTCCTAAGAATGTAACCTCTTTAAACTTAACAGCAACTGGTGATTGTAATGTACTTGAATTTGGCAATCCTCCTCCACGTAGATACTTTAACAGAACCTACTGCATAATAAGCCAAAGTTATGATTATATTTACACCACGGTTGAAAGTACAAATACTGTTTATAGGATTTCTCCATATGGGTTAAGTGTATTAATTGCCAAATACCAAACTGTCGAAGATGCAAAAACTTACTTTGATAGCCTAACTTCATCACTGGAACAAGCAGAGACAAAGCCCAGTTATTCAGAAGAAATAATTGATGGATATGTGTTTTATGGAGAGAGAGCTGAGCCAGATGGTGACCATTATTACTTTGTGGGCGTGTTGAGGATCTGGGAAAACTACGTGATCAGTGTTTCTATTGAAACTAACTTTAGAGGAGGTATACAAGACTATAAAGACTTTCAAAATTTTACCACAAAAGAGCAGATTTGGGAATTCGAAAAAAACATTGGAATTCGTTTTTCAACATGGGTTCTTTCGGAAATAAAGGCAAAAGGCGACATAGGTGAAAGAGATGTTTCCCAAATGTCAAACACATCATTAACAAATCAAACAACATTCACTAAAACTTCTTTAACTCAAAATACGTCACAAACTCAAATTTCCCAAAAGAAAGAGAGTGCTTTGGATATTTTGAGGAAAATAAACAAAATCTTCATAGACACAATTGAGAAATTTAAATCCAAAGGACAGGAAGTTGCAGATGAAAAGAGAAAAAAAGAGGGAATGACGATTTTTAGAGAGCCACCAAAAGAAATCAAGCTTGAAAATGGAGAAGTTTTGGGAGAAGAGGTCAAGCCCAAAATAGAAGAAGTTCAGAAAAAATTGCACGAAATCATTAAGAAAGAGGATTTAGAGAAAATTGTAGTAGAGACACCCTATGGGATGGATGTCAAAATTTTAGAACAGGATGAAAAAATCTCTGTTAAAAAAGCAGAAAGCCCAGGTTTATGGTTTAAGATGAAGTATTATATCAATAAGTATATCCTCGACAAAATTGTAGATAAGATAAGTGACAAGATACCCGGCATCAGCTGTTATAAAGACTACGTCAAAGCAGATAAGGATACAAACCTCTTCAATAAAGATGAAGAAATTAAAAAGACCCAATTAGACCTGCATGTTGATAAGAAAGCTGCCGAAAACTACAACAAGATGAGCGGAATAGAGGATAGGGAAAAAGCACTCTCACCAGCTAAAAATACAATTCCTTCAACTCCTATGACAAAGCCTTTCGAATATGTAGTGGAAGTACTTGGCACTGCAGTTAAGAAAAGCGTTGCAAACGACTACAAAAAAGAATACGAAATAACTGAGAGAACTGCTATAAGGTACAAACGAATGGGGCTTAAATACAAGGAGATAATAACTCTCACTATTAGAGATGTTGAGGAAGAGACAGGGCACTCAAAAATGGTGCAAACGCTAAATGCACAGTCAAAAGGCGAGTATAAAAACCAAGAAGCAAGAATAAGAGCTTATATTATACAGCTCCACGAGGAGGGAAAAATATGAAAGGTGTAGCTTTTCTTTTAGTAATAATCCTCCTTGGGGCAGGGGCTTACTACTTCATCGTCTTACCCAACCAGTCCACAAATGCCGACCTTGAGATGAAGGTATTTGAAGATTTAAGAGCTAAGGGACTTGAAAAAATTTACGTTGCTATAAATGACACTTCGATGCTAATTCGTTTTGAGACACCCGCAATAAATGGAAACCTCATGAACTTCATGTACGATGTAGCCCTCGATGCCTATAAAATAGTGCCAAAAGATAACGTTAGAGTTGAGAGTTATTTCTCAGGTGAGCCCATTTTAGCCTTGAGTGTTAAGGGAAAGGATTTAACAAGCAAAAATATCGATGGACTTCATTTTGAAGATATTAGGAGACCTGAATTTAAGGTAGAAACTGATTTGGGAGTTTTTGACGTCTTGATTTACAATGTAAGCCTAAGTAGAGAAAAAGCGACTATAACTTTAGAGTATCTAGCTGACCAAGAAGGCTTTTGGAGAGATTACTTGGCTATGAATTTAGTGGTGCTTGAAGATGTTCCTTGGGTAGATGAGATAGAATTTAACTATTTAGGAGAGGGTAACAGAACATTGACATTAACTTCAAAGAGCAACGATATTTTAGCAGTTTATAGTGGGGAAATGACACCAGAGGAATTTTCAAAAAGAATCCAAGTTAGCCAATCTGAGAACACAAAATGAAATTCTGAGTGTCTAAGTAATATAAAGAAACATATAAAGCACCGAAAGACAAGAAGTGTCAAAAGCTAAGAAATGCTATTGGAATTGGCTGAACCTAGTGAAGATTAATACTTCAAGGTTTTTTGTTTTAATCTTTTTCATGATTTTGCCTTTATCGGAAACTTTATAACCTTAAACAATGACCCTCTTTTGGTGGTGACAATGAGGAGGGATTTACTTTGCCTTACCAAGCTCAGCAACGAAAGTTTTAGAAATTTTGAGTGAGAATAGAGCTCTCTCTTCTAAAGAAATCGCTTATAAAGCTGCAATGTCTGAAAGGACTGTTAGACATGCTTTAAAAATTCTCAAAGAGCATGGGCTTGTAGAGGAGATTTTCTTTCTTGGGGACATGAGAAGAAGAGGTTACAAAAGAGTGGCAAAAACATGGGAGTACAACCCCTTGATACCACAGCATTCCTTTTAGTCCCCTTTAAACTTTAATTATTTTATATCCAGCCGCTTTTCTTAATCTATTCATTACGGCTAACCCCAAACCTTTCTCTTCAATTCCTTCAGCGAGGATAATATCAACTCCACTCTTATCAAGCTCTCTCAGAGCTTTAAATAAATTCCTTGCAATCTCCTCTTCACTATTCCCAAGATTAACATAAGCATCGGCTTCATAGAAGTCACCAGTAGCCATAACTCCAACCTTTATTCCTTGCTTTTTATACTCCATTAAAAGTTCCATGATCTTTCCTTTGACTTTCTCTCTAACCCCTTCGATAACTATTACTTGGGCATTTGGTGCGTAATGCTTGTACTTCATTCCGGGAGCTTTTGCTAAATTAACCTCTTTTCCTTTTACCGCTGGATGGATCTTTATTTTTCCGATTACTCTCTCTATTTCCTCCATAGGCAAACCGCCAGGTCTTAAGAGTGTTGGTGGTTTAGTGGTTAAATCAAGAACAGTTGACTCGACTCCAATTTTAGTTTCTCCGCCATCTATTATACACTCAATTCTCCCATAAAAGTCATCAATTACATGCTCAGCTAAGGTGGGACTTGGCTTTCCGCTTATGTTAGCAGAAGGAGCAGCTATTGGTCTCTTGCTTGCCCTAATTAAACCTAAAGCAATTTCATGAGCGGGCATTCTTATAGCAACTGTATCTAAGCCACCGGTTGTGATTCTTGGAACATTCTCTCTTTTTGGTAAAACTACGGTTAAAGGTCCGGGCCAGAAATGCTTAGCTAAAAGTTCAACCTCTGGAGGCACTTCTCTGGCAAGTTCATGAACTTGATTAAAATCTGCTATGTGGACTATCAAAGGATTATCGGCAGGTCTTCCCTTAGCTTCAAAGATCCTCTTAACAGCTTTAGAGTCCAAAGCATTTGCTCCTAATCCATAAACTGTCTCAGTAGGGAATGCGACAAGCTTTCCTTCTCTAATAAACTTAGCAGCCACCTTTATTTTTTTCTCATCCAAACCTTCTCGCATTTTTATTATTATTGTCACTCTCTTCCCTCCATAATTTTATTATAACCTTGAACCATAAAAATAGAGAGGGTGCGACTCATGGAGAGAGGTGTCGGGTATGCCCTCAAATACTCAGTAAATGAACTAAAAAGATTATTCCCCCATATACCTTTCCTTGAGATCAATGAACCAGAGTTCACAAGAGATAAGATAAGAGTCAAATCCCTAGAAGAATTTATGAACGCCTGTGATAGGCTAAAGCTTTTAGTTGGATACTCTCTTGACATAGAGAATGGAAAAGCAAGGTTCCTAACGACATATCAGGGCACACTTCTTGTAATTGAAATCACTGCCGAGGAACTATACAAAGCGACGAACCGTCTTAGAGTGGAAAGACTAAAGAGAGTTTAACACATTTTTATAAACTTCTTCAACTCTTTTTGCAACCTTTTTCCATGAGTATTTAATTGATATCAACTTTCCAGTACTTCCAAGCTTAACTGCATCTTTTGGTGTGCTTAAAATATGCTTAACCTCTTTAACAAGCTCCTCGAATGTTTCAAATGTTAACCCGTTCTTATTTTCACGAATAATCTCTTTAACTCCCCCAATTCTTCTTCCAATAGCAGGAACTTTTAAGGAGTTGGCTTCCAGAATTACCAGCCCAAAACCTTCTCGCTTTGAGGGTAGGATCAGAACCTTTGTTTTTGAAAGGATGTTTTCAATGTCCCTACGATATCCCAAAAACTTCACATTTTCAGGTGCATTTGCTTCCAATACTCTCTTTAGAGGTCCATCCCCCACAATCAAGAATTTTTCTTCTGGTAAAACTTTTGCCAGCTTTACAACTGTTTCAGGGCTTTTATAGGAAGTTAGGGAACCTATAAAGGTTATAAACTCTTTTTTTGCCTTAATCTCTCCAAGCTCTCTGATTCCGTTTGGAATTACATGAACTTCCTTAGCACCTAAGGAGAGAGCTTTTTTGCCTAGATCATGACTAACAGCGATTACCGCATTTGCTTTTATTAAGCTCTCTTTTACAAAGTATCTTCCCAATGGAAGCTTTGACATGAAATCCAGATCACTTCCATGTGCTGTAACTACCAAAGGGATGTTTTTCCTTTCTTTGGCAATTACTCCTGCATAGCTTGTGGTTCCAATATAGTGAGCATGAACAATATCAAAGTTAATCTCTTTACAAAGTTCTACAATTTTCCTTCCCCCGAGAAAAGCAAAGCTTACCCCTCGAATTCCAAAGATCCTGAGAGGTTTGACCTGATGAACAAACTCTCTCTCAAAATCCCTTGGCCTAACTGGACCATAAGTCAAAACATGAACTTCATGTCTCTTCCTAAGCTCCCTAACTAAATTATCGAGATGATTAGATACTCCGCCACCGTGAGGGGGATAATGACCAACCATTAGAATCTTCATCGTCCTCTATATTGAATAGTGAAGGAGAAATAAAAATGTTGTTAAAAGAAATCAAGGTTTACCTCTTTTATCGCCATGCTTTTCTTCTGCTTCTTTCCTTTTCTCCTCAGCAGGACTAGGCAAGTGCTTTATTCTTCCTTTTTCTTCTATAAATGCTTCCCTAAGTTTTTCTTTAGCCCTTTCAATCAAATCGTGGGCTGTTTCATAATCATTTGCTTGCAGTGCTGCTTTCGCTTGTTCTAATAGATTTTTGATCTCATCAACGTCTACACCAAGCCTTTCCATTGTTTTAACTTTTATCTCAAGTCTCATTAACTCTCTTTCAAGAACAAATTTTGGCATTAGATGGAAAACATTCCTTAGCTCTTTCGTTGATAGAAAGATAACAATCTCTGCATGAGATTTTGCAGCAATTGCAAAAGCATAGGCTTTTCCATACTCCCCTTCATCATATGCTTCCTTTGCCATATCAAGCTCTTTCTTGGCAAGTTCTAGGAGTTTTTGGGCTTGAGGTATGGCTAAATCATCAAGTGTTTGTTCTGCTAGCTCTGTTTTATTTTCCGCAAGCTCAATAACTAATCCAACTGATGAAGATCCCAAATAGAGATATCCACCACTGGCTTTTACTCCAGTGTAGTTGCCTCTAGTAACGGCTAATCCATGCTTTATCAAGAGAGCCTCTATCTTTTTAGTATTAACTCCTAAGTACTTTGGAATCGTTCCTTCCTCATCTTTTGGTTTTGAAGAAATGATTGTAACGGATACTAGGTTCGAGCTTAATTCTTTAAGTATTTCGTCAGTTATGTCCTCAAGACCTGGAAAAGTGAATATCCAAATTGTATCTCCATAGGTTGCGCTATACTTTTCCTTCATCCATTTTTCTTCCAATTTGAGCATTTCTATGGCTGCTATATCATTTCCATTGACAATGTAAGCAAACTTTATTCTTTTAAAAGCATCTGGAAATTCTTCTTTCAGCTTTTTTATTACGACAAGATTTGTTTCATACCTGTTTTCCCCATACCATCTCTCATAGGTTATGCTCAAGTCTTGTAAATCCTGCTCATACTCCTTTGGCACCGCTATTGGACCACCAATAATTATGACCTTATCTGGAGCATATTCCATAATTTCCGCTATTACGTTTGGATCATAAACCCCCCAAGGCGTAACCGCCACGTTAATACCTATTATCTCAGCTAAGCTATTGGCAATAGCTAAATCGGCTTCATTATCGCTCACCAAAATAACCACATTCACGTTCTCCGCTCCAATAAATGGTATCCCGCTCACCAAGATCAGCATGCTAAGAATTATCGTCAACCCTATTTTTCTTCTCATCCTCAGTCCCCTCGATTACTTTTACAAATAAAGTAATATTTAAGCTTTTTTCATGAAATCGTTTGCTTGGATCTGTGATTGTTTACGGAAAAGTTTTGAGATTCGCCAGTTTATCGCTAATAGTTAAAAAATGTTTAAAACTGTTTATCTGTGTTTATTCATACCCAAAAGGTAATTATAGGTGTGTTTAGGAGATCAGAGCGCATGACTTTTAAATATATCCCTATAAATCTTTTCACTGAATTCCCTGAGCTTCATCCCCTCCCTCTTTGCAATTTTCCTTAAAAGTTTTTGGGAGTTGCTCCCATATTGACAGGCTTTTTTCTCTCTATAGGCAACTTCCTTGAATAATCCAAGCTCAAGAGCTGCTTCCCTTAGAATGACCTTTCTCACATTGTCTTTGATTTTATATTCTAAAGGAGTTCTTAAAGCAATTCTCACTACATTTAAGTCTAAAAAGGGAAATCTGCCCTCAACGCCATTAAGCATTGCTATTTTGTCATCTCTAGCCAAATTCTTCTCTGCAAGTTCAATTAAGTCCTTTTCCATTAATAGGGGATTTTGAAGATATTTTGCATAGCCGCCAAAAAGCTCATCAGCACCTTGACCGCTTAGGAGGGTTTTGACATTGTCTTCTTTCGCTAATTTTGTTGCAAAATAAAATGGAATCCCAATTGCTAAGTTCATTGGATTTGGTTCTTCAATTGCAAAGGCGACCTTTGGAATAACCTCTTTAACGTCATCAATATCAAAAATATATTCCCTGAGCTTTAGTCCAAATTTATCGGCAACTTTTCTTGCCCATTCCACGTCTACACTTCCCTCAGCACCGGCAGTGTAAAGTATGACATCGCTATATTTTGATGCTAAAAGGGCTAAAATGGAACTATCCAATCCACCACTAAATAAAACTCCAACTTTTCCACCAATCCTGATTTTTACAGCATAATCTAGAGATTTCTTTAATCCTTCTTTCGTCTGTTCGTAGGATAAGGAACTCCCTTTAAGCTTCAAAATGTCAAAAACCTTGATTTTTTCAACTTTTCTCCTTGAAATCTTAACCATCTCTCCGGGTTTTACTGGAATTGCCTCTTCCCCAATTCTCCATAAAACCTTCTTTTCTGAAGCAAAAAACCCATTTGGCGAGTAATAAAGAGGTCTAATTCCAATGGGGTCTCTAAAAAGATAGATATTCCTTTTATCAGAAAAAGCAACTGCATAGTCTCCATTAATCATTTTCATCGCTTTTTTTATTGCTGGTGGGATTGCATTTTTTGAGCTAATCAAATACTCCAGAAGCCTTAAAATTGCTTCGCTATCTACATCACTCTCAAAAGAAATCCCTTTGCCTTCCAAATACTCCCTAATCTGCTTGTGATTGTAAACTTCACCATTGTGAACTAAAATGTATTCGTTAAAGAATGGCTGAGTGAATGATTTTGAGCCAGTCATAGCTAATCTGCATTGTAAAAGAGCAATACTTCCATTAGGTATTTCATTTATTTCAGAAAAGTCATCACTCTTTAGAATTCCCTCATTAGTCCAAACACCAAAGGAATCCTCTCCTCTATGTTTTCCAGCATTAATCATGACCATGAGCTTAGGCTTTATGTTCTCACCAATTCCACCAGCTATTAGACACATATTCTCACCAAAGAAAACTCAAGCTAAAGGTCTAAAAACCTTTTTATGCTTACTAAAAGATTTTGTTCAGCGAATTTAGAAAATAGATAAACAAAAGCTCAAAAATAGAATGAAAAAGAAGAAATTATTCATCCCCTGATTTTTGGGCATCTTAACTCCAACTACGTCAAATCTCCACAGGTGCAATAGTGCTCGTAGGTAAGGGTCTCCAGATCTTCAAAACCTTCTCTTGTTTTTGCTGAGAGATATAGAACTCTAACAGGGGGTAGAATCTCGGGTAAGAAAGAGCATAATTTATAAGCTAAAAATCCTTGCATTGAAGGATCCAACTTTAAGCGACTTGTTAAATAATCCACGTCTTCAAGATATACCTTGTATTTTTCAATCTTCTCTACTAAGTCTATCTTGTTTAAAGCTGGTACTGTTGTTGAGCCTAAGCGTAATTCAATCATTATAGAAAAGAACCTTACAAAACAATAATCCCTCGACTTCTTTAGAATCTTCGGATCAAAGAGATATATTACTAATGGCTCATGCAAATTTTCCATTAGCCTTACTCCAAATTCGTGGAATAAGAATGTCTCCATCTGCCCTGGAGTGTCTATTAACACGTAATCACTCTTCTCACTAAGCTCCAAAATCCTCCTAAGATAATCCTCAAAGTGCATCATTAATCTGTCATAACTTTCAACAATCGCTCCGTTTGGTCCATAACCTTCTTTCATAAGTTCTTCAACTGTTATTCTTTCCCTAACATCTACGTCTGGATTATAAGGTAAATTCTTAACCCCTGTGTCTAAATTTACGTAGCTGACTTTATGTCCCCTCTCTTCCAAATATTTTCCAAACTCAGAAGTTATAGTTGTTTTTCCACTCCCAGCAGTCCCTATAAAGGTTAAGATCATCAAAGCATCACCTATTCTCATTTCCCATGCTCACAATTTTCTCTGCTAGCTCCATAAAGGCTTTTGCTCCTTTAGACTTCGGCTTGTAAGCAACCACTGGAACACCTTCTAAAGTTGCCTCTCTAATTGCAGGATCCTCTGGAATAACAGTCAATAAAGGAACCTCCATAACTTCCTCAGCAATGTCTGGAGGTATATCATTCTTACTTCTTCCATACCTATTTAAAACAAAGCCCAAAACATTAAGTCCAGCTTTTTTCAGGACAAAGCCAACTTTCATAGAATCTGTTAAACAAGAGATTTCAGGGTTGGTGATTAGTATAACCTCCTCACTACTTAGCATTGCACTCATGGCATCCATCTGCAATCCTGCAGGACAGTCAATTAAAATAAAGTCAAAGTGGTTTTTTAGGGGCTTTATAAGTTTCGGCAAGTTTCTCGGGTCTGCTTTTATGACGTGTTGCCAATCAACAGCAGCAGGAATCATGTAAACGTTTTCATATTGAGGGACAACATAAATCGCTTCTTCTAATGGAAATTCTCCAGCTAAAACATCATGAAGTGTAATTTCAGCAGCATCTACCCCCATAACCAAGCTTAAATTTGCCATTGTTAGATCAGCATCAATAGCACAAACATTTTTACCCAATTTCCCTAAGGCTATAGCTAAATTAGCAGTAGTAGTTGTTTTTCCGGTACCACCCTTTCCAGAAACGATTGAAATTAATCTACCCATCAATCTCACCTTTATTTTTTATAGCGCCAAACCTTTATGAACCTTTAGTAAAGACTTATAAATCGAAGGATAAGTGTTGCAAAAGGTGAGAGAATATGAGAGTGTTAGTTCCAGACACAAGTGTGATTGTTGATGGTAGGTTAACTCAATATCTTGAGAGTTTAGGCGAGAAAGTTAAGGTTGTTGTACCTGAAGCAGTTATTGCTGAAATAGAGCATCAAGCTAATGAAGGAAAAGCAATTGGTCACGTTGGACTGGAGGAATTAAAAAAGCTTAGAAAAATGGCAGAGGACGGAAAAATATTATTAGAATTCCATGGCGAGAGACCAGAGCTTTGGCAAATCAAGAAAGCAAAGGCTGGTGAGATTGATAATATGGTTAGAGAAGTTGCGAGAGAGTTGAATGGAACTCTAATTACAGGAGATCAAATTCAAAGGGATATAGCAATAGCCAAAGGCATCGATGTAATCTATTTAACAGTAAAGAAGGAAGTAAAGCATCGTCTAGAGGACTTCTTTGATGAACATACAATGAGTGTTCATTTAAAAGCTGGTGTAAAGCCATTGGCAAAGAAAGGGAAACCAGGAGAATGGAGATTAGTTCCAATTAGAGATGAACTCTTGACAGATAAAGAACTTGAAGAAATTGCTGACGACATCGTCGAGAGAGCTAAGAGAGATTCAGAATCATTCATTGAGCTAGATGAACCAGGTGCAACTGTTGTCCAACTTAGAAATTATAGAATAGTCATTGCAAAGCCTCCATTTGCTGATAGGATTGAGATTACAGCGGTAAGACCAATTACAAAATTAAGCATTGAAGACTACAGTCTTTCAGAAAAGCTCCTAAAGAGATTGACTGAGAAGGCAGAGGGCATTTTAATAGCAGGTGCTCCTGGAGAAGGAAAAAGCACATTCGCTCAGGCTTTAGCTGAATATTATGCTTCTTTAGGCAAGATTGTAAAAACCATGGAAAAACCAAGAGATTTGCAAGTGAATGAAGAGATTACCCAATACACTGCTTTAAGTGGAAGAATGGACAAAACAGGAGACATTTTGCTATTGCTTAGACCAGACTACACAATATTTGATGAAATGAGAAAGACAAGCGACTTTAAGATATACGCTGACTTAAGGCTAGCTGGTGTTGGAATGATAGGTGTTGTTCACGCAACGAAGCCAATAGACGCTATTCAACGATTCATTGGAAGAGTTGAGTTGGGTATGATACCTCAAATAGTGGATACTGTAATCTTCATTAAAGCTGGAGACGTCGCTAAAGTTCTCAGCTTAGAGTATAAGGTCAAAGTCCCAAGTGGAATGACTGAAGAAGACTTAGCGAGACCGGTTATTGAAGTTAGAGACTTTGAGAGCGGTGAACTTGAGTATGAAATTTACACCTACGGTGAGGAGATAAGTGTAGTTCCAGTTAAAAAGAAAGAAAAGCCTCCAGCGCTTAAGTTAGCAGAAAGAAAGCTCAAGCAAGAGATTAAAAAGTTCCTTCCAGATATTTATGCGGAAATTGAACTTGTAAGCCCGCATAAAGCGGTAATTTATGCGGATGAATATGACATTCCAGCAATAATAGGAAAGAAAGGTAAGAGAATCAATGAGCTTGAAAGACATTTGGGGATTAGCATTGACGTAAAAAGCTTTGAAGAGAAGGTACAAGAAGAACCAAAGGAAAAAATTTCTGTTGAAGTGGAAGAAAAGAAAAAATACTTCGTTTTAAGAGTTAGTCCAGACTTTAGAGGAAAGCCTGTGAAGTTTTATGCTGAAAACAATTACATATTCACAGCAACTCCTTCAAGAAAAGGTCTCATAAAGGTCAATAAGAACACACCAATTGGAAGAGAAATAAAAAGAGTTTTAGAGGAAGGAAAGGAGATTTGGGCTAGTGCTTAACCTTTTTAATATTTTGTTTTCGAATTTCCCTGTGATGAGCTTCCCCTCAAAGCTGAGCTGTGATGATTAGGTCGCGGGCTGATTTTTAATTAATCTTTTATAAAGAAATTGGCTTAGTTAGCGTGGGGTGGTAAAGTGAAGCCTAAAGTATTCATAACCCGTCAAATCCCAGATAACGGAATAAGATTGATTCAAAAATATTATGAGGTTGAGGTTTGGAAAGATAAGAAGGAAATTCCAAGGAAGGTTTTGCTTGAAAAAGTCAAAGATGTCGATGCTCTGGTAACCCTTCTAAGTGAGAAAGTTGATGAAGAGCTTTTAGAAAGGGCACCAAAGCTTAGGATTATTGCTCAATATGCAGTTGGTTACGATAATATTGACATAGAAGAGGCAACCAAAAGAGGAATTTATGTAACGAACACTCCAGATGTTTTGACAGAAGCTACAGCAGATTTAGCATTTGCTTTGCTTCTAGCAACTGCAAGAAGATTAGTTGAAGCTGATGCATTTGTTAGAAGTGGTGAATGGAAAAGAAAAGGCATCGCTTGGCATCCTCTTATGTTCTTAGGTCACGACATTTATGGCAAAACTATTGGAATTATTGGCTTTGGAAGAATAGGGCAAGCAATAGCAAGAAGGGCTAAAGGCTTTGGGATGAAAATCCTATACTACAGCAGGACGAGAAAAGAAGAGGCTGAAAAAGAACTTGATGCAAAATTCGTGGATTTAGAAACTCTCTTGAAAGAGAGTGACTTTGTTAGCTTGCACGTTCCTTTAACTAAAGAAACCTATCATCTAATTGGGAAGAGAGAACTTAGGCTTATGAAGTCAACTGCTATTCTTGTTAATACAGCAAGGGGAAAGGTTATTGACACAAAAGCTTTAATTAAAGCTTTAAAAGAGGGATGGATTGCTGGAGCAGGTTTAGATGTATTTGAGGAAGAACCTTACTACAATGAAGAGCTTTTCAGCTTAGATAATGTGGTTTTAGCACCACATATTGGAAGCGCAACGTATGGTGCGAGAGAAGGGATGGCAGAGCTTGTTGCTAAAAACTTAATAGCCTTTGCCAAAGGTGAAATTCCTCCGACGCTTGTGAATAAAGAAGTTGTAAAGATCAGAAAGCCAGGATTCGAATGAAGCGCTTAGCATCTTCACACATAAAGGTATTGTTAAAATAGATGTAGCTCTCACCCTTGTTCCATTCTTTTACTCTCTTTGCGATTTCTTTTAGCTCTTCCTCGCTGTATTTATACTTATAAATAATTCTACCCCTTTCATAAGCTCCGTGAAGGCGGTAATAGTTAAGCATTCCCTCATGGGCTGGCTTTCTAACTAACGGATCTGTTACATCAATTAGGTTAAAATCTCTAACAAATCGCTTTATTGAATTTTCATTCCAACCTCTAAGCTCAATTGCAATTTCAAACTCTTTTCTATCAATTTCTGAAAAGAACTTTTCAGCATTTTGCCAGCTCTCTTCACTATCTCTAAAGCTCTTTGGAAGCTGGATTAGAATGAACTTAGCCTTTAAAATCTCTGCTTCTCTTAAAGTCTTTCTCCAAAACTCAAAGACTTCCTTTGTTGGCTTTAAAAATCCTACATCTTTACTTGGCGTTACATTACTCCTCCTCCAAGTTGGCGAGCTTTTTGGATGTGTTATTCCCTGAAAAGCTTTGATTGAAAATACAAAATCTTCTGGTGCCTCATTCCTCCACCTTTTGAGGGTTTTCTCTTCCAATATACGGTAAAAAGTTTGCTGAATTTCCACAGTTTTAAAGTCTTGGAAGTATTTCTTCTTAGCTTCACAAAAACCGCAAGTTCCTACTAACATACGCTCACCAAGAATAAACTTAGAAATTCAATGCTAATTACCTTTACTCCTTCCACTCCAAATGTGCTCTTTTAACGCTCAGAATACCTGAGTAAGTGTACTCATCAAAATATCTTTCAACTTCATCAAAGATTATTCTTGCTTTGAAAAAAGGAGCATCTTTAACAAAGGTCTCAAATTCGCCGCCTTCACCGCCTATGTGAATTCCATATTTTTGATTTAGCCTTTTGAGTTCTTCAACTGCTTTTTCATCAATTTTCCTTCCAAGCCACTCTTTTCCTAATCCGTAAGCAGAAACCCCAACAATAATGATGTCAAATCCTGCATGTATCATCTCTCTCAAAAGCTGCTCAGAATTTTTGTGCCAAAGGGGAGTGTAGCTTACTAAACCAAGCTCATGACACACTTTTTCAATCCGAGTTCTCTGATATTCGCTCTCCAATGCTCCAGCAACAATACCATCAATATTTAAATCCTCTAAAACCTTTTTCAAATCTTCAACTTCTTTTTCCTCTTCTCCACTTGTGTATCCCTTAATAAGTGGGATTCCTATAGCTTTAGCTTGTAAATCGGTTAAATGTATGTTAGGGACGTGATACATGTAGCTTTCTTCACTTTTAGAATGCATACTAACCAAATGCTTCACTTCAAATCCCTGCTGAAGAGCCCAATACAAAGCATAAGTTGAATCCTTTCCTCCAGAAAATAAAGCTGCTAATCTCATTTTTGTCCCTCGAAAATTTTAAAACTACCTATTTCTTAATAAATTTTGGCTTTTAAATTTGGCTTGATTTTTGCCAAACTGGAGGTGATTCTTTGAAGGCAGTGATTCTAGCAGCTGGCTTAGGTACAAGGCTAGGTTCCTTAACAGAAGAAGTTCCAAAGGGGCTTTTAAGAATAGCTGGGCGAGAAATACTTTACCGCACAATGAAAGCTTTAGAGGAGCTTGGGATTGAAGAATTTATTGTGGTTACAAATCCCAAGTATAAAAGCAAATTTGAGGAGTTTTTAAACAGAGAAGGCTTCAAACATAAGATTATCCTGAATAAAAGCCCTGAAAGGGGGAATGGATACTCCCTCTACTTAGCTAAGGATTATGTTAGTGATAAATTTGTTTTAGTAATGAGCGATCATCTCTATGAGAAGGCTTTTTTTGAGAGAGCCTTGAAATGTGAAGGACTGGTAATTGACAAAATTGGAATGTTTATAAACAAGAAAGAGGCAACAAAGGTTTTATACGAAAATGAGAGAATTAGAGACATTGGAAAGCATTTAGAGAGATGGGATGGATTTGATACAGGCTTCTTTATCCTAACTCCAGAAATTTTTAGTTATGCTGAAGAGATTATCAAGGAAAAAGCAAAAGCAGAATTGAGTGAAATAGTAAAGAGAGCAAAGCTTAAAGTTAGCGAAGTAAGCGGTTACTTTTGGGTGGATATTGACACTCCAAGCGAATTAAAAAGAGCTAGGCGAGAAATAATAAAGAACTCAATAAAGGGAGTTGGAGATGGATTGATTTCAAGAACAATAAATAGGAAAATCTCAACAAGGATATCGGGGGTTCTCATTGATTACGTTACTCCAAATCAAATGACTGTGATAACTTTCTTCCTTGGAATCGTTTCAGCGTTAGTTGCTTTGTTTAATATACCTTTAGCTGGTGCTCTATATCAAGTAAGCTCAATTCTTGATGGTGTTGATGGAGAGATAGCTAGGGCTTCAATGAGAATGAGCAAGTTTGGTGGATGGATGGATTCCATTTTAGATAGATACGTTGATTTCGCATTTCTTTTAGCGTTAGCATTTTCAATAAATCCGAGTCTCAGGCTTTGGGTCATTATAGCTTTAGCGATATTCGGTTCATTTATGGTTAGTTATTCAACCGAGCGTTACAAGGCAGCTTATTCCAAAGATATCTATAAAGAGATCCCTGCCATGAAATATTTAATTGGTAAGAGAGACGAGAGAATATTTCTAGCGATGATCTTCTGTTTAATTAATAGAATACCAGAGCTTTTCGTCTTATTGGCAATGATAACCAATTTACGCATAGTTTTAACGGTTTGGCTAGCATGGAAGCATGACAAAAATATTTAAAAGTTCTAAACTCAATTATTATTTTAGAGGTAATTTTTTGCATCTTGACAGTCTTTGTCATGACTTTTTAGCACCTTAGGGTTGTATTTAATCCTTGACATTTGATCCAATGTATCACCGAAAGTGTTATAAACTCAAAGAGACTTTAAGCTGTAAAATATTACAAAACCAAAAACTATTTAATATTTATAAAATATAGCAAATGCAGGAGGTTAGAAAGATGGTTAAGGTTGTGATATTAGGACAGGGATACGTCGGAAGCATTTTTGCCCTTGGAGTTGAGAGGATAAAAAATGGTGATCTCGGCTATTATGGAGTCCCATTGGCAAACGAACTCCCAATAAAAATTGAGGAGATTGAGATTGTTGGGAGTTATGACGTCGATAAAAGCAAGATTGGAAGATCTCTTTATGAAGTAGTAAAGCTGTATTGGGATAATAATATCCCAGAGAGTCTAAAAAGCATTGTTGTAAGAAAGGGGATTCATTTAAGAAGCTTAAAAAATCTTCCAATTGAGGCAGAAGGATTGGAGGATGAAATGACATTAAGTGAAGTCGTTGAAAAGTTGATTGAAGAGTGGAAAGATCTTAAGGCAGAGGTCTTTATAAACGTCTGCACAACTGAAGCTTCTGTTCCCTTTGAAAGTAAGGAAGAGCTGATAAAGGCAATTGAAGAGAATAATAAGGAAAGATTAACCGCTACTCAAGTTTACACCTATGCAATTGCCAAATATGCCAAAGAGGTTGGAGGAGCTGCTTTTGTTAATGCAATTCCAACCTTAATAGCAAATGATCCCGCCTTTGTTGAGCTTGCAAAGGAAAGCAACTTAGTGATCTTTGGAGATGACGGAGCAACAGGAGCAACACCTTTAACAGCTGATATTCTCTCTCACTTAGCCCAAAGGAACAGGTATGTTAAGGATATTGCCCAATTCAACATAGGAGGAAATACGGACTTCTTAGCATTGACAGACAAAGAGAGAAACAAGAGTAAAGAATTTACAAAATCAAGCATTGTTAAAGACATTCTCGGTTATGATGCGCCACACTACATAAAGCCCACCGGTTTCTTAGAACCTTTGGGAGACAAGAAGTTCATTGCAATGCACATCGAGTATGTGAGCTTCAACGGAGCAGTTGATGAGCTTATGATTACTGGAAGAATAAATGATAGCCCTGCATTGGCAGGTCTTTTAGTGGATTTGGCAAGGCTTGGGAAGTTAGCTATCGAGAGGAGAGAGTTTGGAACAGTCTATCCAGTGAATGCGTTTTACATGAAAAACCCCGGTCCAAAAGAAATGGGCAACATTCCAAGGATAATTGCCTATGAAAAAATGAGAGTTTGGGCTGGATTAAATCCAAAATGGTTCTGAAATATCTATTTTCAATTCATATTTTTCTCTCTTTGGGAGCAAATTAAGGGAAGGTTTTTAAACTCCTTACCACTTCTCAAGATTGGGTGGTACCCTTGAGGTTTAAGGGCAAAACTTTTGGAAAAAATGTTAGGATTGAATTTGAGATATTAACCCTCAGCGAGCTTCAAATCGAAGATTTGGGAGATTTTGATGTTAAAAATTTAAAAATCGAATTGCGTTCAACTTCATCTGGTCTTAAAATAATTGGGATTTGGGAAGGCAAGGTTGAAAATGCTGGTGAGGGTATTAAAAAAGCCCTTGAAGAGAGCTATAAGTTAAAAGATAGATTGCTTAAAAGGATGAGGACAAAAGTAGAGAGCATAAGGAGCACAATGAATAGACTGGGGTTCAAAGAAGAGGTTTTAGGTTATGGAAATTTGATAAAATTCACAAAAAAAGTTGGCGACTATGAGATTGTGGTATTGGCTTCAGCAAGAGACGACTCAATAAGGGTTGAAGTTTATGGAAATGATAAAAAGATTATAACGCCTGAAGTTGAAGCTCTCTTTGAAGATGTTGACATTGAAGAGCTCGAAGCCTATGATTTAGAAAGTGAAAGACAAGAGGAGAGATTGGTCATTAACATTGAGCTACCAAAAGGGGAAGAGAAACCAGAGAAGAAAATCGCTGAAGCAATAAGGCTCATCGAAAATCTGTTAATGACTTAAGCTTATCACCTTTAGTGTTTAAATAACCTTTTAACTGCTTTTTATAAACATTTTCTTGGTGGTGGAATGTTTAAGCTCACGGATTTTGATTATCACAATAAAACTGTGTTTTTAAGAGCTGATTTAAATTCACCAGTGAAAAATGGGAAGATAATCAGCGATGCAAGGTTTAGGGGAGTTTTGCCCACGATACTGTATCTTCTTGAGCATGGAGCAAAAGTTGTAGTCTCAACCCATCAAAGCAAGCCGTACAATGAAGATTATATAACAACGGAACAGCATGCAGAGATCTTGAGCAATCTCCTAGGTCAGGAGGTTGAGTATGTTGAAGACATTTTTGGGAAATATGCGAGGGATAAAATAAGAGCTTTAAAATCGGGTGAAATAATAATGCTTGAAAATCTCCGCTTTGCCGCTGAAGAGGTTAAATATAAACCTTTAGAGGACTGTGAGAGGACGTATTTTGTACGAAAGCTGGTGCCTCTAATAGATTATGTGGTAAATGATGCCTTTGCAGCTTCCCATCGCTCACAACCTTCTCTGGTAGGATTTGCACGCCTAAAGCCAATGATAATGGGCTTTTTAATGGAGAAGGAAATTAAAGCTCTAAAGAAGGCTTATGAGAGTGATGAGAGACCTAAAATTTATGTATTGGGTGGAGCAAAAGTTGGTGATTCTTTACAAGTTGCAGAAAACGTGCTAACTCAAGGAAAAGCCGATTTAATTCTAACTGGCGGCTTAGTCGGACAAATCTTCACATTAGCTAAAGGCTTTGATTTAGGTGATGCCAATATAGAGTTCTTGGAGAAAAAGGGATTAATAGAACTGGTGGATTGGGCAGAGAGGCTTTTAGACATGTTCTATACCTTAATTAGAACGCCCGTAGATTTTGCCATAAATTATAGAGGAGAAAGGTTTGAGATTGATTTGCTAAGCGATGAAAAGAAGTTTTTTGATGAATATGCTATAATGGACATTGGAAGCAGAACTGTAGAAAAGTATGCACAGATATTAAAAGAGGCTAGCATTATAGTTGCTAACGGTCCAATGGGAATATTTGAAGTTGAAGAGTTTGCTAAAGGAACGGTAGGCGTGTTTAGAGCTATAGGAAAAAGTGGTGCATTCTCTATTATTGGGGGAGGACATAGTATAGCCAGCATTTACAAGTATAACATTCAAGGAATTAGTCATATAAGCACTGGCGGTGGAGCAATGTTGAATTTCTTTGGGGGTAAAGGTTTACCTGTTTTAGAAGCTTTGAAGATAAGCTATGAAATTTTTAAAGATAAAATTTAGATGAGAAGATTGATTATTCAATCGTAGCCCTCTCAAAGGAATACATTGCAATTCCAAGTAAAGCGATGCTTAACAGAGCTAAAACACTCAAATCTGTCGTTATTGGAAATTTTGAAGTACCTAACAAGAAATATCTCGATCCGTCAACTGCATAGGTTAAAGGATTTATATGTGCTAAAACCTGCATCCAATTGGGCATTGTGTCTATTGGATAAAAAGCTCCGCTCAGGAAAAGCAATGGAAGCATTAGAAAGCTCATTATCATTTGAAAGCCTTCCATACTCGTCATTCTCAAAGCTAAGCTAACGCCAAAGCTTGCAAATGCTACTGCTAACATGAAGCCAATTAGCAAAACAAATGGAATTCCTGAGACTTTTAGGCTATCCGCTATCATAAACATCAAAAGCAAGATTACAGTTCCTTGGAAGAGTGATGTCAGTGAATCGCCTACAATTCTACCCACTATAGCGGCTTTCCTAGAAGCTGGTGCAACAAGGATCTCCTTTAGAAATCCAAACTGCTTATCCCAAATAACGCTTATTCCACTTATGAAACTTGAATTAAATATCGTCATTGCTACAATGCCCGGAGCAAGGAATGAAAGATAATCTACCCCTCCAAATATTTGTCTTGCCATAGGGAAGTTGAAGACTTCACTCCACCCAAGTCCAAAGAATATCAACCATATTATTGGATTTACAAAGCTCCCAATAACTCTTGAGCGAGCTCTTGTAAAGCGCTTAAGCTGGCGATAGGCAAGTGTTATAAATGCATTCATCTGAATCTCCTCCTAGCAACTGTCTTTAATATAGCAAAACTTTCCCCATTTTCTTCCCTAATCTCCCTTCCTGTCAAATAAAGGAACACATCATTTAGCGTTGGCTTATGATAACTCACTTCAAGAATTTTCCAACTTTTTTGGATTGAAAGCTCGAAAATCTTTGGAATTGCCTCACTTGCATTTTCAACCCCCAACTCTATCCTTCCATCCGGTAAAATCTTGCAATCCTTAATAAACTCCGCCTTTATACACTCAATCATTCCATTTGTGAACTTCAAGTACACTACGTCATTTCCAATAAGTCTCTTAAGCTCATCTGCTGTTCCCTCTGCTATAATTTTACCGTGGTCAATTATTGCTATTCTATCAGCTAACTGATCAGCTTCATCCATGTAATGCGTCGTTAGAAAAATCGTCATATCCCTCTCTTTCTTCATCCTCTTTATATACTCCCAAATATGAGCTCGTGTATGTGGATCTAAGCCTATTGTAGGTTCATCTAAAAAGAGAATCTCAGGTTCATGAATCAAAGCTCTTGCAATCTCCAAACGTCTTGCCATCCCGCCACTAAATGTTTTAACGACCTTATCCTTAAACCTCTCAAGCTCGACAAATTTTAAAAGATCGTTGATTCTTTCTTTAAGCTTAATTCCATTGTATCCATAGATTTTACCATGAATATACATGTTCTCATAAGCCGTTAATTCTCTATCCAAGCTTGGATCTTGAAAAACTATCCCAATTTTCTTGCGAACTTCGCTCGGTTCCTTAACAACATCATAACCAGCAACTGTAGCTCTTCCCTCCGTTGGTTTTAGGAGCGTCGTTAACATGTTTATTGTGGTTGTCTTTCCAGCACCATTTGGACCTAAAAATGCAAAGATCTCGCCTTTTTTGACTGTAAAATTAACATGATCAACTGCTATTAAATCGCCGAATCTTTTGGTTAAGTTCTCAACTTCAATTGCATACATTCAATCACCACCAAATTCCACAATAAATTTTATTTCTCTGGCGCATTTTCGCATTAACTCTCCTAATTTCTCCTTTTGCTCATCATTAAGTTCAGGGAACTTTTTAATCATCAAGAATATCGCATCCCTCAATTCTCTTCCTCCCAAGTTGAAAAACTCACCCATCACTTTAGCGTGATTTAACACTCTTTCAAGTTCTTTTTTATGTTCTTCGAGGTACTTTTTGCCATTTTCTGTGATTTTATATGTTTTCTTTTCTCTTTTTCCTTTTCCAACAGTCTCTATAAGACCACTTTTCTTTAAACTTGATAATGTGGGATAGATTATTCCAGCACTCGGTCTGTAGTCACTAAACAGCTCACTCAGCTTTTGCATTATTGCATAACCATGCAAAGGTTCCTTCTCTAGAACATAGAGGATTAGAAGCTTGAGCGATCCTTTAAACTTTCTAAGCACGCTTTCCATATTATCACCGATATGTCTTCAGATATATCTAGAGTTATAAGACTTTCGGTATCTTTATATATTCGGGGTACGAAATACTTCTGGGGGCAGAAGTAGTTCGGAGGGCTGTAAATGCTATTTGATTTGAGACCAAAAGAAAAGAGAGAGGAATTATTTGATAGAGAGAAAGAGCTTAAAGAGACTCTGGATGCATTTGATAGATATTCCTTAGTTTTGTTACTTGGAATCAGGAGAATTGGCAAAAGTTCACTTCTTCGGGTTGCAATAAATGAATCTGAGAATATTGGAATAATAATAGATGCAAGAAAGCTATATCTCAAAGGCAGCCTTAATGAGAGCGCTGTTCTGAATGAAATGGGCAAGATTAAAGGATACTTCAAAAAGCTGAAGCTCAGAGAAGTTGATCTTAAGTTTTTGAAATTTGATGTAAACAGTAACAAACACTTAGTTGATATATTTGAAGAGCTTAACAGGCTTGGAGAGAAGAGTGGAAGGAGAATTATCTTAGCATTTGATGAAGCCCAATATCTAAGGTTTTATGGAAACAGGGGCGGGCGTGATTTATTGGTTCTTTTTGCTTATACCTATGATAATTTGGAAAATATAACACTCGTTTTCACAGGTTCTGAGGTTGGTCTTTTGCACAGCTACTTAAACCTTGAAAATTATGAAATGCCATTGTATGGTAGATTAGCAAAAGAGATTACAGTCGAACCTTTTTCTCGGGAGGTTTCATTTGAATTTTTGAGACAGGGATTTAGAGAACTTGGGATTAATGCTCCAGACCATCACATTGAGCTTGCAATTGATCACTTAGATGGGATTCCCGGGTGGCTTGTAGAATTCGGAACAATTTATGCTGAAACTAGGAACTTTGAAATATCGCTTGATCAAACATTTAGGAGAGCCAAGAACACAATACACAATGAGATTAGAGAGTTAGAAAAAAGAAGCAATAAATACCGGTTCGTTTTAAAAGCAATAGCCTTGGGATGGGATAGATGGAAGAACATAAAAGAGTATCTACATGCAAGAAAGATTAGAACCTCCGATTCAAGATTATCCGAGATTTTAAGAAATCTTGAGAAGATGGGCTGGATTAAAATGGAGCTTAGGGATGGTAAAAAGGTATACAAGATAATAGATCCAGTTGTGGAACAGATTTTAAAGGGTGATTAGGGTGAGGCTTATCCTAAAACCCCTCTTTGGAGTGGAACTTCCCCCAGAATTTGTGGAGATTTTAAAGTCTAAGTTAAAGGGAAGAGAAGTTAAGGAAGGTGAAACAATAGAGATTGATCTTTTGGGGAAGTCTTTGAGCTTTAAAGTTGTATATGCTGAGCCCAAAGAATTTAAAGTTGATGTAAGGACGAAAATTGAACTAACGGAGAGAGAAGTTGTTCCAATAAGTTTTGAATTTGAAGAGCCTGTTAAAGATGTTATTCCCTTTGAGAAAGGGCTTGTTATGGTCTTTGAAAATGAGGTTCTAATCTTAAACCAAGAAGGGCATAAAATTTTTAATATGAAGTTCGAGAAAATAACAAAGATTGTAATAAATGGAAATGTAGTGACGGTGGTTCATAATGACAAAAAGCTCACAATCATTCGAGTTTGAGAGCTGGGACGAAAAGAAGGAAAGAGCAGTTAAAATCGTTAAGAAGCTCATGAAAATGTATCCAAGAGGGACAATGGAGAAAATTCTGCATGGAGACCCTTATTTCACTTTGATTCGGTGTATAATATCTCAAAGGAATAGGGATGAGGTAACAGACAGAGTAAGCAAAATTTTATTCAAAAAATATCCAACAATGGAAGCTTTAGCTGCTGCAAAAGCGGAGGAAATTCAAGCACTTTTGAAAGAAAATGGCGTCGGTCTTTGGAAGACGAAGGGTAGATGGATTGTAGAGGCTTCAAGGATTTTGCTTGAAAAGTATAGAGGTAAAGTTCCAGACACTCTTGAAGAGCTTGTGAAATTGCCTGGTATTGGGAGAAAATGTGCAAATATAGTTTTAGCATATGGATTTGGAAAGCAGGCTATCCCAGTTGATACTCACGTTCATAGAATAAGCAAGCGCTTAGGCTTAGCACCTCCGAAATCATCCCCAGAGAAGGTTGAAGAGCATCTAAAGGAACTAATCCCGAAAGAACTATGGATTTATGTTAACCATGCAATGGTTGATCACGGAAAGACTATTTGTAAGCCAATAGGTCCAAAATGTGGTGAATGTCCCTTAAATCAACTCTGCCCTTATGCTAAGGGCTTAATAAAAGAAGAGGACATTAAAGGAAAGTCCTCAACCAAAAAGAAGAAAAATGCGTAATCCAAAGTTTTATATACCCTTTTTTCTCCTCTTATAAGTTGGAGAGAGGTGGTGAAAGAGATGGAGAGTGAGAACGATGACAGTCCTTTTGGAGCTGAAAGGGAAGCTCAAGGAAACTTACAAGGTAACCTTATTCTCCCTAGTGGCATCTTTAATCATAGGGTTCTTTGGAGGAACTTTTCTTGGCAAATATTTTGATAAGATACGCTCTTCTTATCCGGGCTTGCTTGTGATTCTTCCTGGAATGATGGGTTTGAGGGGAAACGTTTTTGGTTCTATGGCTTCTCGCTTTTCCACTATGCTTTATCTGGGTGACTTAGAACCGAGTTTAAAGGATAAGAAGGTTTTAAGAAATATCGTTGTTGGGATAATGCTCTCTATGATCCCTGTAACACTCCTATGGAGCATTGGAGTTCTTAAGGGAATTAGGGAGAATGCTTTTGAAATTTTTCTGATAGTTATAAGTTCAACGGTCTTTGTATCTATACTCTTAGGGTATTTTACAGCTTTTGTAACCATCTTCACCTTTAAGAGAGGGACAGACCCAGATAGCATTGCTGCGCCTTTAGTGGCTTCAATGGGTGACTTGCTAACTATTCCATCCCTTATAGCTTTTATTCTGTTTCTGGAATATAGTGTAAAAGAATTCTGGCTCTCAAACTTGGTTTTAATTGCCACATTTGTCGTATTAATTAGAATAAGCAGAATTAGATGGGGAAAGCTTTTTGAATTTAGAGAAATTTTCATAACAATAACACTCTTAGCTCTACTCTCAACGATATCTGGAGGTCTCCTAGAGCATTACAGTGATGCGATTCATAAGTCTATCTTGCTCAGTTTTGCATATCCCTCTCTCTTAAGCAGTTTTGGAAACTATGGTTCCGTAATTGCTGCCAAGACATCTACAAAGCTTCATTTAGGTGAGATAAACAAATTCCTTTCGCTTGATCCATTTTTGGACATATTATCTTTATTCACAACTACCCCTTTAATTGGACTCCTAATAAATATTTTCAGTATTTTAGTTGCCAAGCTGGTTTTAGGGGTTAGCATTAAGCCAATATTCCTCCTTGCATTGACCTACCCATTTATGGCTCTTTTCATAATGCTCTTTTCTTATTCCCTCTCATACGTTCTTTTTATGAAAAACATAGACCCAGATAATGTTGCAATTCCCTTGATAGCAACAAACAGCGATATATTAGGAACAATTTATGCAGTATTTGTTGCTAAGTTAGTGATAGGAGGATGATAAAATGAAGATAGGTGCTTCAACACTTTGCTTGCTTGATAAAAGCTTAGGAGTTGCATTAAACAAGCTGGTACGATACAAATTAGATTTCGTTGAGATACTCAATGAAGGTTATCACAGCTTAAACAAGTATAACTATCATCTTCATCTTGGATTTTTGGAAAGCTATGGGCTGAAAAATATCATACATGCCCCTTTTAGCGATGTGAATATTGCATCACTGAATGAGAGGCTTAGAAGACCAATGCTCCAGCTGATTTTTAATACCCTTGAAATAGCTCAAAAAATGGGTTCCCTTTTAGTCGTGGTTCATCCAGGGCATTTTTCACCTTTAAGCAAGAGATTCCCAAGAACTTATGAGAAAGTTCATAAACGCTCTTTAGAAGAGATAGATAGAGTCGCTCAAAAATTGGACATTAAAGTAGGTTTAGAAAACATGCCAGCTTTCCCAATCTTAGATGGATTAACTCCTGAAAGGCTTTATGAGCTGATTGATGGAACAGAGCTATACATAACATTTGATGTTGGACATTTGAACACTGTAAACAGTGAATTTGAGGAGTTCATTGACCTTTTGGGAGATAGAATTATTCACGTCCATCTGCACGACAATGATGGAAAAAATGATAATCACTTACCGTTGGGTGAAGGGAGCATAGATTGGAATGCTCTGATAAGAAATCTTCCAAAGAATGTTACTTGGGGCATTGAAATGGAAAGTTTGAGAGATTTAGAGAAGAGCTTGAAATATCTGCAAAGCCTTGTTTAGATTTTAAAGCTAAATTGTCCGGACTTTACTTTTGTAAAGCTTTATCTCAGAAATACAATATTAATAAGAACTGTACCTTTTCAGTAGTCAAGAAGAGTTGGACATTTTTTGCCTAATAAAAGCATAGATGTTCTTTTCTAAACATTAAAGCCCATATTTTAAGTGCATAAAACTTTTATAGAGCTAAATAGAAAAATTTCGAATGGAAAGCATTTGTTATCAAAAAACTTTCAACGAAAGTTTTCAACCAAAGGTGGTGATAAGATGGAGAAACCAAAAATAGTTGAAGAGCTTGAGCCTTTCTTTAATCCTAAGGGTGTCGCAATTATCGGTGCTACGAATAAAAAAGGAAAAGTCGGTAACGTCATTTTTGAGAACTTTAAAGTGAATAAAGAGAGGGGGATTTTTAAGGGTGAAATCTATCCAGTAAACCCAAAGCTTGCTGAAATCGATGGGATAAAATGCTATCCTAACGTTAAGAGCCTCCCAGACGGAGTTGACTTAGCAGTTATATCAATTCCAGCGCCTTTTGTCCCAAACGTTATGAAAGAAATAGCCGAGAAAGGCATTAAAAGAGTTGTAATTATTACAGGTGGATTTGGAGAGCTTGGAGAAGAAGGAAAGAAGCTTGAGCAGGAGATTCTACAAATAGCAAAGGAAAATGGAATTAGAATTATTGGACCAAACTGTGTTGGTGTTTATGTTCCAGAGACGGGTGTAGATACAGTTTTCCTTCCAGAAACAAAAATGGATAGACCAACAAGCGGTTCAATCGCCTTCGTTTCTCAAAGTGGTGCATTTGCAGCTGCAATGCTCGATTGGGCTGCAATGGCTGGAATAGGAATTGGAAAGATGGTTAGTTATGGAAACAAAATTGACGTTGATGATGCAGACTTAATGGAGTACTTCATGTACGACGACCAAATAAAGGTGATAACCTTATACATTGAGGGAGTTAAGGATGGAAGGAAGTTTATAGAGGCTGCAAAGAGAGTTACACCTCACAAACCAGTTATAGCTTTAAAGAGTGGAAGAACAGAGTATGGAGCAAAGGCTGCTTCTTCACATACAGGCTCATTGGCTGGAGCAGATGTTATTTACGATGCTGTATTTAAGCAAACTGGAATTTTAAGAGCTGAGGACTTTGAGCACATGTTTGATATTGCTAAGGCTTTCGCAAAGTGTAAGCTTCCAAAGGGAGATAGAATTGGAATTATCACTGATGGCGGTGGAGCTGGAGTTATGGCAAGCGATGCAGTTGCAAAGTTTGGCTTAAAGATGGCTAATCTCAGCGAAGAGACCCTCAAATACTTAAAGGAGAACTTCCCACCTCATGCAGTTGCTGGAAATCCAACCGATGTTGTTGGAGATACAGATGCCCAAAGGTACAAAGTTGCAATTGAAGGATTTGTAAATGATCCAAACGTTGACGGGATTGTAATAATAACACTATTCCAAGTTCCATTGCTTGATGAAATGGAGCTAATTGAAATTTTAGCCGATTACGCAAAGAAGAGTGAAAAACCAATTATTGCAGTTGCTATGGGTGGTAAAAAGACAGAATATTATGCAAAGATTTTAGAAGACAAGGGAGTTCCAGTTTACCCAACCCCCGAGAGAGGAGTTAGAGCAATGGCTGGTTTGGTTCAATACGCAAAATATTTGGAGAAGGTTGAGGGGGAATGATTTTATGAAAGATGAAGCTTTGAAAGTTATTAATGATGTTTTAGCTCAAGGTAGGAAGGCTTTAGTTGAATACGAGGCTAAGCAAGTTTTAAAAGCCTATGGCTTACCTTTACCAGATGAAAAGCTGGCAAAAACAGTTGATGAGGCTTTGGAATATGCCAAAGAAATTGGCTATCCTGTTGTCCTTAAACTCATGTCACCACAAATACTCCACAAAAGCGATGCAAAAGTTATTGCCCTTAAGATAAAAGATGAGGAAGAGCTAAAGAAAAAGTGGGAAGAAATTCATGAGAATGCCAAAAAGTATAGACCTGATGCAGAGATTTTAGGTGTCTTAGTTGCTCCAATGCTCAAGCCTGGAAGAGAAATAATCATTGGTATAACTGAGGACCCACAATTTGGACATGCAATAATGTTTGGTCTTGGAGGAATTTTCGTCGAGATTCTTAAAGATGTAACCTTCAGAATTATTCCAATTGAAGAGAAAGACGCTTGGACAATGGTAAAGAGCATTAAAGGTTATCCAATCTTGGCTGGAGCAAGAGGAGAACCACCAGCGGATATGAAAGCAATAGTCGACATGATGCTTAGAGTTTCCCAACTAGTTAATGACTTGGAGGAATACATAAAAGAGATGGACTTGAACCCAGTTTTCGTTTACAATGAGGGCGAGGGTGCAGTTATAGTCGATGCAAGGATTATTTTGAAGTGATTTTATTCTTTTCTCTTATCTTTCAATTGATTAATTACAAGGATATATAGTTTTGTTTTGAGATGTTATATTGAGGTGTAGATAATGCACCTGAGGTATTACGCCCCTTATTATGATAAAGAAACTCATGAAAAAATACTAAATTATTTGAAGAACATAAAGAAGGTTCATGATATAGATTATGAAGAAATACCAGTAAAGCCCTGGCCTCCAGAATGGTATTCTAAAAAAGCCGAAATGTCTGAGGCTTATGTATATGACTACCACCTAAAACCGTATTCAAGTTTGATTTTGTCTAATTGCAACAAGCTAATCCAAATGGGTCTTAATTTACATTGCGACACAGTTTCTTCTAAATTCAAGAGCAGATCGGGAAATATTTATGTGGCAGGAACAATAGCAGTTGTTGAAAATGATGCAGTATTACTAGCTCTGGATTATAAAGATGAAATTTTTGAATTTCTGAAAGCTCTATTGAGAGATGGTTGGAATTTATTAAACGTGCTGGAAAAAACAAAGCCAAAAACAATTGTTCCATTAGAGGAAAGTGAAAAAGAAATAAAACGAGCCTTGATTTTTGCCCTTTCAAAAGATTTTGATTATGTTTTTATGAATGTAAGACAAAATGCTCCAAGTGGAGATAAGTGGGATCCATTCATAGATTTTTCGCCAGATGCAGACATAATAGCAGTAAATGAAGAAGAGAATCGTATAATAGGGATAGAGGTGAAAGGATACCGCTCTAATAGGGGATTTACACAAAAGGCGAACATATATGAAGCCATCGGTGAGGCTATGATGTACCTTGTAAATCCATACATAGAGTACAGAGGAGAAAAGATAGAAGGAAGTATATTTGACAAAGTTTGGCTCTGTTATCCATACAAGAAGGACTTTGAAGACTTCAAAAAGGTAATGAAAATCACGCCAATAGGATTGCTTTCAGCTTATGAAGGAGTTGTTAAAGAACCCAAAAAGAATCCTTTTGTTAATGAAAAAGCCAAAGAGATATTCTTGGGAAACCTGAGCACATTTAGAAGTTATATCCGCGGAGGGAAGAAAATGCACAAAATCATTTAATTGCTTCTTTCAATATCTTCTTTGCATCTCTTAGTGTTTTTCTATCAAATTCTCCTTTCTTTGCAAGGTTAACAAATGCTTCAAATGAGTTTTTAGGCAGAATGTGTTCTAACAGAAAGTATACGCTTCTATACGTCTCTTTTTGCCGTTCCCATTCGAGCTGATTTAAATAACGTCTAATCTCTCTTTCCCATTGATCGAGGATATCTTCTGTTATGTTATGTCCAAGAATTTCATGAAACCTTTTAAATTGCCTTCTGTTGATTTTCACACTTTGTTCTGCTTGTTCAAACTTTATAGTTATCTTAAAACTCTTTTCTTTGTTTTTTGTTATCTCATGAGCCATCTTATAAAACTCACGATAAAATCGTGTAAAATCGTGAGATGCCTTTGTCCATGTCCTCAACTTTAGCCCAAGAATACATGGAAGAATGAGCTTCACGATGGCATTGCCTGCATAAAGTGATTAAATTGTTCGGATTATTATTTAGTCTATCATTATCTATATGGTGTACCTCTAAATATCCATATCCACAATCTGAACATCTGTAATTATATCTTTCAAGAATGATTTTGCGGAAGGATTCAGTAGTACTTGTGTGTTCTTTCTCTATTTCTTCTTCAATTTCTCTTACCATCTTTTTCGTTAATTTGATCAGAATTCTACTTTTAACAGAAAACATGAAGTTATGTGTAATCTCTCTTTGGATTCTATTTTTAAAATTCTCAACAACTTCTTCAAAGTTAGTATTCACGAGTATTTCGATGGGTTTTTCAAAGAGTTCATTAAAGAAATTCCCAAGAACAGGTTTAATCTCTCTTAGTTTCTTATTTTGGTGAAGTTTGTAATGACACTGTCTGCATAGAACTATCAAGTTTTCTAAATCCCTATTTTCAACATCTCCATCCTTATAGTGGATATCAAGATAATTGTAATCACAATTTTGGCACTTATACCCATCTCTTTTCAAAATCTTTTTCCTAATATGGGGTGGTACTCCATCATTTCCCATAAACCCTCGCCTTGAATTAATATTCAAAGACGCTCATCTATTTATTGTGACTGAAAGGTTTTAAGTTTTCTTCCTGAGTGGAGTTATTTGGACTTTCTGGCGTTGATTTGAATGTGGAAATGGTTTTCGGAACTAATATCAGCCAAATACGTAGATGAGCGTACGATCTATTTTTGGAAAAAAGGAGCGAGAAGATAGCCAACGAAATCATTAAAAGGGTTAAAGGTACAGAAAATTGATCTGTAACAACAGTAGTTGTTTTGTGATGCTCCTTCATTTTTGTATCAGGAACACTTAGCAGAATAATTCAACTAAATATCTTTCATTCGAGCTTTTCTCTTTTTGTGAGTATCCTTTACTCACTACATTCTAAGACCTTTGGCTTTTCTCCTAACAACTCTGCAGCAGTTAAAACTCTCTTATTGAGCCTTTCTCCAGCTTCCCAAACTTCTTTTGTATGCTCCTTAAAGTGAACTTCTCTCGGCAAGTGATGATCATAAATTATTACTTCCGCATCAATGCCCTTCACTATCTTCACCGCATTATCTACTGCTCTCCTCAAATTGGTCTTGTTGAGAAGATAACCGAGCATATAAGTCATAGGACCGTCTAAGATGAGCACGTTTGGGTTTTCTTTAATTATCCACTCCGCATAGTCTTCTATTATTGGACCATTTAAATCGCTCGAATGAATTAGCTTTTCATCTTCATATTCAACCACAGTTGCAAAAACCCACCCAACCCTAGAAAACTCAATTCCATGGAATAGAGGGTTTGTAAACCTAACTTTGGTTTCTCCAAATTGAAATTCTCTTCCATCAGCAAAGAAAACTTGCAAATTTTTAAATTTCATTTCAGGAATTTTGGGGCTGTTGTTCCACTTTTTAGTTCTATTTTTGAACCATTTGAAACCTTTCTCAAGCAACTGTTTCCTTCTCACATTATAATCTCCAAAGTCTTTGCTTCTTGCTATGGGAAGTTCATCCATTGGATTTGAGTACTCCTTAGCTTTGGTTTCTTCTATTATGTTCTCCAATTTTGCGTCTCCAAAATGTTCGCAGAGATTTGAATAAAAAGCCTCAGCCCTCTTCCTTTGTGAATCGTTTATGTATTCGTTTGGATTCTTAGCGAGGAGTATCTTTCCTCTATAAATCTCCATATTATGGGGAAAGTAGTGGTCGTAGTGATAGTGGGAGATAATGATAACATCAGCTTTTTCGCTTGCTTTTATTATCGCTTCTTCTCCCTCAACCAACCACTTGATCTTTTCTTCTTCACTTGCTGGAAAGCTTGGATGCATAACAGCAATTCCTGGATCAATTAGAACTGAAACATCTGGAGTTTTAACTAGTACGCAAGAGCTTTTAGCACCTAAAGAATCGAACCATATTGGTCTAAAGGAGAGCTTCATGTTATGAAATTACACTCTAAGATTTAAATCTTAACCTCATCAAAAACACTCCTAAAGCCAAAATCCCAAAAATTCCTACAAATACGAATCCAAGCTTAAAGCCTAGAAACCCAACTACAATTGGTCCCAAAGCCTGCCCTATATCCTTTATGCTCTCCAAAAAGCCCAAAGCAGTTCCCTTAAGCTTTGAGATTTCAGTTGCTAATGGTTTGGTTGAGGCTTCACTTATTGAAGCACCCAAGGAAAATAAAACCGCCCCAGCAATTATGAAGATCAGAGACTTAGAGAAGGCAAGTAAAAGCATGGCTAAGCTAACCAAGAACATTCCTAAAGCTATAGGCTTTATCCTCCCAATTTTGTCGCTCAAATAACCAGCATAAGGTTTTACAACTGCCATTATTGAAATCTCTATCGTTAAAATTAATCCAGAGAGCCAGGCTTTGTTTTCCAAAAAGTAGAAGAGGGGCAAAAAGGTTTCTATGCTTTGATAAGCCATGTAAACTGAGGCATCTAATAAGCCAAGCAAAAGCAAATCAAAGCTGAATGAGAATTCAAATCTCCTCAATTCTTTTCCAGCATCTGGAAAAGTGAAGGTTAAAGCGAGAACTATGAATCCAAAGAGAGAACAAAGAAGAAAAACAATCCAAAAGCCAGCAAAGTAAATTAGAGTTCCAGCCAAAAGAGGTGCAAAAGCTCTTCCTATGAGTGTGGAAGAGCTTAGAATCCCCATAAACGTGCCTTTCCTCTCTGGAAATAGATCGCTTATTAAAGCCAAAGAAACTGGAACAAATATAGCTGTTGCAATTCCATAGTATGCTCTAACTAAAGCTAAAACCAGTGCATCTTTTGCAAGAAAGTAAAGGAGAGGAGCAGAGAAAAACACAAAGCCACTAATCTTTAACAACTTTTTCCTTCCATAAATGTCGCTCAAGAGTCCAGAAGCAAAGTTAACAAAGATTCCAGTTATCGTTGATGCTGAAGCAACTAATCCAATTTCGCCCTTTGTTAAGCCTAAGCTTTTGGCATAGAGTGGTAAAGTTGGGGATTTACTCATTGTTGAGCCGAGTATTGCAAAGAATCCCGCAACTAAGATGAGGTAGAGCTTTCTCATGATTGAAATTTTGGATGAAAGAAAATAAAAATCTTCTTGAAACTTTTGAGATCACTCCTCTCTAACCGCTCCTCTTTCTTCTTCCTTTTGTCCAAAAAGCCCCACTAAATCGTGAATTATTACAAAATCAATCAAAGCACTTATTCCAGAGCTTAAAGAACCAGCCATAAGCATTAAAACAGAGAAAAATAGGTCAAGACCTTTATAGATTAGTGTAATCTTCACAATCCTTTTATTCCCTCTAATAAGTCCCCAAGCTAAAAGAAAGTTCAGAACTCCAAAAGCCAAGTAAATGTTCGATTCCTTAGAATAATAGAGCAAAAAGAAAGCTTGAAGGAAAAGTAAATAAGCCGCTAACTTCATTCTTCACCACTAAAGTAAGATTCAAAGGCTTCGACATATTTAAACCCATCGTCTGGGAATATCAAAACATAAACTCCCTTTCCATACTTCTCCCTAACCTTCCCAAAGGCTTTAACAACTGCACCAGAGCTTAACCCTATTAAAAGCCCTTCTTTTCTTGCTATCTCTATTGAGCCCTCTATAGCCTCCTTCCTTGTCACCTCAATTACCTCATCAACATCCACTTGGAAGAACCACTTTGGTTTAGTTTCTAAGCGCTTTATCCCCGGAATCTTCTCGCCCTGAGCTGGAACGACGCCTATAACAGCTACATCCTTGTATTTCTCTTTGAAGTGCTTTGCTATACCTCCAATGTGCCCGGAAGTACCAATACCTGCTATAATTACATTTGGCTTTTTCCCTATGCTCTTTAACTGCTCATCAATTTCTTTTGCCGTAATTTTGTAGTGAACCTCAAAGTTGTCATCGTTTTCAAATTGGTTGAGGTTTACAGCATTAGCTTTCTCAGCCTCTTTTTTAACAAAGTTTACCATCTCTGGATCTATTGTTTCAAACTCCGTTTTAACCACTTCAGCACCAAGAACTTTAAGCAAGATTTGTGTTGTTTGTGGTGTTGGCTTTGGGAGATAAACTCTAAACTTAATTCCAAGTATGTTTGATAAGGAAGCCATTGCAATTCCAACGTTTCCAGAGGTGGCTTCATAGAGTTTATCCTTCAGATCACCCCGCTTTTTAGCCTTCATTAGCATGTTCCAAACTGCTCTATCTTTTATGCTCTTGCTGTAGGGGTTGAAAAATTCAAGCTTTGCAAATACCTCCTGCTCATCAGTTGATAATCTTGAAAGCTTTACCATGGGAGTGGGCCAACCAGCTTCGAGCAAATCTAAGGTACTTCCAAAAATATTTGTGCATTTCATTTCTCTCACCTAAACTTTGCTCTGTATAAGTGCTTTAAAAAGAAGCGATTGCGGCAAAAGGTTACTCATAACAAAAGTCAAAATTGAAAATAGCACCCAAATCAAACAAATCTGCTTACTTCCTCAACACTTTTTCTTCTTTTCCTTGGAATTTCTTCTCTTGCTGAATATCCAACTGTAATAAGCCCAACTAAGAAATATTTTTCATCCAAGCCAGCTATCTCCTTAAGCTCTTCTTCTATATATGGAAAGTTTGCTACTCCAATATAACAAGTCCCCAAGTCTAGCTCAACGGCTTTTAGCATTAGGTTTTGTATAGCCATTGCCGCACTTTCAATTGCCCAATAAAACTCCAACTCACTATATTTCTCGCACTTTAAGACATTAATCTCTTTGTTTATGAAAACTCCGATGTAAACTGGTGCTTTATACATGCCCTCCTCGAACCTCTGCTTTAGTTTTTTCATCTTCTCCTCTGATAAGCCTCTGTTTTTGTAATACTCTAAATGACCTTCCAAAATTAGCTTGTAAACCTTTTCTCTAACTTCTTCGCTTTTATATATAACAAAGAGCCAATTTTCTAAGCCACTTGCCGTTGGAGCCCTTATTGCAGCTTCGATAAGCTCCTTTAATTTTTCCTTCTCAACTTCTCGCTCTTGATAAAACCTCACAGAAGCGCGTTTGTTTATAGCTTCGCTCAATTCCATACAATTCACCGATTAACGTCAAAATTTTACTTTATATTAATTTTTTGAAAACCAAAGGTTTATTGCATGGGATAAAGTTATATAGCGTAGGAAAGAGTCTCTTTAGGTGAAAAAAATGTATGGCTGGAGAGGTAGAGTCGGTTTGATAGTCCCTTCATCAAACACAACAATGGAAATGGAGTTACATGAAGCTCTTCCAGAGGGAGTCTCACTTCACACCTCACGCATGCCTCTAAGGGAAGTTACCGAAGAGGAATTAATAAAAATGAGTGCTTTAGCTGTGGAGAGTGCAAGGCTTCTAAGAGATGCCCAAGTGGATCTAATCCTTTATGGATGTACAAGTGGCAGTTTCATTGGTGGAATCGATTTTGAAAAGGAAATTGAAGAAAAGATAGAGCGTGAAGTTAATACTCCTGTAATCACCACAAGCTCTGCTGTTATTGAAGCGTTGAGAATTTTAGATGCCCAGCAAATTATCGTAATAACCCCTTATACCAATGATATAAATCAAAGGGAGAGGGAGTTTCTAGAATCCAATGAATTTGAAGTTCTCGATATTAGAGGCATAGGAATTGTAGAAAACACAAAAATTGGAAAGCTTGAGCCCTATGAAGCTTATAGAATGGCTAAAGCAATGTTTATGGAGGAGGCTGATGCTGTTTTTATAAGCTGCACTAATTTTAGGACTTTTGAAATAATTGAACCTTTAGAGCAGGATTTGGGAATTCCTGTCGTTACAAGCAATCAAGCATCCTTATGGCTAGCTCTGAGAGAGCTGGATGTAATGGAGAAAATCCCATGGCTTGGGAAGCTTTTAACAGAGTTTTAGCACTCCATACACCATGGAAAAATTTTTAAATCGAACTTCAGTTTATTACTTAGCTATATTCACCGAGGGTGATATAATATGACAACGTGGCAGGAGTTTATCAAAGATTTCAGTGAGATGAGCATTTTTCTTGCTTATAACATCAATGTAGATGCGATAAAGGTGCTTAGGAGTGAGGATATTCAAAAGCTCATAGATGAGTTTGGTGCTGATAAGATCAAAAAGAGGCTTGATGAATATCCAAGGGAGATAAATGAGCCTTTAGATTTTGTTGCAAGATTAGTTCATGCTTTAAAAACAGGGAAGCCAAATGCTGTCCCCCTAATGAATCCAGAGCTAAATTCATGGTTTGATTCCAAGTTCAAATATGAAACTGAGAGAATAGGTGGACAAGTGGGAATTATAGCAAATCTCCTAGCAAATTTGAACTTTAAGAGAGTTATAGCATACTCTCCTGTTTTGTCTAAAAAGCAGGCTACAATGTTCGTCCATAGAAAAAATCTTCTGTACCCTATTATCGAAGATGGAAAGCTTTCCTTAAAGATGCCACTCGAAGCCTACCGCGAAGATGATCCATTAAAAATTAATCGTATTTTTGAGTTTAGAAAGGGAACAGTCTTCAAGTTGGGCAGTGAAACAATTGAAGTTCCCTTTTCTGGGCGTTTTATAGTATCATCTCGTCCAGAAAGTGTTAGGATTGAGATTAAAGAACATTTGAAGCCTTTTCTTCCCGAAATTGGTGAGATGGTTGATGGAGCTATTCTTTCAGGATATCAGGGAATAAAAGAACACTACAGTGATGGAAAAACCGCTGATTATTATTTTGAGAAAGCCAAGGAAGATATAAGGCTTTTAAAGAAGAACAAAGATGTGAAAGTCCACGTTGAATTTGCATCCATTCAAAATAAGAAGATAAGAAAGAAGGTTGTTAAAGAAATCTTTCCATTAGCCGACAGTGTAGGAATGGATGAAGCAGAAATTGCTCACGTTCTTAACGTTTTAGGCTATCCAGAGCTTAGCGATAGAATTTTTAATTACAACAGGATTCATGACGTCGTTTTAGGAGGAAAAATTATCCTCGATGAAGCTAACCTCGAAATCCTCCAGATTCACACCATCTATTATCTTATGTACATTACAAGAAGAGAAAATCCACTAAGCGAAGAAGAGCTTAGGAGTTCTCTAGAGCTTGCAACAACTTTAGCCGCTACAAGAGCTTTCCTTGGAGATATAAGAAACCCAGGGGACATTAAAGTTGGAACAAAGATACCATATAACGAGCAAGGGGAGTTTGTAAAGCTTAGGTTTGAAGAAGCAAAGAGAAGGTTGAGAAGCAAGGAATATAAAATAGTGCTGATACCAACGAGATTGGTCAAGAATCCAGTAAACACCGTTGGATTGGGAGATACCATATCCGCTGGAGCATTTACGAGCTATTTAGCTCTTCTCCGAGAAAAGGGTCTCTACTAACTTAGCCTTTTCTTGGGCTTTTCTCAAATGCTCTACAGTGACTTTTGTATAAATTTGTGTCGTTGAAAGGTTTGAATGACCCAAAATCTCTTGAATTGCCCTTATATCAACGCCACTTTCGAGCATATGTGTTGCAAAGCTGTGCCTTAAGACGTGGGGAGTAACACTAACACCAGCTCTTTTTCCATATTTCTTTAAAATGTACCAAACGGTTTTGGTGGATATCCTATCCTTCTTTTCTCTTCTCTCCTCGACAAAGAGATATTCACTTTCATCTTCCCTGCTGTCTAAATAAGATTTTATTTCCTCAATGATGGGTTTTGGAATAGGAACTACTCTATCTTTAGCACCCTTTCCACTCCTAACAACTATCAAAGAGCGCTCGAAGTCAATATCAGAAATTTTCAAATTGCATAGCTCTCCAACTCTTAAACCACTTGTATAGAGAAGCAAGACAATTAGGCGATCCCTTTTCTTAGTTGGAGGTATAACACTAACCAGCTTTTTTACTTCTTCTCTTCTCAAGCTCTTTGGTAAGCTCTTTGGGACTTTCGGTGATTTTAACTTTGCAGCTTCATCTTCAAGTCCTTCAAACCTAAAGTATGCTTTCAAAGCCTGAACAACCAAATTTAAACTTCTATTTGAATAACCCTCCCTCTTTAACTTTGCTAAAAACCTTAAAGCAGAGCGTGCTGTTAAGTCATTCCCTTCTTTAAGAAAACGACTAACGTAATAAGAATACATTCTTACAGTATGTTTGCTCTTTCCCTCAAGCTCAAGATGCATCTCAAAATCGTCCATCGTCACCACAAAAAGAAAATTGTAAGACTAAAGCTCAATAGTGCCCTCAATAGGTTCTACTTCCTTTGGCTCTTCTTTCTTTTCCTGCTCAACAAATGAGAGGCTTAAGTAAACTGTTTTAAGCAAATCCCTTACTGTTTCTTCATCTTCGGCATAAATATATCCCTGCCCAACTATGACCTTTCCAGCCAAGTTTAGCCTTTCTACAGCCCTAGCAAGATATTTTTCCTCTGGAAGTGGAGCTTCCCCAAAAAGCTCCTTCCAAAGCTCTGCCAACTTGAAAATGTTTGCTTTCTTTTCTAAGAGCAATACTAAGTTTTCATTCTCGCTCTTTAGCTTTACGTATTCATCTTCAAGCTTATTGTATCTCTTTTGCAATTCTTCGAAATTCCTTTTAAGTTCACCATTCTCATGCAAAGCTGCTTCATACTTGCCCTTAAGGTCTAGAAGTTCGTTTCTCAATGCCATATACTCTGGCAAGATTTGAAGGCTCTTTAGCCCAGCTCTCACTAAAGTGTTCTTTATTTCTTTTCTAACTAGTTCTACGTCAATATGCTCTAAATCATGACCTAATGGGATTTTCATCCTCTCTACATGTCCAACTAATTCACTGATTTCAGAAAAAAGACGCTCTGCTAACTCCCTTCCAACCCTATCCGCATCTGTTGCTATTATGAGTAAATCTGCTCCAGCAGCAGCACTTTTTGCAATCTCCAAGTTTGTAGTTGGAATTATTGCAGAGATGGTTATGTTGTATTCGCTTCCTAATGCTAAACCTTGAAGAGCTTTACTTACAACCTCAACATCACTCGCCCCTTCAACCAAAATTCTAACATCAACTATTGTCATTCCAAGCACCTCTCAGCTTTGGGGTGTTACCCCTAAATGATTATGAGCTTTAAGATGCTTAAAAATTCTCGCATTTTAAAATTTGGATAAAATATCCAATGTAAAACTTAACCTTTAGTTATGTAAAAGGTTTTTATAGGCTTAGAACATAGCTAAGCAATGGTGGTGTTAATGACTTTCGATAAAGAAAAGCTTGATGAGATTAAAAAAGCCGAGCAAGAGTGGGAAGAAAAAACAGTCAAACCTCTAATCCAAAAGAGACCTGAGAGAAAAGAAAAGTTTCATACTGATAGCGGATTTGAGGTTAAAAGAGTTTATACTCCAGCAGATTTAGGAGATTGGGATTATATGGAAAAACTCGGCTTTCCAGGTCAGTATCCCTTTACAAGGGGAGTTTACCCAACCATGTATAGGGGAAGATTCTGGACGATGAGACAATATGCAGGTTATGCAACTGCAGAAGAAAGCAACAAAAGATACAAATACCTTTTAGAGCAGGGGCAAACAGGTTTAAGTGTAGCTTTTGATTTACCAACCCAATTGGGTTATGATTCTGATCATCCAATGTCCGAAGGTGAAGTTGGTAAAGTAGGTGTTGCAATTGATTCACTTTGGGATATGGAAATTCTTTTTGATGGAATTCCCTTGGATAAGGTTTCAACTTCAATGACCATTAATTCAACCGCTGCTAATTTGTTAGCCTTTTACATACTTGTAGCAGAGAAGCAGGGAGTTGCTCAAGGTGTTTTAAGAGGAACAGTTCAAAACGACATCCTAAAGGAATACATTGCGAGGGGAACTTACATATTCCCACCGCAGCCTTCTATGCGTTTAACAACTGATATAATAATGTACTGTGCCGAAAACGTTCCAAAATGGAACCCCATTTCAATCAGCGGTTATCATATTAGGGAAGCCGGGGCAACAGCTATTCAAGAAGTAGCCTTCACCTTAGCAGATGGAATTGAATACGTTAAAGCCGTTATTGAGAGAGGAATGGACGTTGATAAATTCGCCCCAAGATTGAGCTTCTTCTTTGCAGCACACAACAACTTTCTTGAAGAGATCGCAAAGTTTAGAGCCGCAAGAAGGCTTTGGGCAAAAATTATGAAAGAGAAGTTTGGTGCAAAGAATCCAAAGTCAATGCTCTTAAGATTCCACACCCAAACAGGAGGCTCAACTTTAACAGCTCAACAACCAGAGAACAATATCGTTAGAGTAGCAATACAAGCATTAGCCGCTGTACTTGGAGGAACACAAAGTTTGCACACGAATAGCTATGATGAAGCTTTATCATTGCCAACTGAAAAGAGCGTTAGAATAGCTTTGAGAACACAGCAGATAATAGCCTATGAAAGCGGTGTTGCAGACACTGTAGATCCATTAGCAGGGAGCTACTATATCGAGTGGCTAACTGATCATATTGAAGAAGAAGCCATGAAGTACATAGAGAAGATTGAGGGAATGGGCGGAATGATGAAGGCAATTGAAAGAGGATACATTCAAAAGGAAATTGCAGACTCTGCATATAGGTTCCAGAAAGAGGTTGAGGAAAAGAAGAGGATAATTGTCGGTGTCAATGCATTTACGGTTGATGAACCAGTAGATGTTGAAATACTTAAAGTTGATCCAAGCATAAGGGAGAAGCAAATTGAAAGATTGAAGAAGCTTAGAAGCGAGAGAGATAACAAGAAAGTCCAAGAAGCTCTGGATATGCTAAGAAAAGCAGCAGAAAAGGATGACGTTAATTTAATGCCTTACATAATCGAAGCCCATAGACACTTAGCCACATTAGGAGAAGTTACCAACGTTTTGAGAGAAGTTTGGGGAGAGTATAGAGCTCCCTTAATCTTCTGATCTTTCACATTTTTCTCAATTTTAAAAGCTTTAATATTTCTTTGAATGCCCTTTTACTCAAATCTAAACATTTTTATAGTTTCTCATGGTGAGTAAAATAAGAGGGGTGAAAGAATGAGTTGGAAAAGAGGTGCTTATCCAGAGTTCACACTCGAAGATGCTATCGCAACTCTTTTCTTGTTAACGACTCCAAAAGGGAGGAAACAGATTTCTGAAGAACTAGATTTAGGAGAGGGGAGCGTTAGAACATTACTAAAGAAGCTGAGCAATTTAAACTTGCTTGAGTCTAAACAAAGGGGGCACTATTTAAACGAAAAAGGTATGGAGGTTTATAAAGCGATATCAAAGCTTTTCTCTGAGCCTGTTGAAGTTAAAAGCATAGATAACTTACCCACCTATGCTACAGTTGTAAAGAATCCTCCAAATTTTAAGAGCATAGAGCTTAGAGATGAAGCCATCAGGTTTTTTGCAAAGGGAGCCATGATTTTAGTATGCAAAAACAACGATGTGATTTTCCCTGAAGATGGAAGATTATTGAGTGAGACACTTCCAGAACTAAGTGAGGATTTAAGAAAGCTCTCTCCAAGAGAAGGAGATTTAATAGTTGTGACCTGGGCAGAAAAGAGGGCAAACGCTATAAAGAGTGCGATACATGTTGCTTTAACTCTCAAAAAGAAAGAACTTCCTATGGAAATCATAAATCTAACGAGGTGAACGGATGAGCAGGATAATTCTCGCATTGGATGTCTATGAAAAAGAAAAAGCTTTGAAAATCGCGAGAGAGACAAGGGACTATCTTTGGGCGATAAAGATCAATTGGCCCTTAATCTTAGGGAGCGGGTTAGGTATCGTTAAAGAACTCAAGAAAGAAACCAAATTGCCAATTATTGGAGATTTTAAAGTTGCAGATATCCCCAATACCAACAGACTTATAGCAAAGAAAGCTTTTGAAGCTGGAGTGGATTACATAATAGTTCATGGATTCGTTGGAAGAGATAGCGTAGAAGCTGTAATGGAAGAAGGAAAAACGATAATAGTTGTTGAGATGAGCCATGAAGGTGCCAAGCAATTTATCCAGCCCATTACAGATGAACTTATCGAGCTTGCAAATGAATTAAATCCCTTTGGGGTCATTGCTCCAGCAACAAGACCAGAGAGAGTTAGATATATACGAAAAAAGCTCGATAGGAGCATAAAGATTTTAACTCCAGGAGTAGGAGCACAGGGAGGAAAAGCATTGGAAGCTTTAAAAGCTGGTGCAGATTATATCATAATTGGAAGGAGCATTTACAAAAGCGACAATCCGAGGGAAAGTGCTAAGATCATTTGGGAGGAGATAGAAAATGGAGTTAAAAGTTAGGAGGTTCTTGAGCAAGAAAGAGATCAAGCAAATAACAAGAGAGATGGCAAAAATTTTTGGAGAGGAAGTTGCTGATAGACTTATAAGAAAGAAAGATGATGTCGAAATTGCTGAGCTGGATAAGCTGACCCAAATAATATTCGTGAATGGAAAGGCTATGTTCATAAAGAGAGAGAACCTTGTTTTTCCACTTGTTATAGCCTTGTATGAACTTTCCAATGAAGAGGATCTAAGGAATTGGAAGAGAAGGGTTGTTGTTGACCAAGGCGCTATCCCTTACATTTTAAACGGTGCCGACGTTATGGCACCAGGAATCGTTGATGCAGATGAGGAGATAAAAGAGGGAGACTTTGTTTTTGTAATTGAAGAGCAGTTTGGAAGACCTTTAGCAATTGGAATAGCTTTAATGAGCGGTAAAGAAATGAAAGAGAAGAATAAGGGAAAAGCGGTAAAGGTAATTCATCATGCAAAGGATAAGATATGGGAGCTAACGGTGAGAGCATGAAAGAGAGCAAGAAAATTCGGGTCGTGGTGGGAGGAGTATTTGACCTGCTTCATGTTGGTCATATTCACTTTTTAACTCAAGCAAAAAAGCTTGGAGATGAGCTAATAGTTATCGTTGCCCATGATGATACTGTAAAAAAGAGAAAGGGTAGACCTCCAATAAACTCCATGCATGAGAGAGCAGAAGTTTTAAGAGCTTTAAAGCCTGTGGATGAAGTTGTTATAGGAGATCCAAATGAAATAAGCTTTGAACTAATAAAAAAACTAAGCCCAGATATCATTGCATTGGGTCCAGATCAAGACTTTAATGAGATAAAATTGAAGGAAGAGCTTAAGAGGCATGGGATAAAAGCAGAGGTCATAAGGATCCCATACTTATACAAAAGTGACATTGCAAAAACAAGCAAAATAATAAAAAGGATAATAGAAACTTTCTGTGACTGAGTTTTAGCATCTTATTTAATGAAAGCTCTGATTTTAGAGGGTTATTTAATGAGCCTAAAGTCTGAACTTTTCCATATAACTCCTTAAAAGCTCTGGATTTTCTCTATCCACGACGCTTAATAGCTCATCAAACTTTCTCTCGCCGATAGCTTTCTTTAGGTAATAATAAAGGTTAACAGCATCTTCAACTATGTTACTCTGCCTCCTCCCCTCTTCACCGTAAAGTTCAATAAGCTTTAGGTTCGTGTCAAGGCTTATGTAGAGGGTTTTTTGCTTTTTAACTTTCTTTAGGTCTTCTCTTCTCGCTTTCTCTTCCTTTTTTGCTGGTTTGGTTAGTTCATCAACAGAACCTGCAAAGAGTTTTGGGATTTTATCTCTCGACAAGATTAATCACCTCATTTGCCAATTTTAAAAATGCCTTTGAAGCTCTTCCATTTGGTTCAAACTCAAATATACTAACTCCTTGAGATTGAGCTTTTTCTAAGGCTATTGATTTTGGAATTGTAGTTAAAAGCGGTGCATTTGGATATGCTCCTTTAAGCTCCTTTAATCTAGTTGCTGGAACTTTCGTCTGTTTTGTATATTTGTTAGGAACCAATCCAAGAAGAGAGAGATTTTCATTTGTTTCCTCTCTTATCATCCTCATTAAGTTAAACATTAACTGCATACCTATTACTCCGAAGTAGCTCAATTCTAGAGGTATTAGAACGTAATCAGAGCTCGTTAATGAGTTTACAAGAAATATTCCCATACTTGGAGGATTGTCGATAAGTATATAATCATAATCAGGTAGTATTGGCTTTAATGCCTTTTCTAACCTTCTCTCCCTGTTATAAGCGTTTATTATCTCAATTTCCTTAGCAGAGAGATTAAGGTGTGATGGTATTAAGTGCAGGTTTCCATTTAGCTCTATTATTGTGCTATAAACATCACTCTCTCTTGTCAACAAAGTACCAACATTGCTTTCTTCACATTTTAGCACATCCATTCCTATTAAACCAAATGTCAAGTTGAACTGTGGATCTATATCTACCAAAAGAACCTTCTTTCCTTTGTTTGCAAGTGCATGACCTAAGTTCATTGCAAGTGTAGTCTTGCCAACTCCTCCCTTCTGATTGGCTATACTAATAACTGTCGCCATAGAACCACCTAATAAAAAGTGGTAAAAATCAAAGCTCTAATATACCATCAAAGGGTCCTTTTCCAATTCTAAATCCATTGCTCTTCTTGTCCTCATAAAAGTCAGTGAACAGTTCTGAAAATCCGTTTCTTGATCTGTAAGTGGATCTTTGTCCGAATTGTAGCACGTTGTCACTTCCTACATTAAATGCTTCTTGACTTCCATAGATGTAAGGTGATTTCACCCCAGTCATAATTAACATTACTCTTACATAGCTCTCAAGGTCTTCATCTATCCTTGCTCCCCAGATAATTTCGCTTCTCTTACCCAATCTTTTGTTTACCTCTTCCATAGCCTTGTTTATCTCATCAAGCTTAACATCAGGACCCATTGTAAAGTGAACCAAAGCAGCCTTTCCTCCCTTATACTCAACATCGAGCATTCTATTGTTTAAGGCATCTAGAACAGCATCAACTGCTCTGTTCCTTGAGTTTGACTCGCCAATACCAATTAGAGCAGTTCCCCCATGCTTCATCACGCTATAAACGTCTGCAAAATCGATATTGATCATTGAATCTTGATTTATTGTCTCGCTCAATCCTTTAACCATCCTTGCAATGACTTCATCGGCAACTCTAAATGCTTGAGTTATAGGAAGATTTGGAACTAAATCCAAAAGCTTGTTGTTGTCAACAACTATCACAGTGTCAGCATATTGCATTAAAGCCTTTAAACCAGCCCTTGCCTTTTCCAACTTAATCTGCCCTTCCATTTTGAAGGGGAAGGTAACTACACCAACGACAAGGGGGTCTTGGTGTCTTCCCTTATTCTTTGCAACTTCCTTCACAATTTTTGCAACAACCGGTGCAGCACCAGTTCCAGTCCCACCACCCATTCCAGCTGTTATGAACACCAAGTCTGCACCGTCAACAACGTTTGCTATATCTTGGGCGCTTGCTTCAGCAGCTCTATAAGCTATTTTTGGATCTCCCCCAGCACCTTTTCCATAGGTAACGTTTGGACCCAAAAGAAGTTTCAAATCAGCTCTCGTTTTTGCCAATTGCTGGGAATCAGTATTCATGGCAATTAACTCAGCTCCATGAACACCAATTTGGTGAAGCCGCGTGATCGTGTTATTCCCAGAACCACCAATACCAATAACAACGATCCTTACAGGACTTCGTGGGAATTTGCCTTTCTTTTCATTTTGGCTTTCGTCAAAGTTCAAATCAATGCCCGCTTGCTCTAAAAGCTTAAATACCATTTTCATTACCCCCAAACGAGTTATGTAATTATTTTAATGCTTATTCTACAACATATTCGGGGAGGCTCTTCTCTTCGACCTCTGAACTATAAAGCTCTCTCTTTACCAAATCCCTGATAGCTGCTCTTATAGCTTCACTCCTATTAGGATAAACACCCCTCTTTACGAGGGCATCGATAGCATTTATAAGCCCTTGAGGTAGTTGAACACTGATGATTTTCATCTTTGCCATTTCTGCTCCTCCATACCATAAGTGATATTGCTAATACGATAATGCACTTTACTTCGTTAAATACTTTTTCGTGCAAAATAATATCATAATAATATTAAATTCAAAAAATTTTAAGTTCTAATAGCTAAAAACTTAAAAATTTTAAATGTACAGTTTTGACATATCCCTGATTACAAAAAACTATAATAGCGATTCATAGTGAACACACAATGGAGGTAATCACATGAAGGTTGTAAACTGGCATGGAACAGAAATAGCAATAGCTAAGATATCACTTAAAGATACCTCTTGGCTATTTAACGAACTTGATGAAAGCATGCAAGTTGCAAGTGTCGAATGCTGGGAACAATTAGCATTTGCAACTATAGTTTCATTGAAATCTTTCGAAAGAGGCACAAACAAAGCCAGAACAATTAAAGGGGAGATTCTGTTGAGGCTAGCAGGCACAATACAAATTCATGAGGCAATAAAACAAATAGGGGCAAAGGAAGGAGAAAACTTTATTGTCTCCTTTGGAAAAGATGCAGATAAAAGGTTGAGAGATTTCTTAATAAAGCATAACTTAAAGGAAATTCTGATAAAAGACTGCAAAAAAGAAAAGGTAAAGGATTTGATGGAACTTTCTGCAGTGGTTGATGTTATCTAAATAACCCTCATGTTTATGAAAACTTTTTCAAAAATCCTCAAAATACACAAAATAATTTCCGAATTTTCTAAACTGATGCAAATTCTATCTTCGATAATTTTATAAGCTCTTTTACGTGCCAATAAAATGCAGAGGGGTGATATTCATGCGCTATAAAACCCGTACTTATTTCATAGCTGAGCGTATAGCATTAATTCAGCGCTCAAAAATTAGAGAACTCTTTGAACGGGCTTCAAAAATGGAAAATGTGATTTCTCTTGGAATTGGAGAACCAGATTTCGATACTCCACAAAACATTAAAGAAGCTGCTAAAAAGGCTTTAGATGAAGGATGGACACACTATACTCCAAATGCTGGAATTTTAGAGCTTAGACAAGCAATAAAAGAGTATTATAAGGATTTTTACGGAATTGACATTTCAGAAAGCAACATAATAGTAACTGCTGGTGCGTATGAGGCAACATATCTAGCTTTTGAAAGCCTCTTAGAGAAAGGAGACGAAGTTATAATACCAGATCCAGCTTTCGTTTGCTATGTTGAAGATGCAAAAGTTGCAGAGGCTACTCCGATTAGACTTGCTCTAAAGGAAGAGAATAACTTTCAACCCGACCCAGATGAACTTTTAGAGTTAATTACAAAGAGAACAAGAATGATAGTTGTTAATTACCCCAACAACCCAACTGGAGCGACGATTGATGAGAAAATAGTCAAAGCAATTGCAGATATTGCTCAAGATTATAACATCTACATCTTAAGTGATGAGCCCTATGAACACTTTCTCTATGATGGAGCCAAGCATTATCCAATGCTTAAATATGCTCCAGAACATACAATTTTAGCAAATAGCTTTTCTAAGACCTTTGCAATGACCGGCTGGCGTTTAGGCTTTGCAGTTGCTCCTGAAGAGATCATTAAAGGCATGATAAAGCTCCATGCTTATGTGATAGGGAATGTTGCATCTTTTATTCAAGTCGCAGGGGTTACGGCTTTAAGGGATCCAAAGAGCTGGGAAGCTGTTGAAAAGATGAGAAAGGAATATGAGGAAAGAAGGGAAATAGTTCTGAATTATTTGAAAGAGATGCCTTACATAAAGACCTTTGAACCTAAAGGAGCATTCTACATTTTTGCAAACATAAAGGAGACTGGAATGAAGAGCGAACAATTCAGCGAGTGGCTTTTAGAAAAGGCAAAAGTCGTTGTTGTCCCAGGAACAGCATTTGGAAAGCAAGGAGAAGGTTACGTGAGGATTTCATATGCAACAAAGAAAGAAAAGTTAATCGAAGCTATGGAGAGAATGAAAAAAGCTCTGGAGGAGCTAAAGTGAAGGAAGTACTTTATGTCTTCATTGCAATTTTTTTAGCTGAGCTCGGCGATAAAACACAGCTCGCCACAATTGCCTTCGCATCCAAGTATGGCTGGGTTAAAGCGTTCGTTGGTGCAATACTCGGTTTAGCTGTTGTTAATTTGATTGGAGCATTTATAGGAGAAAAGATAGGGGAGGCTCTACCTATAGAGCTTATTCACAAAGGAGCTGGAGTTTTGTTTATTCTCTTTGGCATTTTGATGTTAACTGGAAAAATGTAGTTGACATTTGTAGTGTAAATTTCGAAAAATATTTATTCACAAAAGAAGAGTGGAATTCAATAGTTAGGAGGGATGCAAAAATGGAAATTACAACCCAGTTCATTATTGTGATGGCGTATTTTTTAATAGTAATTGGAGTTGGAGTTTTTGCAACAAAATTGGTTAAAACCTCCAAGGACATTTTGGTGGCAGGAAGAAATTTGGGTTTAGCACTAACAACTGTTGCAATTGCAGCTGAGTGGCTTGGAGGGACAAGCACAGTGGCTGTTGGTCAATGGGCGTTTAAATATGGAATTAGTCCAATTTGGTACAACATCTCCACTTCTATAGGAATGTTTCTATTTGGATTAACTTGGGCTGCTCTATACAGAAAGATGCAAGTTTACACTGTTCCAGAAATGATTGAAAGGGTTTATGATAGAAGAACTAGGTTAACTTCAGCTATCTTCTTTATTGCCGCTTACCTCCTTCTCTCAGCAGTTCAAATTGGTGCCATTGGAGCCCTGTTTAGCGGTGCTTTGAAAATGGATATTAACACTGCAATAATCATAGCAGGTTTGGGAATCACAATTTACACCTTAGCTGGAGGAATGTATAGTGTAGCTTTAACTAATTTTATCCACGTTTTCGTTATCTGGGGTGGAATGATAGCTGCTTATCTCTTCTATATGTCAAAAGTTGGTTGGTATGATGGAATTAGAGTTGCTCTTGACAACTGGGCTGCTCAAGGAGCTATCAAGCTTACAAGCGAGAAGGCTTTAAGCCCCTTTGGTATGGGACGTTCAGTTGTTTTAGCTTGGATTCTCGGTGGTATAACAGGGACCTTTGCAGCTCAAGCTAGTGTTCAACCAGTCTTTGCCGCTAAGGACTGGAAAACTGCTAAGAGAGCTGCTCTACTCACTCCATTAATAGTTGCACCACTTGGTTTCCTCGTTACAAGTATAGTTTTAGCAGCTATTTCCCTACATGGCAACTATGTCGGAACTGAGACTAGATTAGCATTTCCGTTGGCTCTAATGTATATACCAAATCCAATAATCGGTGGAATTGCAATGGCTGGTGTTTTTGCTGCAATAGCCTCAACCGAAGCTCCTATTCTCTTGGGAATGGCAACTATGTTTGTTAGAGATGTATATTCAACAAAAATAAAACCAGGAGCAAAAGATAAAGAGGTCCTCCTAGCAACTCGTGTAACAACTTTTGCTGTGGGAATAATAAGCATAATTATGGCTCTTGTGATCAAAGAACTACCAATAGCAACTTATGTAAACTATGCAATGAGAGGAGCAGTATTTGTAATCTTAGCATTGGCTATTTATTGGGCTAAACCCTCTTCAAAGGCTGCAATAATTTCAATATACTCAGCATTAATAACTGCAATCATATGGTACGCCTATTACATGACCCACAAGAGCTATCCACATGGAATTCACATAGTTTACGCAACTCTCTTTGTGTCCTTTGTGATTGCACTCTTAGTGACCTATTTAGTCCCAGGTGGAAAAAGGGATATAACTCCAAAAGAACTCTTAGTGCCACCCGAGGGAGAAGAATAATGAAAGAAGCAAAAATTTTAGTTTTGTCTTTTTTCCTTTTAATGACTCTCTATTTCTTTGGGATTGGTTTGCTTAGCCTTTATGATAGAATGACCTTTCTCGGATTCTGGATTATAGGCTCAATCCATTTATTGGTAGCATTTGGAATCTTTTTAGGGAAGAGGATTGCTGTAAACATAGGAACATACATTGCCCTCTTAGACTTTGTTTTCGGACTTTTATGGGTCATTATAAGTTTTGAAATAGCTTCAATAACATTGGCGGTTTTATCAGCTTTAGCTTTGTTTCTTTTAACAGATGAAGATGTTAGGATGGAATTAGCGGGCTAAAACACTATTTCTTAGCTCAACATAATCTAACATTAGCTTTTAAATCCATTGCTCATTTTTAAGTTTTTTCCGTCTATTTTTGCAAAATTCGCAAAATCTAATCGAAACATATATTGGGCTGAAATGCATAAAGTAAGCAGGTGGTACTTGTGAAGGTTGATGAAATAATTGAACGCTATAACAAAGTTTTTTGTAAAGCCGCCCGTGTCACTTATGCACCCATTGTTGGCGTTAGAGCCAAAAATGCCAAGGTTTGGGACATAGAAGGAAAAGAATATATTGACTTCCTTTCGGATGCTGCTGTTCAAAATGTTGGACATAACAACGATAGGGTTGTTAAAGCTATTATAGAGCAAACAGAAAAGCTAATTCACTTCACATTCATATACGGATTTCCAGTTGAACCTCTTCTACTAGCTGAAAAGTTAATAGAAATTTCGCCTATTAAAAACGCAAAAGTGACCTTTGGATTAAGCGGTGGACATGCAAATGATGGGGCAATAAAGTTCGTAAGAGCTTACACAAAGAGAAGAACATTATTGAGCTATTTAGGAAGTTACTTTGGTCCAACATATGGTGCAATGAGCATTACCGGTTTAGAGTTTGAAGTTAGAGCCTTAGTTGGAGAGCTAAGTGATGTTCACTATATTCCATTTCCTGATTGTTATAGGTGTCCCTTTGGTCAAACAAAAGAAAGCTGCCATTTTGAGTGTGTTGAATACATAAAGAAGAAGTTCGAGTATGAAGTTTATGCAGATGGTGTTGCCGCACTATTTGCAGAAGCTATCCAGGGAGATTCTGGAATGATTGTTCCTCCAGAGAACTACTTTAAGAAAGTTAAGAGAATTTTAGATGAGCATGGAATTTTGTTAGTAGTTGATGAAATTCAAACTGGTCTTGGAAGAACTGGAAAGTGGTTTGCAATAGAGCATTTTGATGTTGTTCCAGACATTATAACGATTGCCAAGCCATTAGGTGGAGGCTTGCCTATAAGTGCTGTGATTGGAAGGGAGGGGATAATGGAATCATTACCACCTTTGGGACATACATCAACCCTTAGCGGAAATCCTGTAACATGTAGGGCAGCCTTAGCTGTTATCGAAGAGATAGAGGAAAAAGACTTGCTTAGAAGAGCCGAAAAGCTTGGCAATTACACATTAAAGCGTTTAGAAAAAATGAAGAATGATCATGAACTTATTGGAGATGTGAGAGGAAAGGGATTAATGATAGGGGTTGATTTGGTTAAAGATAGAGAGACTAAAGAACGGGCTTATGATGAGGCTAAAAAAGTCGTTTGGAGAGCTTATGAGCTTGGCTTGATTCTAGCCTTCCTACACGGAAACGTTTTAAGGATTCAACCCCCTCTAACAATTGAAAAGGAAGTTTTAGATGAAGGTTTGGACAAGTTAGAGCAAGCTATAAGCGATGTTGAAGAGGGAAAAGTTGGAGATGAAGCACTAAAGAAAGTTCGTGGGTGGTGAAATGGCAACTATTAAAGAGCTAACCCAAAAAATTGTAAAATTTAGAGATGAAAGAGAATGGAAGCAGTATCACACTCCAAAGAACTTGGCAATTTCAATAGCTGTCGAGCTTGGAGAACTCCTAGAGCACTTTCAATGGGATACTAATGAGGAAATTCTTGAGAAAATTAAAGACAGAAAAGTTAGAGAAGAGCTTGAGGATGAAATAGCTGATGTTGCCATTTACATCATGCTCTTAGCCAACGAACTCAACATTGATCTTGAAAGGGCTATTTTGAAGAAACTAAAGAAAAACGAGGAAAAATATCCTGTTAAGAAATTTAAAGAAGGCGAAAGAATATAATTTTATTCTTCGTCTTCATCTTCCTCTTCATGTTCCCTTTCTCTATGTTCCTTCATCTTCTCTTTAACCTTCTCCCTCTCTTCCTTTTCTTCGTGTCTCTCCTTGAATTTTTCCTTTATGTACATTTTGTTTTCATGGAAGGTGCTTTTGATGAATTCTCTAAGCTCTTCAAGTATTTGCTGAGCTTTCTCATAGTCGCCATTTTCAAGGGCTTTTTCTGCTTGCTTTAATAACTCCTCTGCTTTCGTAATATTCAATCCCAAGTCCTCAAGCCTGTCAATCATTTTTTCAAGCTTTTCAATCTTAATCTCAAGCCTGAATTCAATGTGCTCCTCTAATTTCTCTTCAAATTCTTCATTTGCAAACCTTATTATTATTTCAGCATGTGCTTTTGCAGCTATTGCCTTTCCATAAGCCTTTCCATACTTTCCTTCACTGTAGGCTTCCTTTGCATCCTCAAGCTCTTCTTCTGCCAATTCTAAGAGCTTTGGAGCACTTGGGATTGTAACGTTCTCAATCAAGCTCTTTGCAAGATTTGTTCTGTTTTCTGCAAGTTGTATCGCTTCCCATGCCATATCTGCTGTTATTGTAACATTTTCCTCTGTTATGTTTGCCCTCACCCTCTCTCTAACCCTCTCCATAATTTCCTCTACTATCTCTTCGGAGAGAGATGTTTTGATTACAATGACTTTCTTGACCTTAATAAGCTCTAAAACTCTTGTTTGATTGTCTTCATAGCCTTCACCAACATAGAGTACTAGGACATTTTTAAGTCCTTTAGCTTTTTCTATAGCACCTAAGTCCATTCCAGGTGCAATGACAATCTTAACATTCTCAAATAGTTCTGGGTAGTTTTCAAGCAGATATTCTAGAACTTCTACGTTTGTTTCATATCTGTTTTCTCCCCAAATCCTTGCATATTCAATGCCAAGTTCCTGCAAGTCTTTCTCGTATTGCTTAGGAACAGCCGCTGGACCTCCAATTATCAAAACTTTATCTGGGGCATGGCTCACTATTTCCGATGTCACATTCGGATCATAGACTCCCCACACAGTCACAACTATTGACAGGTTCAAGTTCTCGCTTATTTTTTGGGCTAAAGTATAGTCTGCCTCATTATCACTAACCAATATTACGATATTAACATTGGTTCCTTGAGCTTTAGTAAATGGTGCTGGCAACACTGCTAAAACCAAAATACCAAGGGTAATTGACAGAACTTTTTTCCACATCATATCTTACCACCTCATTATTTATTAGCAAATAACCATTATTTAAGCTTTTTTCACGAAATCGTTAACTAACGTTCGTTTTTGTTTACAAAAAAGGTTCTAGAGAGTATTTTTGCATTCTAACCGTTAAAGAAGGTTTTTGAGTGTTTATCAATGTTTATACTAAATTTTTAACGTTAAAACTAAGAAAATAAGAGCTAAGAAAGGTTTTCTAAGGTATTAAAGCCCAATACATTTATTTAACATCTCAAGTGTACACTCTCGAATCTCTAATTTTCTTCCTAAGGCTCCAAGAAACTTTAACCCAGAACCCGTTATAATGCTAACTATCCTTTCGCCTTTTGAAATTTCCTTTTCTTTCCTGAGCTCCTTTAAAGCAGCTATTCCAACTGTTGAAGCTGGTTGGGCAAATATTCCCTCCTTAGCAAGTTCTTTTTGAGCATTTAGAATTTCCTCATCACTTACAGCAATGCAAAAACCTTTGTATTTCCTGAGCTTTCTTAAAACATCGTTTCCGCTTGGTGGATATGGGTTTTCAATTGCATGGGCTATAGTGTTTGGATTTTTAAAATGCACGATTCTATCCTTCCCTTCAATGAAAGCTTTGTATATTGGTGAGCATCCTTGGGCTTGAACACAAATTAAAGTTGGAATCTCTTCAATTATCTTGCTCTCTTTTAGCTCCAAGAATCCCTTTAGAATTCCTCTAAAAAGACCTCCAGAACTCGTTGGAATTAGAACATAATCAGGAACAAAACTTTCAACAATTTCGAAGCTTATCGTTTTATAACCTTCAATTCTAAATGGATCGTCTGAGTTTATGAAGTATATCCTGTTTTTTCTCCCAATTTCAAGGCTCTTAAAATAAAGCTCCCCATAATCACCAAGTACTTTAATTAACTTTGGTTCATAAACAGCTATCGGCAAGAGCTTTTCTTCCGGAATAGTCGATGATACAAGGATATATGTTTCTAATCCGAATCTTTGACCGTAAGATGCAACACTTGCCGCCATATTTCCAGTTGAAACCGTACCTATTTTCCTAAAACCTAATTTCAAAGCTCTATGGATTCCAACAAAAGTTCCTCTATCCTTGAAGCTCCATGTTGGATTTAAGGTCTCATTTTTAATGTAAAGTTCAACTTCAAGTTCCTTTGAAAGCTTTTGAACTTTTGTTAAAGGAGTATCTCCTTCTCCTAAGCTGTATTCAATCTCAAGCTCAAAAGGATAAAAATCCCTATAACGCTCCCAGACAGTTTTCCCTTCTCTAATTTCACCCTTTAAAAGCTCTAACTCTAAAGGTTCATTACAAATTTCACACCTTTGAATAAAGCTTTCCAGAGGATATTCTCTTCCACACTTTGTACATCTAAGCTTCATGAAATCACCTACCAAACTTTCCCAAAACCTCTCTAATAATTTTTGCAGCAGCAAATGAGCTTATTCCCTTATAATCATATTCAGGACAGAGTTCAACTATATCAAACCCAACGATTTCACACTCAAACCGATGTATTATTTCTATAAGCTCTCTTGTAGATAAGCCTCCTGGTTCAGGATTTCCAACTCCCGGAGCATACGCTGGATCCAGTACATCCATGTCAAAGGATAGGTATGCTTTTTTCATTCTTACATTAACAACGGGATTATTGTAAACATCCTTAGTCGTTATGATCCTTATGCCTTTTTCTCTTGCAAAATTAATCTGGTCTTGAGTAGGAGCCCTTATTCCAATTTGAATTATATCTCTAGGATTAACAATCTCTTCTTCAACTAATCTTCTAACGACACATGCATGTGAATATTTGTTGCCCATGTATTCTTCGTACAAATCAGGATGTGCATCAAAGTATATCAACCCAAAATCTTCTCCTGATGCCTCTTTTAAAGCCCTAACAGTTTGATATGTAATTGAGTGGTCACCACCAAGAAATAAAAACAATGCCTCTTTTTTATAATTCGCTCGAATTATTGCGGAAACTTCTTCATAAACATCCATAAATTCTCTATTGCTAACATCTATGTCCCCTAAATCCTTCAATTTCCAAACTCTGCTTAAATCCACAAGAGTTTCAGAAAAGCTGTTATATAACAGACCTGTAGTAGCCTCTCTTATTTCCTTTGGAGCTTTTCTCGCCCCTCGTCTGAAAGAAGAAGAGTTATCCCAAGGAATTCCAAGGACATAAAAATTAGCATCCTCAGAAAAGGGAATACCAAAGAAAGGCAACTCATCCATAAACCTCACCAGACTTTAACTCCTACTGGAACTTCTTCACTGAGTGTTATTAGGTAAACTTTTCCCTCTTTGTCTTCAGCTACAATCAGCATCGCCTGGCTTTCAACACCTGCTATTTTCTTAGGTTTGAGGTTCGTTACAAAAATCATCTTCTTTCCAATAAAATCTTCTGCTTCGTATTGGTCACCTATTCCAGCTACTACTGTTCTAGTCTCATCTCCAAAATCCACAACCAATTTCAAAAGCTTTTTAGTTCTAGGAATTCTTTGAGCTTCCCTAATTAGCCCAACTTTCATTTTAAATTTCCAAAATTCTTCTACATCATAAACTTCTGACATTTAACTCCCTCCCCTTCTCTATCTCATCGATAATATATGAAAATTTTGGAGAGATGAGCCGATAGTTAAACACCACTTGGACAGAGTTATCTTTTGCAATTTGATTTCTCCATAAATTTTTAAAGCTCCTTAACATTAAATTTTCTCGTGAGCTCTATGAAGCAGGTTAAATTCTATAAAATTGCATCTTCAAACGTAATCACAGATCATATACCTCCAAGGATTAGTCAGGATAATATTAAAAATTTCAAAATAATGATAATGTCAAAAATAGTGCAGGATTTGAGGGATATCTATTTGGTGAATCCATACTATACACGACCTCTTTTAGTGTTTTCTCCAGACCTTATTCATGCTAGCTTTGGCAAGACATTCTATGCCATTGAAAGTGAAGTTGAGAACCTCCTTAATAGGTGGGCTAATCTTTCTCAAACCCTCGCAATAAATGAAATGACCCCAGTAAATGCTAATAAGATAATTCTAAAAGAATTTTATGGGCTGGCATTGGAAAATGAGTTGTTGAGAGCTATCTTTAGGAAATCAAGAAAATTAGCTTTTGTTGGAAGAGATGTAACTCTTTTTTCAGACAGAGGGCTGAGAGAACTTACGAGAAAAATGCTTAGCAGTAAGGGTGTATTGTTTGAATTTAACTGTTTCATTGGTGTTAAAAATTCTAGATCTCTAAGATTGATGTTGTTCCTCTTTGTTCCTGTAGAAAGAGAGTTAGAGTTTTTGTAAGAGACAAAAATCAAAACAGTTGGATATAACATTCCTTCGAGAGCTTGAGGGTATAATGGTATGGTGTAAATCCTGGAACTAAAGATTTGACAACCACAATAGTACTTTCTAAGCCAGAAGGACATATCTTTGAATTAAACTCTATAATCTGATCACTGAGACTGTAGAGCATGGCATTAATATGCTCTGGAACAGCATCTCTATTTAGAAGTGCAATTATGACGAGCTTGATATCTCTCATTGATTGCATTTCAATGCTTGCAAGTGAAAACCTGAGTATCTTGTGCATAACATCCTCATTAAAATTGTGATACATTGTATCTAAGGTAGCTATTGCTCCAACAATTACCTTATCTTTAGGTATCTTTGACTCTAACTCCTTGTAAACATCCATTAGCTTAGAAACCCCAGTCTCATCGCTCCAATCTTCTATTTGGTAAACATATGTCTCATCCTCATGAATCTCATACTTTGATCCAAAGAGATCAATTATAAAAAGATTGCCTCTTTTACCATCTTCTTCAATATCCCACCCAAGATAATTGGCTCTTAACTTAAGCTTTGAAAGTGGTAGTGCTGTATTTAATATAACTCCAATTGCACCATTTTCTATCATCTGTTTAAGTATTTTCACTGCAAGAACCCATCCTAAAGATCTCTTATCATAATTTATTAACAAGATACCTTTATTGATCAAGCCCCCACCCAAAGCTTCATCTATGTCTCGTATGCCGGTTTTAAGTATTTCAACCCTCACCAAAATCACCAAATTTAGTTATTACTTAAAACCATAAAAACCTTTCACCATGTTCTTAACATAATATAGAAATAATGACCTTAATTATTAAGAAAGGTAACAAAAATATCAAAGAATGTGTACATTTTACACAAAATACACACTCAGAAAAATAAAACAGAAAATAGGTTTATTTTTTAGAAAATCATGATGTTACATTTTTTCATATAGTTAACAATAAATGGCACTAATAATGACTTCAAATAGAATACTAACAACAAATTTTTAAGTAAAAACATTCTAAATTTTACAATCAAAATGACATGTGGGGAAGCCTATGATTGAGATAATACAAAAGATTTGGGATAGTATTAAGTGGGGAGAGACAGTATTGCTTGAGTATTCTACCAGTAATGTCCCTGCTTACTTAGGACTTTATCACCAGATAACATGGGCCAAGAAAAAAGGTTACCCAGTACTCATTGACGATATTTTAGATACCTTTTACGTTCATACACAACATATGAGATTAGCTGGCTTAGACATCAACACTTTAAGCGACGTTAAAGTCATAAAAATTGGAGGTCGATTAGAATTTGGAAATGTGTTAGGACATATTCCAATAAAGGAAACTTCTATCTTTATAAGAGAGTACACCCCCATTTTTAATGCTTACATTAAAGAAGTCCAAGTGATAAACCCTGTCTTAGGGTACGAGAAGTTATTTATGCTCGCTGAATCAAGGAAAGAAATACTGGAGCGGGTGATTAACCAAATTTTATTCTTTGTCGGGAACGAAAGGAGGATTGCTTATTATTATGTTAACACTGCCATTATCGAGAAAGGATTCCCTGAAGCTTTACCCCTACTTGAAGAACTTGCAACTACTGTTATTAAACTGAAAAAGAGCGGGAAAACCTTTACATTCTCAGTAATCAAATCTATAAACAGTGAACTTGACGAAATTGAAGTAAAAATATAGTTCTCACAGCTCTTTCGTTGATTAAAGTTCAACTCTTTCAATTTTAAGCTGATTTTACTTTCAATTTCATTTTAGTCAAAAAAGTTATGCAAATAGAACAGAAGACAAAAATTAAGCATATCCATTAATGCAAAAGTGTGGAGAAATTCCAGAAATCATTATAAGAGTAGAATGGTGCGGTGGCCGGGATTTGAACCCGGGTCGCCGGCTCGGAAGGCCGGAGTCCTAGACCAGACTAGACTACCACCGCACGAATCACCAATTCTAACTATCTCCACGCTTGATTTAAGACCTAAAGCCACCTCAAGCAACTGCTCCACCAAACGGCTCACATTAGCGAACCTCTGCCTTGCCAATGTCCACACCTGTCTACGTATAGTCAAATTCACATGAATTCTCTCGTCCTCAAGGCGCTTTTTTGACGATTCCTGACCACTCCTGCCTTCTCTCTCAATACGTATTCCTACGTGCATATACGTATCACCAACTCAAATTTATAAACTTTACGCTTATTAAACCATAATAAGAAAACCACAAAAAAACCAAAGAAAAACAATGAACAAAACCATACAAAAACAAACACAAAAAAGAATGCGACATCAAAGGAGTCATTATAGCACTCGCACTACTAATTAGACTCGCATACATACTCAAAAAACTAAGCGAATGAAAATAATCACAAAAAGCTTAATCACTTACGCTTTTTCTTCTTTTCTGGTGATTTTATAATTTCTAAAAATCAAAAAAATATAAATCTAACAAGACAACAAAGTATAATTCATGAAGTGGAATATACTCTCAAAATATCTCAGCATTATTGTTTTAGGCCTTCCAATACTTGTAATATCTCTGATAGTATTTAACATTTTTAAGGCAGTATTTCTAGATTTAATGCCAAATACTGAATTCTCTAAATTATTTGAGCCAATCCTTACAACGGAAAAATTTAAGCTACTCATTTTTGGAATCATAACAATCTCTGTTGGTCATATTATGATAGACTACTTAAATGAGGTCAGAAGCATAAATAACAAACTTACTAAATCTAGATTTTCATTTCTCCTCATTTTTGTTCCAAGTATGATGATACTAGGTGGACTCTTATCACTATCACAAAATGCGAGTAATGTTATAATACTCGGATTAATTCTTCTAATAACAGTATTTTTGAAAGGAGTAGTTCGATTTGCTTCACTTATCCAGAACGAGTGGAATAAGGAGTATGTAATGTGGATGAAACTAATTTTTGGAATTTTATTTACAGCGCTAGAGGTCTCAGAGATAGTTGCATTAACTTTATTCTTTGCATCATTAGGTAGAATTGCTATGATATTAAATTATCAGGTTATAGGTGTCACCTTCATTATAGCCTCAATTGGAGGATTCACATTAAATCTTCTTCCAGATAAATGGTTGTTAGCTCCTTTTAAGCTCCGTTCAATTACCAGAAACTTATTTCTAAAATTACAAAAACAACAAGGAGAAATGCCAAAACATCCTCAAAAAACTAGGCGAAGGAAATAACCACAAAAAATCCTAATTATCACCTTCTAGACTTCTTTTTCTCTTTCTTATCAGTCTTAATCACTATTTCTCTGAATTCTCTTCTTTTTCAATTTCAAGAATTTTAATCTTCACGTAATCTCCTTCATTAAGCTCATACGCTTTGCGGAATGCTTTTGGTAAAACTATCCTTCCAGCATTTCCAACTCTTAACTTAAACTCAACATCCACCTTTATCTTTGCCATTTGTATGACCTCCTAATGCCATCTCATTGTTATTTTAAATAATCACCTTATAAAAACTTTGTCATTACGCCAAATGTATGCCATTTAAATGGTTAATATTTGGCAATTATTTGCCAAAAAGAATAAATACCACATATATGCCAATTATATGGTGAATATTTGGTATTACATATCTAATCAGCAATAATTGAATCAGCAAAACAAATGGAGGCAGAAAAAATGGTTGGAACAATATTAGAGAAAATAGAAATCTTTGAAGAAGATTTGAGCAGATTAAAAAGGTTCATTGAAAAAACAAAGTTAAAGAAAGAGCAACAGGTCTCAATACTATCCAATTACTTTGAGGACACAATATCGAAAGATTTTGAGTCTCTCAAGGTAGAGATTGAAACTTATCTGCACTACCGCCAATTAAAGATCAGATTTGAGGAATGAACAGTTGTGGAGGTTATCAAAATGAGAATTCAGATGAAAGAAAAGGAAAGTGGAAAACTTGTCTGGATTGACACAGAAGACATTATCGTAGTTGGCTCATATGACCTAAAAGTATTTGTTGAAGACATCAATGAAAAAAGCTACCATCTAACTCTTGATCAACCTCTTTCAATAAAAGAGTGGATCAATGCAATGGAAATATTCAGCGAAATTATGAGAGGATACACACCAAAAGAAGTTGACAATAAGGAAGCAATTTCTTATCAAGAACTAAGACATATAATCAAAACATCAGACAGGTGGATAGATTCTCCATTACTCTCAGATTTTCCATTGCGACACTCAATTACACTTAGAGCAGAAGCAAAAATAAGAAAGCTTCATGAACACATCATAGATACTCTTCCATTTATTCTCATTGGTACAAGCATAGGATTACTTTTTGGAATAGGTGGTGTTATTCTCGGAGGAGTAATCGGCGCACTTTTTAGTGATGAATTCAAGAAGGTGATACTCCATGAAAATAACAGTTGATGAAGTTTTAGCAGTTTTAGGAATAGAATTTGGCTTAGAGTATGCTATTGTAACAAAATCAAAAACAAAATCGAAGAATGGCTTATGCATTGCCTCACTATGTCTTGGATATCTTATTGGCAAGATAACGAGAAGGTGAATACCATGATTCATAACGAAGGAACTTTCAGTTTTCAAGGAGCGTGAGTGCTAATGGCATCTGAAATATTGGCTTTTGTATTTGGTTTTGTAATAGTACAGGTTACACTAAGGTTTATTGTTGCAGTCATGTTCTGGAGGCAAGCAAAAGCTAATGGATTAGATATTAACTTCAAGGAAGCATTTGTAGAATTTCTTACTGAGTGAGGAGGTGAGATTTATGAAAATTGAAGATCGAATTGAAAGAGAAATTATAGAAAAGCACAGATATGTTTTGATTTTAGAGGAAGAGATACTTAACAAACTCAAAGAAGAAATTAGCAAAGATGTTAAGAGATATCTTGAATGTGAAGATTGTCAGATAAATATCATAAAGCTGAGATTAACAGCAGATATAGTAGTTGAAAGCTCTTTTGTTCCTATTCCTCTTCCACTTGCAAGACATTATGAGATTGAAGGTGAGGAGCAATGATCACTGAAATAATAGGCATTTTCACAATTTTATGGCTTGGTGGACGATTAATCACCATTATAGCAATGTCTCTGATTTGGCTAGAGAGAAAGTTACGAAAGAAAGGCATTGACTTATACAAATCTTTGTTTCCTTTGACATATTTTGTTCAAAAAAGAGTTGAAACCTGTGATGCTAAATGAAAGTGTTAGGAATACACCAAAATACAAAAATTCCAAAATTTTTAAATAACTTGAGTAATATACCTGTACTGCCAAAGAATGTTAGAGTAATTAGTATAGTAAGGAAATATTACAGGAAACCGAAGGCATTATTGACATTAAAATCAGTAACTTTTCTCAGCAAATCAAGAAAATTAGTGGTTAGTGAAATTAAGCTTTCATTTTTGTTTTTAGAATAGTCAGCTCAGATGTTGAGATTGTTAGTGTGAGATATGTGAGGAGGTATCGAATATGGATGGTGAGAGTGAGAAATATTTTGGTGAGAGGAGTAAGGTAAGTGAGACGAAACAAAATTTTTTCAGTTTTTCAAACAGTGAAAAAGAAAAAAGAAGCAATAATATCTTTTTCATTTCAAATGAAAAAGTGAAAACAAACGAAAAATTAAATGAAAAACATGATGAAGCTGATTTTATCAACGAAATTATTGAAGCTGTAAGGCAATCACTTAAACTTTTTCGTAATTATGATGCTATACCTTTTGCAGTTCTATTTCTGAATAGAGAAATAAGCGAAGAACAGCTAAGAACTGAAATTAAAAAATGGATGGAAAAAGGCATCATTAAAAATTATAGCGTAGATTCTATGAAGCAAGCCTTATCAAGAGTTAAAAAGTCGCCATACGTTTTATCGAGAACAGATGAGCTTGGAATAACGTATTACCAGATGACAGATGAAGCAAAAACGAAAATCAAAAATAAATTAATAGTTTTAACTGAAGAAAAAGAAATTGAAGATAGTTCTAGAAAAGCTGAAGAAGCTGATAAGGAGACATTAATCACTTTATTTGTTGATTTCTTTAAGTCTTACATGGATTCTAATAGCAAGAAGGTTTACATAGAGAAGCTGAAAAACTTATTGACTGTAAGATCATCTAAGAGTCTGGTTATAGATTGGTCACATTTGAGTGCTTGGAATCCTAATTTAGCAGCACGTTTGATTAATGAGCCTGAAATGGTTATTAATGCTGCAGAAATTGCTATTACGATTGTATTTAAAGAGGAATTATTTAGTGATGAACAACCTAAGACTTTTGTTCGCTTCGTTAACTTGCCAAAGACTATTTTGATCAAGAATATTAGTAACGAGCATATCAACAAGCTGATTCAAATTGAAGCAGTAGTTACTAGAGTCGGAGAGTTAAAGCCGTTTGCTTACAAGTCCGTATTTGTATGCAAAGATTGTGGACATGAACATAAAAGAATTCAACAACCGTTTGCACCTGAAATTAAAGTTAAAAGATGTGAAAATTGCGGATCTAAAAATGTCGCATTGGATGTCACTAAATCCACATTTATACCTTTACAGAGTATTAGATTCCAAGAGTTACCTAACAACATGAAGCCTGGCGAACCACCAAGGATTTTGGATAGTATTGTATCGCATGATTTAGTAAATGTCCTAATTCCAGGAATGCGTGTTAGAATTGTTGGTATTTTGAGAGTATTACCAGATTCTTCAAAGATTGCTACTTTCAAAAAGATGTTGGAAGTAAATAGTATAATTGTGCTAGACCAAGGATTAGAAGATATCGAGATTAATGATGAGGACATCATGAAAATTAAACAATTAGTTTCAGAGCCAAATCTTGAAGAGTTAGCTGTACAATCATTCGCACCTGCAATTTTTGGATATGATGACGTCAAACTTGGTTTGATTTTATCCTTATTTAGTGCACCAAATGTTGAATTGCCTGATGGAATGAGATTAAGAGGTGAAATTCATTCACTCTTGATTGGTGATCCTTCTACTGCCAAATCTACATTAGTTAGATGGACTGTTAACATCGCTCCAAGAGCTGTTTATACAAGTGGTCGTGGTGCTACAGTCGCCGGTATTACTGCCGCCGCTGTCTGGGATGAAATTTCAAGAAGTTGGATGTTAGAAGGTGGTGTTTTAGTTTTAGCTGACCAAGGAGTGGCAATCATTGATGAATTGGATAAATTAAGTGAAGAAGCTAAAAAGAGTTTGCATGAAGCACTTGAACATGGTACAGTAAGTGTATCTAAAGCTGGAATTAATGCTAATTTGAATGCCAGAGCTACATTAATTGCTGCAGCTAATCCTAAATATGGTCGTTGGAATCGGTATAAGAGTGTAGTTGAGCAGATTAATATTGATCCTGCATTGTTATCAAGATTTGACTTAATTTTTGTATTTATCGACGAACCAGAAGAAGAATTTGACAGTCAAGTTGCACACCATATTCTGAGTGTAAGAAATAAGAAAAAGGAGGCTATTTCGACACCAATTCCTTTAGACTTATTTAAAAAGTGGATTGCTTATGCGAAATTAAACATCAATCCAGTAATTCCTGAAAGCTTATGGAAGGATCTTGAGCAATACTATGTTGAGTTAAGATCGAGTATTAAGAAATACGCAGAAAAACATGGTATTGTACCTATTCCTATTACTGTTAGACAGTTAGAGGCTATGATTAGATTGGCACAAGCTAGAGCTAGGATGTTTTTGAGAGAGAAAGTTACTGCAGAAGATATTATGAAAGCCAAAGAGATTATTGAGTACATGCTTAAACATATTGCAATGGATTCAAGTGGAATTATTGACGTGAGTATTTTAGAAGTTGGAAAGTCTGCGAGAGAGATTGAAAAAATGGATATTGTTGTTGATTCCATTAAGTTTTGGCAAGATAAATTTGATTTTGGAGCACCTTTAGATGAAATTGTTAAGGAGTGTGAGAAAAAGAAGATTAATAGTACAGAGGTTAAGAAGATATTGGATAAGCTTATGGAGGAAGGAAAAGTTTATTCACCAAGAGATAGATATTACAGATTGGCTATGTGAGGTGAGCACATGGCTAAAGCTAAATATGTTATTTTCTTTGATGGAGAAAAAGAATGGAAAATACCAATAGTTAAGTCAGATAGTGAATTAAGTAAGTATTACGAGGAGTTTAAGAAAGCTGGTAAGCCATTTATCCATATCAAACATATTGGTAGGACTGTCAAGTATAAGATAGATTTTGATCTAAATTCAGAGTTAACAGATGAGGCAAAAAATAAGCTTGAGGAAATAATTAGATATTATACTTCAAAGTCAGCAGAATATTGCAAGAAGTGGCGCAATGATTTTGAATGGTATAGTTTATCCAGTCGACATGGCTATTTCATGGTACATACAAAATTCAAAGAAAAAGCAGCAATAGAAATTGCTTTAATTCTTTTTGATGAGTCTAATTGGAAGCATACTCTTTGAATTGGTCTATCCTTTCTTTTTAGATTTTCAATGAGTCCTAAAGTTCTTTGAATGGTAATTTTGTGGATATAATCGTATATTCAAACGTGGTACTATTAATTTCTATTTATCTATATATTTATTTTGACAGTTATATGTTATCATATGGTTTAACCGTAAAATCTATATAGTTATATGGTGGATATTAAGATAGAACCGGTTAAATCAGGTGGTTAAATTGGTAGAGAAGAAGAAATACGTTTGTTTAAAGTGTGGTAATATTTTTGATAGTAGAGCAAAAACTCCGAGATGTTCACTTTGCAAAAGTAGAAAGGTAGTAGAGTATGAGTTTTGGATTAAAAAGAAACAAGAAATTGAAAATAAGCAAAACGAAGAACAGAAATCAGAGTTTGATGTGGTTAATAATATGGTTAAGCCGGTTAAACCTGGTGATAATGTGGATTTAACCGGTGAAAAACCAGATAAAGATGTGGTTGAACTGGTGGTTAATGGTCAAAAACCGGTTAATCATTTGGAGGATGATGGCGAAAAATCACTTGTAAACGGTGAAACCAATGGTGAAAGTGAAAAACCACTAGGACCACATAATGATGAAAAGTCCAATGGCGAAATGGTTAAACATGCAGAAAAAGTGAAGCTTAAGAATATTAAAAAGAATGCAGGAATAAGTATTCCAATTCTTCCTGCCAGTTTCTTAGTCCTCGTTGGTGTTATAGTGTTGATTTACTGGAAGCGCAAAGAGATATGGAACATGATAGATTCCTTGTTTGGAAGAGAAAAAGATCAAGATCTTCTGTTAGACTATTCTTATCACTCTAAAAATCCTCTGAGGCTTAAAATTAGACAAAATTTAAGATAAAATAAGAAAGGTGAGGTGTTAAAGATGGCTTTAAGTGTGAGTGAGATTATTGCTAAGGTAAATAAGAAGCATAGGTATTTGGTAATATTTAAGGATGGTAGAGAAGTGAAGCTGAAAGGAGATGAACTTAAGGAGAAGCTATTGAGTGGTCAAATTAGGCTTAGTGAGCTTAGAGATATCCAAGACTTGGATTATGATAGTCGTGTAGAAGAGATAAATGGACTAGAAAAGTTTCTAAAGAAAGTAGAGTGGCGCCTTGGTTCTTTAATGAAAGGAGGTCAAGACCTATCTAGTTGGTTCCAAACTATTCTAAAAGTGATAGGAATGTTAATTGGTCTTTTTATAGTAATTAAAGTTCTAAGTGGAACTTTAGGAGGTGGAAATAGTGATTAATCTTGAGGATAAAGAGACTATATATGGAAGCCTTATTTTTGGTCTTGGCTTGCTTTTTCTGTATACAATTGCTTTGAATGTTAAGCAATGTAAGGATACATTAAAGGAGATTCATAAATTGTTGGCTACAACCACTACAAATGACTAAATCAGGTGAGTGTAGTGATAAAGGAGAAAGAAGTAGATAATAAGAATAAGAACCTAACACCAGAGGAAGAAAAGTTGGAGGAAATAGAGAAAGCTTTAGAATGGTGTATAGAACATCCTTTCATCTTTTCTCTTGTTCTAATAGTAGCCTTTTATTTTTTTACAGACTTTCCAGATTGTTGTTTTATCCTGTCCAAACTTTGAATGGAATTGTACAATTAGTGGATAGACTCGGAAAAGATTAGGTAAAATCAGAGGTGATAAAAATGATAAATAAGACAATTAAGGTTGTTGACAAAAGTTTAGATTTGATACAAACTTTGTTTTATGTTAGTGTTGCTGGAGCAACGCTTTTTCTGCTTTACAAGCTTTATAAAATGCTTAAGAACTTAAATTTTGGTAAATTTGGAGAAGAAATAAAGAAAGCACTTAAGCCAACACCATTAACAGAAGAACAAAGGAGAGAGATTTCTAAGACTTCACCAAGCTTAGTTGGTGGAGCTTGGACTAAACCATCACCATTATACAAAGAATATCTTGAGAGAGTGAAAAGCGGTAAAGTTGATACAAGCATGACATTAAAGGAATTCTGGACTGAGGAGAGGAAAAAAGAGTATCTGGATAGAATAAAAAGATCAGAGTATTACAGGTATCTTGATACACAAAAAAGGCGTTATGAAACTTATGAGGAGTATTGGAAGAAACAAGGTTATACAAGCGTTCCAAGTGGTAATGTTGGAGTTCCAAGCCATATAAAAGCTATTCAAGAGAGGAGTAAAGCATTAGAGAGGTATTGGAAAGATAAAACAAAACAGGAACAACAGAGAAAAAGAGTAGCTCCATCTTTGCCAAAGCAATTAAGGATTAAAGTTTCACTTATGTCAAAGCCAAAATACACAATTCCAAAAGCAAAAACAGTGATAGCAATCTAATTGGAGCATGAGTTCATGCTTTTGAAGTTGCATCAGAAAAGCTGTAATTTCAAATGCTGCATAAGAATATCAATACAGTAGAATCTCTATAATAAGGTCATAGGTCATATATGCCTTTTATTACCTTTGATTGATTATCCGAAAGTGGATAAAACCAAACAACATCAATTATTGGTGAATATCCTGGATATAGATCTTCAAATGGATACTCATCATATGCTAAGAATCCTAAGTCATTACCTAAGTAAATATGAGCTTCTTGTAGTTTCACATGAAAATTATCAACACATCGTTGTGCACTACCAATTTAATTTCAGGCATAAAGGATTTTAGCTTTTTGTAAGACTTTAAACATAAGTGTATTCCACTAACTCATGAAAGATAAAGTTTCAAAATTAGATCTCTATTCTTTTGAACAAGTTCAATTTTGGTTAATTTGTTAATATTGCTACACAATTCTGCTTCAATTTTATTTCTAAGCGCTCTCAGCATAGAGTATTGGACTATCTCATCATCTTCGCAATAAATTGCATAATTTTTTAGTTCTATTTCAAGATCTGGTTCTTTTTTCTCTGTTTTTTGACTCAACTTAAAAACCTTGACAAGTTCAAAGGTCAAATCCTTTATACACTCTTCATGATTATTGCTTTTGCTTCTAGCTCTTTTGTAAGCTCCACATTTCTCAAGGATTAACCTAGTCGAGTCTGCATTAACACTTTTTCTGAGTTTATGGAAAGTTATCTTCTTTTTGTTCCATTTCATTAACCAAGTATCCAAAGTAAAAATCGGTAAGCGTTGATCCAGAATGTAGAGTTTCTCTCCAATTTTAACACCTACAGCAACATGACTAAAAAATGTAACAAAGTAAATTTCAGGATAAATATTCAGCAGTAGAGATGCAGTAAATCTTGCATAGTCTCTGCATATTGCTAGTTTGTACTTCAGGACTTTGTTTGATGACAGACCTGGTCGAATGGTGTCTATAAAATATCCAAATAGTTTTGCTAATTTTGATAATTTCGATTTTTCATATCTGCACAAAGGTCGATAACTAATTATTAAGTATACAATCACAAAGAAAGGCAATGTGATAAACAATAAAGCTGGAATTAAAGTTAAAAATTGTGGTATCCTATAAAACTCACCAATAACGATTTCAACCACAATAATAACGAATAACACAATCCAGATTCCTAAAAACCATGATACTATCCATCTTTCTGTCCAGTATCTTATATTTTTATCTTGCCATTCTAAGATATTAACTAATGTTTCTTTCTCAGAATCTCCTTTTAATTGATTTACTAATCTTTGTATTTTTATGTCATCTATCTCTCCTAGTGTTGGACAAAATTCTCTATTCCTTTAATCACTTTTGGAAATAACCGCATGAGTCATCACATGCTTTATTAGTTAAATCTAAATATGCACTCAATACTAACGTTTTAACATTCTTATCCTTCAACAGATTTTTTGGAGGAGATATCTCTACTTTATATCCACATTTTTCAAACTCTGGTTTTAAGTCTTCAAGAATTCTTTTTAGTTTCCTAAGTTGCTTATGGAAATTTTTATGCTTACCTGATTTCACTTCACTTATGGAAAGCATAATTTGCTCTGGAGAAAATCCGATTATTAGGATATCCAATTCAACCTCTGGTTGGTTATTTTTCATTAACTTAGTGTCTAACGCTACTAAATACCAATCCAATTTCTTCATTTTACCATAATACTCTAAAAGTTCAATCGCATACATAGGTTCTGCATACTTTCCTTTTTCTTTAACCGTATTAGAAAGGTTATCTTTTAGAATACTAGATGCAAAACTTAAATAATCGGATTTGATAACGAATGGAAAACTAAAAGTATTTAAGTATTCCTCTTCAATTGGAACTTCCTTAATATTAACCTCATATTCCTCAAAGAGTACTCGCAATATGTAATAAATAATATTAAAAGATCCATTTAGTGCAGTTTTAAGACTGTCTACTAGCCACATACTCAGAAATCGTTTCGTAACTATGGAATTCAGTTTAACATTTTTCTCAACTATCCTACTCCTTTTATTAATGCTATCAAGAGGATAATACAAAATGGTACTAGTGTTTAATACAGCAAGTATCCTCGCAATTTTGTTAGGATATTGAGCTAAGTTTGGATATATAAACATCTGGTATTCTTTGCTTGCCATGTTATATAATATTATACCAGGCATCTTTGTAAGAAAATTCAATTCACATGTAATCGGCTTGAATGACGTGATTTTCAAATCTCTAAAGTTAATTTCAATCACATCTTTTAAATCATTGTGTATTTTTCCTTGATGTTTCTCGGATAACATATTCCATATTTCCTTGTTAATTACATGCTTTATTTTTTCGTCGATTTTATTGGAGAGAATATCCTCCAAAAGATCTTCCACTGAATCATATTTGCCAAAAACTTGACTTTCTAAGATACTAACAGCTCTAAGATGATAATAAGCTCCTTCTACACTTTGATACAGTGTTCTAGTGTAGAATTTTTCAATATTATCAACAACTTCTTTGTAATGTTTATTTTCGAGAAATAGTGGCAGTAAATTTAGAATTGCATGATAATTAAGCTGTATAGGCGATTGAGCAACATATCCATCGAGAACAGTAAACGATAACTCTCTTAGTACTAGAAAATAATCTACAACATTCTCAACTTTTTCAGAATGCTCTAAATCTTTCTGTCTCTCAGGCTCTTCATAATTTAAATATCTCTTTCTAAACATCATAAGTTTTGTGAGCTCTCTTAACTTAGGAATTAACTCATCGTCATCTTGTAATTTTTCTGCGTTTTTAAGGATTTTAAGAAAGGTAAAGACTTTATGAACCTGCATAATTCTCTCTTGAATTATTATTGTCGCTAACAACTTATATAGTTCATTTTTAACCTTTGTAGATTCCTTCTTAAAGAGTTTCGATTTTTCTATTTGCTCTCTAATTAATTTCAAAAATTTACTTTGACGACTATTTTTTGATTTTATCCATCTCAGAAATGCATGTTCTGCAGCAAAAGTCATTTGAAAATGTCCTATTGCATATAATAAGGTCCAAGATTTTAATAATTCACTTAATGAAGAAAACCTAATACCATTAAGAGTTACAGATGTTGTCAGTCCATATTTTAGGAGTTTATTTACTTTGTCTTTCTCCTCTGCTTCATTAGTTTCCTTTTTCTTCTCTTTTTTGAATTTCTCCTGAGTTTCGAGTCTATTAATCAGAAGAAGCATTGTCAAGATGTGATCATAACGAGTATACTTAAAGAGTTTTTCTGAAAAGTAGTGTAACGCGCCTAGTTGCATAATATCCTTAAGTCGCAATATCTCATCTTTGAATAATTTGTATATTTGTCTGGACTCATCATACAAACTTATTTGTTGTTCTCCTATTATTGGTACTTCAATATGGAACTTATTATCCAACATGGCAATTTGTGTTTTGTACTTTAAAACTCTTAATTGTTTTGGTAATCACCATATAATGTTGTTAAAGTATTTTAAAAGTTAGTACTTTAAAAGTAAGCCTCTTTAAAAGTCAGCTTAGAAGACTTATTTTTCAAAAAGGAAGTGGATCTTATGACCTTGTAGGAGATTTGATGAATGCGAAATTGAGATTTTATGAATTTGAACAAAAATCAGGTAGCTATGTTAGATTGGATAGTGATGTAGAGATAATAGAACCAAACAATTCTCTTAAGATCACATTATATGCAACATCAAGTATAGATGGTGCAAATAATGTGTGGTGTAATATTGCTCCATATGATGCATTGGATAATTTACTGACAGGAAAGTTTCTGGTTATGTTTGTAAGAACTCAAGGATTGACAAATTATCAGTTTGGTTTTTCAGTATCTCCACAGACGAATAATGATAATGCAGTTTCATCTTTTGTGAATAACAGTGTTGATGCGGATAGAAAACTTGTGTTTTTACCATTTGAGACATTAGCTCCAACGCTAAGACTTAGAAAATATGCGAATGGTGGATATGGTTACGCATGGCTTGATGCAATATATCTTTTCAATAAGTTGCCTTGATGCTTTTTTTCTCTTTCATTAAATTTTTAAATAGTGTTAAGGTAGAGATTAGAGTGGTGAGTATATGGCTGTTAAGAGTGCTGATCAGAGAGTGTTTGAGTTTATTGTTGGTGGTCTTGCTAAGGCTATAAATGAAAAACCTGAGGATATTATTTGGTTCTTTCGAGTGAGAGAGTTAATGAGCGAGATGGAAAAGCCAATGAGTGATGAAAAGGCTTGGAAGATTATTATGAAGGATAAGAAGTCCGTTAAAATGAGTGCTGAGGAGCTTCTTGAAGTTGCAAGGAGAGAGTTGAGGAAGTTTAGGAGGATTGAACGAAAGCTTAAGAAGCTTGGAGTGATTTGAATGCCTAAACTTAAGGTTGTTTTGGATACTTCTATTCTAATCAGTGCTTTAAAATCGAGAGATGTTACTCGAAGTCCTTCTTGGAAGATTTTAAAGCTCCTCAGTGAGGATAAGTTAGTTAATTATGGTTCTAAGGAGACTATTAAGGAAATGAAAGAGACGCTTGCAATTATTGGTTTGCTTATTGGAAAGCCTGATAAGGCTAAGGCTATTTATCACTTGGTTTTGAATCATACTAAGCGAGTTTCTCCAAGAATCAAATTTGAGGAATATAGAGAACTTGTTAAGCTGGTTGGTCATGCTAATGATGTTAAGTTTTTGAATGTTGTTTATGCCTCAAAGTCTCGCTATTTGATAAGTATGAACATTAAGCATTTGGTAAAACTGCGGAATCCAAAGACGCTTAAGTTTAATCTCAAAAGGCATTGGTTTTACATATTCAAGGATTCTGAATTTGTGAAATACATAAAGGAAAAATACAAATGGAAAATCTGAAAAAGAGTGAAAAACGGTTAATCGAGTTTTGGAAACTTATCTGCAACTTTTTTGGAATATTCTTCTTTTGCATGCATTAGCAATTTTAGATAGTATTCTCGCAATACGGTTGCTGGAGTTTTTCCAGTTAGGAAACTAATGATACTCTCTTTTACATCATTCTTGAATAGGAAATTGCTAAACCATGTTCTTATTGTAACTGCTTGAAGTCCAGCTCTTTGTAATCTTTTAGAATATGCTTTGTAGGTTGTGAATTTTATTTTATCAATTTTTCTTAACAGTTCTTTTCCAAACCATGAAGGCATTATCGCTACAAATGCTCTTTTATGTCCTTTTGATACGAATTCAATGTCCATGTGTGCAATGTTATTTTCGAATTTCAATTTTTTCTTATCTTTCTTCAATGCTTTTAAGGCTTCTAATGCGTGTTCTAATCTTTGACCAGTGTAGAACATGAACTTTATTATTAGTGCTGTATCTTCTCCATATTTTTCCATAGCTTTCTTATAACCTTCTTTAATTTTGTCTAATTCGGCTTCTTCGAATTTTTTAGTTCTAACTTTTGTTTCTTTTCTTACAATGCCTTTTCTCCATGTTTGTTCTTCGTCTTTACTCATGTATTCGAAATAGCTTAGAAAAGTTAGGAATTTGCCTAAGCCGTTTGTTATGTTTTTCTTCATGTTTTCTTTGATTAATGCGTTTCTTAGTTCTCTCCAATCTTTTATTTTATACTTTTTGAAGAATTTTGTTAAGGCGTTCATGTAGTCTCTTATTGTGTCTTTTGAAACTGGTTTTATTTTTGGTGGTGAGCCTTCTTTTAAGAATTGTCTAAATTCTTCTTTATATGTGTTCCAATAGTCGTTTAAGGTTTTTATTTCTGCTTTTTCAAGCATTAAAGCCTTTTCTTCTCTTTCTCTTATTTGTGGCTCATAAAAAATGTTAGCGCCTTTAGAAGTGTCCATTTCTAAGGTTTGACGTTCTGTTGGTTTTAATTCTTCAAAAGAGCCGGCTCGGAAGGCCGGAGTCCTAGACCAGACTAGACTACCACCGCAAAATGACGTGGTGGGGCGAGGGGGATTTGAACCCCCGACACCCGGATCTTCAGTCCGGCGCTCTCCCAGGCTGAGCTACCGCCCCACACCCAGAATATAGAAGGTCAGGATCATCTTATAAATCTTGCGGTACTTGGATTAGCATGAAAACAATTGCTTGTTAACTTTATTTCAACATAAGTGTTATATAATAAGAAAATCATTTTTGATTATGACAACTTGGAGGTTTGCAAATGAAATTTGCTCCTCTCCTCTTAATTTTTGTAATTTTAGTTGCAGGATGCATCCAAGAAACCCCTTCTTCAACCTTTTCCTCATCCCCCTCTAAAACTCCTGAAGTAGCTTCTACACAAACTCCCTTAAAAACGAGTGAAACTCCAACACAAACGAAAACACATGAAACACCAACCCCAACCACTACTACAAAAGTTTTTTACACCCCTAAACTTTTCATACAGCCCCAAAACATAAGTGTAGAAATTAAACTTGGTGAGTCTTTCATGGGTAAAATATTAATAACAAACAAGGGAAATGGCACAGCACACGTAAATGTGACATCAACCGAACATATCCACCAAATAACTCCAAGAAACCTTATCCTTAAACCACAGACCTCACAAAATATTTCGTTTGACATTTTAATCTCCAACATTGGTACATATAATGCAACATTGGTCTTTACTTATGAAGAGGGCATAATTGAAGTCCCAGTTACAATAATAGTAAAACCCCCACTAGCCAATTTAACCAACCAATCTCAAATTGCTCCCCAAAATCAAACCATCGAGATGAATCTAACTTTCACTATACCCACATATCCCATGGCAAAGATTATCACGATTCCTGAGAATCTCTGGTCCGAAATGGGTATTCCTGTCGAAGCTGAGCGTCGCGCGTATATTACCAATGCAAGTGTAGACGAGCTAACCAAATGGTATGAGCAACAAATGAGTGAATGGAAGCTTGAGAAGGATATAGGTCATCATGATCCTATGCAAGGGGTAGATTTTGTATGGAGATTATATAAGAGAAATGATTATGGTGCTGTTTTATTCTTCCAGTCAGGACCACAAATACCAAAAGGCTCAGTATTTGGAATTGCAACTGGCTCATGGAATATATTTGAAAATCTTACACCAGCATTCGAAGAACATGTAGAGTACACAGAGGAAAAACCACCCTTTGCCAATCTACCAGAATTAGGAGAAGGAGCAGTAACGTTTGAGGTATCACCAATAGACTTTGATGCCATAGAGAGAGTTGAACCCTTAGGGAGATTAAATGCTCCTATGGGACATGTGTTTCCTACTGAACATGGAGGTTTTATTCTAAAAGATCCATCTTCCTTCTATGAGATTAGAGCACCTGCTGATGGTATAATAATAGAAATCGAATTTAGCCCGAAATCCGAAGAGTATAGAATTACTATCGCACATTCAAGGACCTTCAGCAGTATTTTTGACCACATAACAAAACTGAGCGACTCCATTGCTCAGTTATTGGCTCAGCAGGGATATGAGTTCAAACCCAATACCTATCGTATTAAGATACCAATCAAAGCAGGTGATGTTATTGGGTTAGTTGGTGGTCATCCAGATGTTGTAGTTGGGTTTGATTGGGGCGTTTATGACAAGGAGGTTACAAACAACTTCATACATCCAGAAAAATATGATAACAAGTATTTACATGCAACACACTTTATTAATTACTGCAGTGAGGATTTAAAGCGAAAATTCCTTGCCAAACTACCAAGAACCGCTGAACCGGTCGTAGGAAAGATTGATTATGATCAACCAGGCAAATTGGTTGGAAATTGGATTCTTGAAGAGACAACTAAATCCGAAGCAATAGAGGAGTGGAGAAAACACCTCTCGTTTGTCTACGACTATCTCGATCCTACCCAAATAAGAATAGGAATAGGAGGCTTTTTAACTCCAAAACCGGGAACCTATGCTGTCTATGGCAACACACCAGATCCAGCGGATGTTGGCATTGAAAGTGGGAAAGTTGTGTACTGGCTCTACGGTGATCCTGAACTGAACCCAGATCTACCAAAAATCACTCTTATAGTCGAGCTAATAAGCGAGGAAAAAATAAAAGTCGAAGTCTTTGAAGGCTGGATAAATAACCCAGATTTCACTGAAAATGCACTATATTACACAAGATAACCATTCACTCAACGTGAATCTTTTATTTTTCTTTTACCTAATTCCAAGATGAGTACATCTTTTGATGTTCTAGCAGTAACAATATAATGGCGAAAAATTTATAAAGGTTAATATTTTAGTAACTATTGGTAACCAAAATATAGGGAGGTGGTCCCGGTGAGAAAACCAAGAAGATTTGATATCTGGGACCCCTTTGACATAATGAGAGAGATACAAGAGGAGATAGATGAGATATTTAATGAATTCTTCAGAGGTCCCAGAATTTGGGGATATAGAAGATACCGCCCAATAAGTGAGACTTTCGAAGAGAGAATCGGCGAAGTTTGGAGAGAGCCATTCGTTGATATATTTGACACTGGGGAAGAGATAGTCATTACTGCAGAATTACCAGGAGTGAGAAAAGAAGACATCAGGGTGAACGTTAAAGAGGATACAGTATACATCGAAGCTCAAGTTAAGAGAGAGCAAGAAATAGAAAGGGAAGGTGCAGTAAGAATTGAAAGATACTACAGCGGCTACAGAAGAGTGATTAGACTTCCAGCGGAAGTCATTCCAGAAAAGGCTAAAGCTAAATACAACAATGGCGTTTTAGAAATTAGAATTCCAAAGAAGCATCCAACAAAGAGAGAAAAAGAGGGATTTGAGGTTAAAGTTGAGTGAAGTTTTTAACTTCGTTTTCTTAATTTTTAATTAAGATAAAATCAGACTGACATCACTTTCATAATTAGGAGGTGAGGTTATGACAGATAAAAGAAAAGAAGTTAAGCTTAAAGTTGCTTCTGCTTATCAAAGGGATGTTGGTAGGGGAATCGTAAGAATAGATAGCAAAACGATGAGGGCATTGAATGTTGATCAGGGCGATGTTGTGGAGATTATTGGGACAAAAAACACGGCAGCAATTGTTTGGAGAGCTTATCCAGAAGATGAAGGATTAGACATCATAAGGATGGATGGTACAATAAGAAGGAATGCTGGAGTTAGCTTAGGAGACGAAGTTATTGTGAGAAAAGCTGAAGTTAAAGAGGCAAAAAAGGTTGTAGTGGCACCAACTGAACCAATAATGTTTGGTGGAGATTTCGTTGAGTGGTTACACTCAAGATTGGTTGGAAGACCAGTTGTTAAGGGAGATTACATCAAAGTTGGCGTTTTAGGACAAGAGCTAACTTTCGTAGTCACAGCGACAATGCCTTCTGGAATAGTTCAAATTACAGAATTTACAGACTTCCAAATCTCTGAAAAGCCAGTGAAAGAAGTTGAGAAGGCAGCAGCATTAGGAGTTACTTATGAGGATATAGGTGGTTTAAAAGATGTTATTCAAAAGATCAGAGAAATGATTGAGTTGCCTTTGAAGCATCCGGAGCTTTTTGAAAAGCTGGGTATTGAGCCTCCTAAGGGTGTTTTGTTGTATGGTCCGCCTGGGACTGGTAAGACTCTTTTAGCTAAGGCTGTTGCTAATGAAGCTAATGCCCACTTTATAGCAATAAACGGCCCAGAAATAATGAGCAAATACTATGGAGAGAGTGAGGAAAGGCTAAGACAAATCTTTAAAGAGGCTGAGGAGAGTGCTCCGAGTATTATTTTTATTGATGAGGTTGATGCTATTGCGCCGAAGAGGGAGGAGGTTACTGGGGAGGTTGAGAAGAGGGTTGTTAGTCAGCTTTTGACTTTGATGGATGGTTTGAAGTCGAGGGGTAAGGTTATTGTTATTGCTGCGACTAATAGGCCTGATGCTTTGGATCCTGCTTTGAGAAGACCCGGGCGTTTTGATAGGGAGATTGAGGTTGGTGTTCCTGACAAGCAGGGAAGAAAAGAAATCCTCCAAATCCACACAAGAGGCATGCCCCTCGAACCAGAATACAAGAGAGGTGACGTTCTACAAGCCCTAGAGGAGTTTAGAAGAGAGGAAAGATTTGCAAGAACTATTGACAAGGTTATTGAAAAAGTAAAGACAGCCAAAAACGAGAGAGAAATCAAAGAAGCATTGAAAGATAACAATGAGCTATTTGAAGAGATCAGGAGAAAATTAATTGATAAGATGCTTGATGAGTTGGCTGAGAGGACTCATGGCTTTGTTGGAGCCGACCTAGCAGCACTAGCAAGAGAAGCAGCCATGAATGCTCTAAGAAGATTGATACAAGTAGGTAAAATTGACTTCGAAGCAGAACATATACCAAAAGAGGTCTTAGAGGAGCTTAAAGTTACTAAGCGGGATTTCTATGAAGCATTGAAAATGATTGAGCCTTCAGCATTAAGAGAGGTAATGCTTGAGGTTCCAAATGTTCGCTGGGAGGACATTGGAGGGTTAGAAGAGGTGAAGGAAATCTTAAGAGAGGCTGTTGAATGGCCACTGAAATACCCAGAAGCCTTTGAAGCATTAGGAATTACACCACCTAAGGGTGTTTTGTTGTATGGTCCGCCTGGGACTGGTAAGACTCTTTTGGCTAAGGCTGTTGCTACTGAGAGTGAGGCGAATTTTATTGGTATTAGGGGTCCTGAAGTGTTGAGTAAGTGGGTTGGTGAGAGTGAGAAAAGAA
>Ga0209426_1000163_pt1 | contig 99606 bp, 112 predicted proteins | sample Deesub1362B_J571_FD_187697 | JGI IMG/M metagenome (GOLD analysis project Ga0209426, IMG submission 187697) | Deep oceanic, basalt-hosted subsurface ecosystem from Juan de Fuca Ridge flank, Pacific Ocean, CORK Borehole 1362B_J2.571 (SPAdes)... ... | reverse complement strand
TTACCTGAAGGAGAGTCGAGAGCATGAATCTGAATGAGATAAAGCGCTATTCAAGGCAGCTCATCCTTCCGGACTTCGGTACCAAGGAGCAGTCTAGGCTTAAGAAGGCCAAAGTAGCTGTAACCGGGGCAGGTGGACTGGGCTGCCCGGTTTCGACTTACCTCACTCTGGCTGGCGTGGGCGAGATTCACATCTTCGATTTTGACCGCATAGAGATGAGCAACCTGAACAGGCAGTTCCTCTACACCCCCGAGGATGTTGGCAAACCCAAGGCGGAGATGGCGGCAAAGCGGCTAAGTGAGATAAACCCGGAGATTAAGATAGAGGGGATAAACGAGAAGGTAACCTACGACAATGCCTTTGAGCTGCTCAAGGGCTATGACGCCATCGTCGACGGAACAGACAACTTCGCTGTGCGCTACGCTGTTAACGACGCCGCCGTGGTTAACCGCGTGCCTCTCTTTCACGGCGCCGCGCTGATGTACGAGGGCAGGGCGATGAGCATAATCCCCGGCGAGACCGCATGCTTTAGATGCGTATTCCCCGAGCCGCCACCCGCGGGCATGATACCCACCTGCAGAGAAGCAGGTATTCTGGGCTCTGTCGTGGGCATCGTCGGTGCCATACAGGCGAGTGAGGCGATACGTTACCTCGCTGGACTGGAGATTGGACTGAAGAATCAGCTGCTGATAATAAATGTGGACGAGATGCGCTTTGAGAAGGTTAGAGTGGCGAAGCGAGACGACTGCACCGCATGTGGAGAGCACTTTATTCCCAAACCCGTAGAAGATGTATGCACAGTGTTACCCGGAAGTGAAGCTTCCGGTGTGACGGAGGGTGATGAGTGATGGAGACTTTAGACCTTCGCGGCGAGAAGTGCCCTGATACCTTTGTGTACACCAAGATTAAAGCTGAGGAGATAGGCTACTCGGGCGGCGGGAAGCTCAAGGTGATAGTGGACTATCCGCCGGCGGTGGAGAGTATACCGCGCAGCCTGGCTCAGGAGGGCAAGGGATACAAGGTTCTAGAGGTTAAGCAGGTGGCAGAAAGAACATACGAAATTTATATAGAGATTCCCGCTTTCGAGGATTAGCCATGGAGAGCATACGCGCCTATTTCGGTAGCAAGTATCGCCTTGTGGGTGTGAAGCTGTTTAAGGAGATTCCAGAAGGTTATCCCACGCCGGCGAAGCCCGGAAAATTCTGCGAGTTTGTTAGGCGCGCCGCGTTGGGTGAGACGATACTCATGCGCGCCGAGGATGAGGAGTGCCACCAGTCGCTGATCGCTCTGGGCTTTCAGGAGCCCATGTTCATAGACATCCAGCCGAGGATACAGCCCGCTGAAACCAAGGCGGTGCTCATCGCGCCCGTGGAGGAGATTCCAGACCCGGATGTGGTTCTGATGATAGCCACCCCGCGCCAAGTGATGGAGGCGGCGGCACTTCTCCACGGCATCGAAGCGAAGTTCGCCGGCGAAATTGCCGTGTGCGGTGAGGTTATTGCAGAGCCGCTTAAGAGCGGGAAGGCAAATGTAACCTTCCTGTGCGGCGGCGCCAGAATGTTCGCTGACTACAAGGACAGCGAGGTTATCTTGGGCGCGCCTCTGGAGGTCTTCAAGGAGCTCGAGACTAAAGTTAAAGCTCTCGAAAAGAGCTGCGGAGCGCTTTGCGGGTGCAAGACCAGCGACCTTCCGCCGCGAGTAATCCAGGTGTTCTCTGAGCTTGGCTTTGAGCGGGGCATAGACTACTTCTTTGGAAGGGTTGACTCGCAAAATGTGCGCATCTACCTGAACAAGGACATTAACGGTAAGATAAGCTATGTAACAATCCACTTCCCTGTTAAAGGTGAGGTTGAGGTAACTCCACCCTTCCAGGCGAGAAAGCGCGGCGCGTGGACAGACCTCTATGCAACCTTCAAGGACGGCGAAGGTTTCGACATAAGCTCGGGGAAGGGTTTGAAAGAGCTTATTGAAGAGCTTGCCGCAAAGGTTAAGAAAAAATAAAAAGTACCCATCACTCCACACAACGGCTCATCTTGGTTACATCCCTTCGGAAGGATTGAGCGGCAATCTTTATCGCCTCTGATAATGTTGGAAAGACGTGCAGCGTATCTATTACCTCACGACCCTTCAATCATAACCGAGGAGGAGATTCTCAACCTGAAGATATTCTCCGGACCCTTCAAGGCGAGGTTAGCCGGCGAAGCTTAGACGCCGAAGTATTCCCGCTGCACCTCAAGCAAAGCTTCCATGCTTGAAGCGCTGGCGTAGTCTTCCAGCAGGCTACGGTTGAGCTCAAGGAAACTGTGCCCCCAGTTAAATTTTGAAAGCAGCTTCTCCGCATGCTCCCGCTCGCCCAGGATGTAGAGCGCCGCAGCTAAAGCTTCGACGGTGCTTAGCTTGGCGATTTTTCCGTAGTTCACGGGATTAGCGGCTACCAGCAGGGGCAAAGAGCGATGCCTGGCTCTGCTGCGATAGCTGCGGAAAACCTCCTTGGCATGCTCCCAGGAGCAATCCAGCGCCACCAAGGTTGTGGCATTTGCATCCTCAGCTGGCGAGAGAGGCTTAGCGGCAAAGGGGTTGAGCACAATCGCATTTCGTGGGATTGCCTTTGCGCTGTGCACCAGCTTGACCAGCGCAAAACGGGAGAGCTTTAAAGCTGTGCACTTCTTTGGCGAGCATTGCTTAGCGTGGTATACGATAAGCCTCATCCTCATCCCTACGCCACAATTTCAGTCACCACACCGATGCCCTTGCTTCTCCCTTCGCGGAAAACAAAGCGCTGCCCCCGTTCCACGAAGTGCGGCGCATATTTAAATGTCACCTTAACCTTTCCTCTATCCCCTGCGGCGAGGAACTCCCGCTCCAGAGGCTCGAGTACCACCGCCTCTGAAATCGTCTCAAGGTGAATCACAGGCTCATATCCGTGAGCTATCCTGGTGGGGTGGTTCAGCACCACCACGTCTGCGAGGAAGCTCTTGACTGCGTACAAATCCTTGCGTGAGGTTAAGACCATGCCGCGTCGCGGTTTAATCTTGGTGCCCTTTATCGCAATACCCACCACCTCGCCAACCTCTGCGCTTTCGACGCTGAGATGATGTATCTCAATTGAAGAACCCTTCACCCTGTGAAACTCCCCTTTTTCGTCAGGACCTAAATACAGAGTCTGCCCGCGCGTGACCATACCGCGCTTCACACTCCCGCTCACCACTGTGCCCACGCCCGCGACGCTGTAAATTTTGTCTATGTACATCATGAACTCCGCCTCGCGCTCTCGCTGAGAAGCCCTCTTGGGAAGGTAGTAGAAAAGCCTGTCAAGAATTTCCAGTCCCTCTCCGGTCTTCGCAGAGGTAACCACCACGGGCACGAGTACCTTGCTTTGCCAGAAGTTGCCCAGCTCGGCTATGTCCCGAGGTGAGGAGATAAACTTTGCAACCCTCCCTACGAGAGCGAGGAGCGAAGAGATATCGCTCTGAAGCTTTCCCAAGTTTTTCGCCCTGTCTGCCTTGGTTATGGCGATGATCACCGGCAAATCCATCGCCAGCATTATGCCTAGGTGCTCCTTGGTTATGTGGGTTATGCCGTCGTCAGCGGCGATAACCAGCAGGCCGTAATCCAACTTCTGCCCCACTATGCCTCTTATTGTAGTGCGCAGCCAGGGCTCATGTCCAACGGTGTCGACAAAGCTCACAAGCTTGGAAGCTCGCGCAACCACGCCTGCGCGCTCCTCTCTGCTCAGCGGGTTTCTGAGGCGAATAACCTCGCCTCCGCTGGTAAACCCATAGACGGCGTAGCTTAAATCTGCGCTTAAGCCGCGCTCAATCTCGTGCTTCTGCGTATCCAGATAGCGCCTCGTCCTGCCGGAGCCGTCATCGTGCTCACCAGAAACGAGGGTACCCACCAGGGTGGACTTCCCATGGTCCACATGTCCGGCAGTGGCTATAAGCAGGTGCTCCTTCTCCAGACGAGCCCGCTCCAGGGTGAGCATCGCAGCGTAGCGGGAGTCCATGCTGTAAATCTTCTTCTCTGTTATGGCGAAGCCAACGTCTCGTGCTATGCATTCGAGCACCTCAAGGCTCTCCTCCAGCCTCTCCTGCGTAAGCCCCACAACTTCGCCTGAGTCGCTCACCCCGAGAAGGTAAACCGCCCTACCCGAGCCGTTATTTGCGCGGTACTTCAGCTGCGAGGCCAAGCTCTGCCTCCTATCTCGGGAGAGGTGCACTTTGCGCGAGAGGTACTCTTTAAACTCTACATTGCCTCCCTCGCCCTTAGCTGCGAGTGCGAGAAGCTCATCCATTTTTTCTTTGCAAGATAGATAACGTTTATAAAAGACATCATGCTACGGCTCAAGCTCAGAGAGGCGCTGGGTAATGTGTCTAAGCATAGCCTTTAAGTTAGCGCGGTTGTCAAAGCTTGCGAGTTCCTCGAGTTGCGCCTTGCTGAGACCGCGCAGCTTCTCCACCTCCTGGGTAAGCAATGGAAGTGCACGCGTAACCTCGTCCACTATGGTTATGCTTGCACGCTGCGCCGTTCTGGAGAGGGGATTTAAATCTATGGCTATAACCCTCTTCCCCATCTCAACCAGAGCCTCGGTACGGTCACCATCCTCTATTGCGAGAAGCACAACGTCCGCTGAGTAGATGCCCCGCTTCGCCACCAGCCTGCGCTCACTGCTCAGGTTTGGAATCTCTGCCTCAGGCTCCACCCCAAGCACTTCCTCAGCGCCCGCTTGCTTAAGCACAGCAGCGATTCTGCGCGCCCTCTCGCGAGAGCGGTAGAAGAGGTTCACCTCCAGCTTTGCATTCGCTACCCTCGCGAGGTGAACAAGCTGCGCGGGGCAAAGCGCAGCGGTGTTGCCGTTCACTGAAATCACTGGCATAGAGGCGAGTAGCAGCGTTGCCGCGGCTGCGCGAATCGCTCTTTTAGCTGGCTCAGCGGTGGCTTCGCCTATGAGGTAGTCGAAGGCTTCGCCCCTGCCATGAGCGATAAGCCCCTCTATTACAGTAATCCCCTGCTCATATCCCCTTGCAAGCTTCTCCCGCTGCATAAGCGAATGGTAGCGCGGATGGTCGCGAGGTACGCTCATTTTCTCACAAAACCTCCAGAGACTATCAGCTTGAGTCCCTCCTCCACGGTCATCTTCAGGGGTATCACCTCATCTTCTGGCACTATTATCACCATGCCCGAGGTGGGGTTAGGCGCGGTGGGAATGAACACATTGATCACCTTTTCCTTTATCTTCTCCTGCACTTCCTCTATGTTCGCGCCCGTGGTAAAGCCGATTACGTAGCATCCCCGCCTCGGGTACTCCACCAGCACTACACCCTTGAAGCCGCTCGCCTTGTTGTCTATCAGCGCCTCGCTCGCATGCTTCACCGTGGCGTACACCGTCTTTACCAGAGGGATACGCATTATCGCCTGTTCAAGCGCCGCGACTACGCGCTTTCCCAGGGTGAGCCTTGCCAATGCGCCGAGAGCAAAGATTAAGAGCAGCGTCGCAACCAGGCCGAAGCCTGGGAGATATACGCCGAGTACGCGTTTCAGCACGGGGCGGAGAAGGCTGTCCAAGAAATCAAACCCAAACCACAGCACATACACCGTGGCAACGAGCGGTATGAATACAATGAGTCCTGCCAGAAATGTGTTCCTTATGCTCTGGAGCAGCTTCATAGCAGCCTCGCCCCGCAGTTGTCTACTCTTGCAGTTATACAGGGGTAATCCAGAAGGTTAACGACCTCCTCTGGTTTTTCAGAAATAACAAAGACCGCCTCGCCCAGCATTGCCATACCAGCGTCGATGCCATGCTCCTCAAGCTCAAGTATTGCTTTCGCGACCTTCCCCTTCGCGAGCCCCGTTGCAAGGGCGAATTTTTTTGAAAGAGAGACGAAGCGCTGCAGGCTTGGATCTCTAAGAAGCTCTTCCACGCATTCTCTGCCCGCGCGGTTTATCCTGGATAAAGCCTCAGGAGACGAGAGCACTTTCTTTGTTTCTATACCTTTGCCCACAAGAAAAACAGCCACGCGGGCGTTGGAGTAAAACTTCTCAACCTCACCTATGCCGGGAGCGCCAGCGCGGGTGCGCACCACCAGCCCGCCGGTAAACTGGGCTATTATGTCGCCCAAACCTGTGCGACACTCCACCTCAGCGCGATGCGCCACCTGTGCAAGTGCTGTTGCGCTGAGCTCGAGATTGAGCGCCTCGTTCAGAGCTATCGCTGTGCTCAGCGCTCCCGCGCCACTTGTACCAAAGCCCTGCCTTTGGGGTACGCTGATTTTATGTGTAATGCGAACCTCGTAATTACCTGAGCATCTGCCAAGCAAAGCTCTGGCGACATGTGTACTGACCTCACACTCGCACGCTCTGTCGCTAATCTCTACGTGAATCCTGCTCTCCCTTGCAGGGGTGACTTCAACCTCTGTTACCACGCCCTCGCTCAGCACCACGCCCGCGCCCCGGGAGCCCGAGGTAAGGGCATCGCCGGTGAGGAAAACCTCAAAAAAGCCGGTGATGTGGGCTGGAGCAAAGGCTCTCGCTCGCATTATTTAAGCCTCTTTACAATTTCGTCAAAGATGTACTGAGCCACCTCACTCTTGGACATTCGGGGCAGTGCAACTTCGCCATTACGAGCTACTATCACAACCTCATTCTCCTCAGAGCCGAATACGCCACGGGAAATGTCGTTGGCCACGACGAGGTCGAGGTTCGCCTCTTTTAGAATCTGCCTTGCCGCATTTAACATCTCCTGCTCTGTTGCGCCGTAAACCGCCTTAAAGCCGACTTTGAATAACCCTTCCTCTCTAAGCGCTCTTAACACCTTGGGCGCTGGCTTTAAGCGAAGCGTGACCTCTCGCGTGGAGTCCAGCTTGCCTTTAAACTCGTCTGAAACCACAAAGTCGCCAATTGCAGCGGCTGAGATGAAGATGTGCGCATCCCTTACAGCCTCAACCACAGCTTCGCGCATCTCGCTTATGCTCAATGCCTTAACTGTACGGATATATCTTGGCGGAGCCACGTTCAGCCTTCCCGCGATAAGTGTCACATCTGCGCCGCGGTAGAAGGCTTCCTTCGCCAAGGCGAGCCCCATTTTACCCGAGCTGCGGTTTGTTATAACCCTCACCGCGTCGATTGCTTCCTCGGTTGCACCCGCGGTAACGACAACGTGCTTACCAGAAAGCTCCCCGCTGCTGAGCGCACGTATGGCGTAGTCAGCGATTTCAGCGATGGGCGCCATCTTGGCGGCACCCTCTTCAATCATAGGCTCTACGATGGCTATGCCACGATTTTTGAGCGTCTCAAGATTTTCCTTAACAGCCTGGTTGCGATGCATTGCCAGGTGCATCGCTGGTGCGAGAAGAAGCTTCGCCTGCGAGGATAGGCAGAGAAGCGTGGGCGGAGTATCACCTATACCGTGAGCAAGCTTTGCAATTGTATTAGCAGAGGCCGGCGCGATAAGGATTAAATCGTACTCTGCAAGGTGCTCAAGGGCACCTGTAATCTCGGTTACGGGTTTTTTCCCTGTGGCGAACTCCATGGCGTAGGGATGAATAATCTTGGTAGCTGCCTCACTCATGTAAGCCTTAACCCTCGCCCCATGCCTCTGAAGCTCTCGAGCAAGGCGGGGTGCCTCGATTGCGGCGGCGCTCCCGGTTACGCACAGGGCGATGCGTTTATCCCAGAGTCTTCGACTCTTTGCTCCACGTATTTCGCTCATTGATGCAATTTTTCCTGCGTGGATTAAATATTTTACCCAATTTACTCCCCGAGCAGGCGAAGGTGCTCCATCTTTATGCACCTGTTCTGGATTACCTTGAGCCCAGCCTCTCTCGCGCGCTTTGCCGCTTCGTCGTGGGAGATGCCCAGCTGGAGCCATATCGCCTTAGCTCCAATCTCTATCGCCTGCTCCACTATCTCCGGTACTTCTTCTGCCGGGCGGAAGACGTCCACTATATCCACATTTACATCGCGCGGAATCTCGCGAAGCGAGGGGTAGCACCGCTCGCCGAGAATCTCCTCAGCAAAGGGATTCACGGGGATTACACGGTAGCCCAGCTCCATAAGCTTTTTAGGCACCTGATGCGCGTCTTTTTCAGGATTGGTTGAAAAACCCACCACAGCTATGGTCTTAGCATTTTGAAGCAACTCCTTTATCTCCTCGTCGCTCAGCTCAGCCATAACACCACCTCGGGGATTGTAACCTTGAAGCTTCACCTCGTTAATACTTGCCGCACTTTACTACGCTTCAATTTGAAAAGGTCGCTTTGCAGAATTTTTATTTTGTGAGATGTCTAAGCCACAAGTTTCATATGAATAATAAATCGTCGAGGCAGATTAACTTTTTGAAAACAAAAAGGTTTATCTATGAACGCTGCGCCATATTTTTTCATGGTGAGAATTACATTAAAGCTGCGCGACCTGGTGGAGCTTATCACTGGGGTTGTGCAGGAAGATGAGATTATACAGAAGTATGGGCTCACTCGCACGCAGATATGGGAGATTGAAACTGCGCTTCGCAGCGGAAAATGGAGGATAAAAGATGGCTACTAAGGAGGCTAGTATAAAGGTCACGGGCATGACCTGCGCCATGTGCGTTGCCACGATAGAGAAGGCGCTCAAGAAGCTCGAGGGCGTTGAGGAGGCGGCGGTGAACCTTGGCACAGAGACCGCGACGGTTAAGTATGACCCTGAGAAGGTGTCCCTGGAGCAGATAATCAAGGCGATAGAGGACACTGGTTACGGAGTGGTGAGGGAGACAAAGGAGGCGATTATAAGGATAGGCGGCATGACCTGCGCCATGTGCGTCGCCACGATAGAGAAGGCGCTCAAGAAGCTTGAGGGCGTTAAAGAGGTGAGCGTCAACCTAGGCACAGAAAGCGCACGCGTTGTCTACGATGCCGGCTTACTAAGTCTTGAGGACATAAGGCACGCGATAGAGGAGACGGGCTACAAATACCTCGGTTTAGCCGAGGAGGAAACCCGTGACACTGAGCGCGAGGCCAGAGAAAAGTACATAGCGGAGCTCAAGAGGCGCGTTTTCGTAGGCTTCGGCGCGGGTGCGGTGCTGCTGTTGCTTATCTATGGCGACCTTTTGGGCCTGCCTCTTGATAAAATTCCCAACCTTCTCTGGCTTCAGTTCATAATTGCCACGCCGGTGATGTACTATGTGGCAAAGCCTATATTCGTAGCTGCTTATCGCTCACTAACCCATGGCACACTAAATATGGATGTGATGTATGCCATGGGTATAGGTGCTGCCTACATATCCAGCTTATTTGCCACCTTTGGCTTTCTCCCCAGCGGTTATGTTTTCTACGAGGCGGCGGTACTCCTCGCAAGCTTCCTTATGCTGGGCAGGCTTCTTGAGACAATAGCGAAGGGTAGGACAAGCGAGGCGATAAAGAAGCTTATAGGCCTGCAAGCGAAGACGGCAACGGTGATTAGAGACGGAAAGGAGATGCAGGTGCCGGTTGAAGAGGTAGAGGTTGGCGACCTCGTGGTGGTGAAACCAGGGGAGAAGATACCCGTCGACGGCGTGGTGATAGAGGGAGAGAGCTACGTGGACGAGTCCATGATAACCGGCGAGCCCATCCCCAACCTGAAAAAACCCGGAGACGAGGTGGTGGGTGCAACGCTCAACCAGAACGGTGTGCTCAAATTTAGGGCAACAAAGGTGGGCAAGGACACGCTTCTGGCGCAGATTATAAAGATGGTGGAAGAGGCGCAGGCGAGCAAGCCCCCAATACAGCACCTTGCCGACAAAATCGTCGCTTATTTCATACCGGTGGTGCTTACAATAGCCATAGCCTCCTACATATACTGGCGGTTCTTTGGAAACGTAAGCATAATGCCACCTGAGCTATTCGCCTTTATATCTCTCATTTCAGTGCTGGTAATCGCGTGCCCCTGCGCCTTTGGCTTAGCGACGCCGACCGCTTTAACCGTCGGCATGGGACGCGGAGCGGAGCAGGGCATACTCATACGCAATGGCGAAGCGCTGGAGCTGGCAAGAAAGGTTACCACTGTAATCTTCGACAAGACGGGCACACTCACGAAGGGCAAGCCAGAGGTTACCGACGTGCTAACCTTCGGCATGCCCGAGAAGGAGTTTTTGAGCATAGTCGCAAGTGCAGAGAAGAACTCGGAGCATCCCCTTGCTCAGGCTATTGTAAACTATGCCAAAGAAGCGAATGTGGAGCTTCTCGAGGCTGAGAAGTTTGAGGTTATAACAGGAAAGGGAGTCGTGGCGAAGGTCGCTGGCAGAGAGGTGCTTATAGGCAATCGCACGCTGATGAAGGAGCACGGGGTAGATATTAGCGCCGAGGTAGAAGAGCAGCTCCAAAAGCTTGAGGGCGAGGCAAAGACAGCGATGCTGGCTGCGATTGACGGCACGTTAGCAGGCATAATCGCAGTGGCAGATAAGATAAAGGAGCACGCCCTCGAAACGATTGAATACCTCCATCGCATGGGCAAGAAGGTGGCGATGATCACTGGCGATAATCGGCGTACGGCAGAGGCTATAGCAAAGAAGCTGGGTATCGATGTGGTTATGGCTGAGGTTTTGCCCCAGGACAAGGCCAATGAGGTTAAACGCCTCCAGCAGGCTGGAGAAGTAGTAGCCTTCGTGGGCGACGGGATAAATGACGCTCCCGCGCTTGCGCAGGCTGATGTGGGCATAGCCATAGGCTCGGGTACTGACGTTGCCATAGAGAGCGGTGAGATAGTGCTCATTAAAGACGACCTGCGCGACGTCGTTGCCGCGATTCAGCTTAGCGAGAAGACACTGAACAAGATAAAGCAGAATATATTCTGGGCGCTGTTTTACAACAGCATACTCATCCCCTTCGCCGCTGGTCTGGGCTACATTCTTTTCGGCATAGTCTTCCGTCCGGAGTGGGCGGCTGCGGCGATGGCGCTGAGCTCCGTTTCGGTGGTTAGCAACTCCCTGCTGATGAAGAACTACGTGCCAGAGATTAAGAGGGTTGCAAAATAAGGGCGCCTTCTTCGTCACCTTATCACGCTAACGCGTGAGACGGGTAACCCCGCCCAGCTACTCAGCGTAAGCTGAGTGGCGGTTATAAACCCATCCGTACCAAGAGGCTGAGAGCATGAGCATGTTCAGATTCATACGCAAGGAAGAGTTCGACGAAGCGGTGCTCCGCTCAGCTAAGCCTGCGATGGTATGGTTCTCTCTGCCTACCTGCCCGCCGTGCAAGAAGATTGAGCCCCTCGCTGAGGAGATTGCAAGGGAGTACGCCGGGAAAATCAACTTCTTCCGCGTAAATGTGGAGGAGAATCCAGCGCTCGTGGAGAGATCCAAAATTACCAGCGTCCCCACTTTTGTATTTTTCAAGGCTGGTAAAGAAGTTGAGAGGCTAGACGCGCTTCCCTCACGGGAGGAGTTCATAGAGGCGATAGAGAAGCTTGTGTAAAAAATAAAAGACTAGTGGTGGGGCTCGCCGCCACCACTCAGGTACTTCTCTGGGTCAGATTCGAATGCGGTCTTGCATCCGGGAGCGCAGAAGTAGTATGTCTTTCCCTTGTACTCGGTCTTCCACTTCGCGCTCGCCTCGTCCACTTCCATTTTACACACAGGGTCTATTGCCATGTTTACCACCGCATAACAATCTATGGCAAAACAGATATACTTTTTTGTTTTCATTTTGTAAAATTAATTTATCTTGTGATTTTTAAATTTGATAATGTAAAGGGTGATGGTTTTGAAACTCGATGCTATCGATGTGAAGATACTCCGCCTGCTTCAGGAAGATGCGCGCATGCCTGTGGCTGAGATTGCAAAGCTTCTAAGGCTCAGTAGACCCACGGTAAAGGCGAGGATAGACAAGCTGAAGGAGAGCGGGGTGATAAGCAGATTTACTGTGGAGATAAGCAGGGATGCGCTGGAGAAGCCTGTGGTTGTTTTGTTGAGGATGAAGGCAGGCGAGGAGGCGGTTGAGCTTCTCAGGGATCTGCCTGAGGTGGTGGAGGTTTACTCCCTAACCGGAGAGAAGAACTTATTCTGCAAGGCTCTGGTTAAGGACATCGACGACGTGGGCAGGCTTGTCAACACACTTCGCGGCGTGGCAGAGTCACTAGAGGCGGAAGTGGTGACTGGGGTTCTGAAAGAGAGCGAGCCCCCTGTGGAGATGATTAAAGCTGAGCTTACATGCGAGTACTGCGGAAGCGCAATCTCCAAGCCCCATGTGTACAAGTTTAGAAATGTGGAGCGCTACTTCTGCTGTCCAATATGCTTAAAAAGCTACAAGCGGCAGGTTGCACTTGCAACAAAGGAAGAGCGATAGCTGCGAGGAGCATATTTTATAAACGTTGAGCTTTCGGCTGGGGTTATGGTGATAATAGTCAGGTACAGCGAGATAGGGTTAAAATCGAAGCCTGTGCGCATGGAGATGGAGCGCGCCCTTATTGCTCATCTGAAGCGCGTGCTCGGCGAGGTGAAGATAACCCGGGAGTGGGGACGAATCTTCATCCACTCAGACTCTCGCGAAGACGCGGTAAAGGCGAGTCGCGTCTTTGGCGTGGCTTCAACCTCTCTCGCTGAGGTAGCGAGCGCAGATTTTGATGAGCTGATGAAGGCAGGGGTGGAGTACGCGCTGAGGCGAATCTCAAGCGAAGACACCTTCGCCCTTCGCGTGCGCAGGGAAGGGAAGCACGCATACAGGAGCATCGACGTGGCAAGGGAGCTCGGCAGGCAGATAGTTGAGGCGACTGGCGCTAAGGTGGACCTCAAGGCACCGGAGAAGGAGATTTTCATCGAAATTCGCGGCGACCGTGCCTACCTCTTCGACGAGGTAATCGCTGGAGTGGGCGGCTTACCGTACGCGACCCAGGGTAAAGTGCTCGCGCTGGTTAGCGGGGGTATTGATTCACCTGTCGCTGCCTGGCTGATGATGCGCCGCGGCGCTGAAGTGGTAGCTCTGTTCATGGACCCCACGCCTCTCGTGGATGAGCGCACCCCAAGGCGAGCGGTTGACTCAATTAAGGCTCTTTCCACCTGGGTGGGGGAGCCGATAAAGACATACCTCGTACCCTACGGCGACGTGCTCATCCAGCTTTTGAAGGTGGAAGACTACCGCATGGGTTGTGTGCTGTGCAAGCGCATGATGTACCGTGTGGCGGAGAAGGTAGCAAGGCAGGAGAAGGCTCTGGCTCTGGTAACCGGTGAGAGCCTTGGACAGGTGGCATCGCAGACGCTTGCCAACCTCGCGTCGATTTCCAGGGCTGCTACCATGCCAGTGCTGCGCCCCCTGATAGGAATGGATAAGGATGAGATAATCTCTCTGGCTAAGAAAATAGGCACCTACGAAATTTCAATTCGCCCTGCCAACTGCTGCCTGGGTCCTCCTCTAAAGCCTGTGACAAAGGCGACGGTAGAGAGGGCAGAAAAAGCTGAGGCAGGGCTTAATGTTGACGCGCTTGCAGAGGAGATGGCGAGTAAGGCGAAGGTGGTTTGGCTGGGTGAGGAGAAAACTTAGATACCTGAAAAATGGGAAGGGGGCGGGCGGCCTAATTTCTTAACCTTCCCCTCCCCAGAAACACAGGAAGTGCCGCTATAACCGCAACCAGAGTGGGACCGCAGATACCCTTTTTCTCTGGCTTCTTCTCTTCCACCTTTGGCGTGGGCTTGGGCTTCGGCGTTGTCACAGGCGGCTTGGTCTCTACCGGCGGAAGCGTCACAACGGGCTTCTCCTCGGGCTCAGGTGTGGGCGCTGGCGTTGGCTCGGGTTTGACACCGTCCGCCTCTGCGAATATGTCCCTGAAGCCACTCTTCTCCTGCGCTGACACCGCAAACCAGCTGAAGCCTGGAGTCTCTGCGGTGTAGTATATATAACCGCCTTCAGCCTTCTCCGGCGTGGTTGGAAGCTTCTCCCACTCTTTGGTGTCGCTGAGGCGGTACATGACCACCGTCGAGGGGTCTATGTCGTTAACCTTGAGCCAGGTGATGTTTAATTTGAAGGCTATCTTAGCCTTTTCGATGTAGGTGTTGGGCTTGCTGTACTTTATCCTGAAGTAGCGGTAGATTTTGCCCGGGGCGTCGTCGAATACCACCCAGTTTGGTTTCTCTTGATACGTGTCAACCGAAATAGTGGTGTAAAACTGGTCTCGGGATGCGAATATCTCTATGCTTGCAATGTCTGGCACGTACTTCTCATCGAATACCACAAGGTAGGACTTGCCGGTGAGTAGCTTTGGTATTTCCTTAATGTTCGGTTTCTCAGATGGACCGCCTCCTCCTGTAGTAGTTGTTGGGGTTGTAATTGTCGTAGTTGTGGTAACAGTTATAGGTATGCTGACACTCTTGGCATCGGCATTTGACGGCGTTATGGAGATGTTTATGCTGCTGTTGGTAACGCTGCTGCTGAAGCTGAGAGTCCAGGATACGCCCTTGCTCTCACCGCTTCCACCTGTGCCGCCGAGTATCGTTGAGATTACCTGACTTGCGCTTCCAGATTTAATGGTCACCCCCGAGGGCAGTGAGATTGCCACCACCACGTCTCGAGCTGTGGTTTCGCCCCAGTTCTTTATGGTTAGCTGCAGGCTCTTATCACCGCTTGGATCTGAGAAAGAAGTGGGAGTAACGCTCGCCTCCAGCGAAGGGGGAAGCACTATGTCGAAGGCATCCGACTCAGCGGTTGTGGGCGAACCCGTGGTGCTTATGCTAACCTGTATCTTCTGCCCGGTGAGTGTCTGGCTTGCTATTGCGGTGGTCCACGAAACACTACTCGTGCCTGAGCTGAAGGACTTTGTGGTGCCCTCCTCCACGCTTATACCGGAGGGCAGGTTTATCAAGGAGACTGTGCCGCTACCGCTCAAACCGGAAACGGTAATTGTGAAGTACCTCCCCTTCATCACTGTTCCCGGGTCTGCACCTGACTGGGACACCGTAACAGTAGCCGCGTATACACCGGGAATGGTGAGAATCGCCAGCAGGAGCGCTGCAAATGTTATAAGCCTCATCTTTACCACCCACCTCCTACCTGGAACCACATATCAACCCTCTCGCTGCCTCCGCTCTTGGTAACGGTGATGGTCACCATGTAGTCACCGTATTCCCAGGTGCCGTCTTTGGGAGCGATTGTGATTATTCCATAGCCATTCGCATCTGTGGTATCCTGCACTTTGTTGAGGACGTAGTGGGTGCCCTCTTCCAGCACTTTCGGACCCAGAGGTGTGAACATCACAACCTTATCAACGGTGAGGTTTGCACTCACAATAGGCTTCTGATCGAAGTCGTATGCACGGATTACAAAGGTCATGTTTTCCTCTGGCTTGATGGACCACTTGTTCTTCATCAGCAGCATGTGGGTGCCGTTGTACATCTTTATGTCCCACCACGGCTGTTCCTCATACGGCATGAAGTCGTTCCAGGGTGCAAATCCTAGGGAACCTCCCCACATTGCGGTGGGCATGTTGCCCCTGACCTCCGCGGTTCCGCTCTCATTGCCGTAGAAGTCCTTGGGGTTGATTATCAGGGACCCATTCCAGCCCTCTCCCCACCAGTCCTGGGTGATGTTGAGGTCATCGTCTACAAGTATGCTGGTCGCCTTGGCGGTTCCATCCGGATAGTCGTCGAAGGTTACGGCGTAGAACACATCGCTGGTGTCGTTGTCTAGGTTCAGGTCAACACTGAGCTGGCTCTCGTTTAACGCTGCGAACGTCGCATTGTAGTTGTCTTCCACGATTATGTCGAGTCCAGGCATGACTCCAACCTGCGACGAGTTTGCAATAACTATGCCGTCCCATGGCGAAGCTCCTATCCTGGCGAGGTAGAGTTCGCTGCCCGGCATTATCTCCTCGCCTATCAGCGTTTCTTGCGATGCGGAGTAGTTGCCATCGGTGGTGAAGTATGCCGCCTTTGCGCAGTCGGGTATCCACCAGATGTCGCACATTGGATAGTCCACGCTCGCATTCGCGAGGATTGCGTTGTACGTCGTGCCGCCTATATTGAAGGACACAATGTTCCAGCGCTTGCCGCCATCCTGCGTCAGCGGATTGTTGAGGATATTCGGATTGAGGTTGTCCTCCCTCACGCCTATTACCACGAGCGCCTGACCGCCCGCGTTGGCGTCAGCGGCGAGCACACTCATCATGTAGGTTCTGCCGTTCAGGGTTATGTTTATGGACTCATTCACGCTCTTCACGGTAGCGCCGCTGGTAAAGTTGCAGTTGCCCTTCTTTATCCAGAGCGTGCTGGCGTTGGCGGTGGTCAGATAGTAGTAGTAGCCGGAGTTGGTGTCTCTCAGGAACTGGCTTTCTATGGTGTAGTTGGTACCGCTTCCTGCATCACTTGGCTCTGTGCAACCGCTCAAAGGAGATCCTAAGCCATAGAAATGGTCCATCACCATGGAGAAGTTGACCCCACCTGTCACCTCAAACAGCTGAGGTATGTCTCCTCCGTAGGTTCTCCAGTCGAAGGCGTAGGTTGGCAGAGGCTTGAACTCGCCCACGTATGCGGCAGCGCCCTGGTCACTACTCACCAGGAAGGCGCGCACAGTTACCCGAGGCCACATCCACTCCTCGAGTATCTCCACAGTATCGCCAACCTGCACCTCTATCTCAAAGGCATATATGCCAGAACCCAGGTTGTGCTTGCTTAGGTTGAACTGCACCTCGCCGGTGCCATTTATGCTGGTAGTCTCAGGAGAAGAGAGGGTTATGAACTGTGGCGGACCCGTGAGGCTCTCCTTCCTCACATGCCTTATGGTGACGTTCACCTCCACAGGAGTGCCATCAGGTTGTGTCACCATCACCGGTACGTTTACCACATCGCCAAGACGGACGTCACCCAGCTCTGCCCAGTCGCCCTTGCTTCTGGTGTATATCCTCACCCTGTCGGCGCGCGGGTCTATGCTGAGGAGTGTAAATTTGCCGTTGGCGAAGGTTCGCTGAGCAGGAGCGTCATTCACGGAGCCGTAGCTGGTGAAGTTGCCATCGAAGGAGAAGAACAGGGTGTCGTAGATTCCGGCTGTGACCGAGTCTGCAATCGCTATGTAGGCAGTGCCATTAGTGTAGCCATCGCCATTCAGGTCGAGCCCACGCGGCATTCCCGTGCTGGGATCCCAGCCTCCCAGCCACTGCTCCTCCATCCTGCCCAGCTTTATTATTCCGCTCTTGGAGAGTGAGGCGTTGAGCCATGCACCCGTCTTTGCGAGCACATTGATGCCGCGCAGAGTGACCTTCTCCTTGTTCAGGTTATCCACCTTCCACTTGCCACCATACGGGTCGGTTATTATCCCACCCACCGGCGCGGAGCCGCTCGCGTTGGAGAAGTTCGCATTTAAGCTAACCCAAAGGTGGGTGGTGTTGTGGAAGAAGCACATCTGGCGCTGGGAAATGTTCAGCTCCCAGAAGAATCCTGGGTCTTCTATCATGTTGTCAACGCAGCCCGAGTAGTTGCTGGAGTGGTTGCCCGGTGGTGGCACAAGTTCACCAAATATATTTGTGTCTATGAACTCGTCCAGCCTTATCTCCTTCTTCGCGGTATCGCTCTGCCACAGCCATGCTTCTTCGATGCTGGGCACTGCTATTATCAGGTTGCGCACCATGAACCACACGCCCGTTTCCTTCTCAGCACCTTTCGTATCGACGATCTTCAACCTCGCCTCGTACTCGCCGCTCTCCAAGCCAGAGAGGTCTATGCTGATGTTGCACGAATTTGCTGAGCAGACTGTGGTATAGTTGCGTTTCAGCGGGCGTCCGCGCTTTATGTCGAAGAAGCCGGCTAAGCGCGTCTCATTCTGATTAAGCTCGTGAGGTGAGCCATCAAATTCAAATGCGGTGACATTCACCGTCAGGTTCTCATTGCTTCCGAAGGTGGGCGGCCACTCATACATGCCGCGGTAGTAGACATTAACCTGAAAGCTCGCCACGTCGAACCACATGGTGCCTATGTCGGAGCCATTTGCGGTGGTCACCTTGACGTTGACCCTGTAGGAGCCCTCCTTTTCAATGCCGGTGATGTTTACTACCGTCACATTCACACCCTGTTTAAACCCGCCCATGTCAATATAAACCAGCTTATTGGAGATGTCCACAAGCTTGTAATTCGCCTCCACCGGCGGCCACATATCAACGCGCTGCACGCTGGCGATGGTCACATTCTGAATGGGCAGGATACCCCAGTTGAAGGGGTCGCGCGGTATCACCGCAAAGGCTATCGACTGGTTAACCGCGTAGGTGTTGCCTTCCCAGCCCCAACTGGCGGTGAGGTTGCCCGTCGCTTTGTCCACGCTGACAGGCATAACCTCAACGAAGAAGTTTCGCACCTCAAACCAGCCGAAGCCGAAGTAGCTCTCGTTGGGATCGGCGGGATTGTACACCTCTATGTCGGCACCGTACCACCCGGAGGTGAGACCTCCGGTGGTGGAGCTTATGTTGAGCGTTGCCGTACCGTTGGTAACGCTGCCGCCGTAGATTGTAAACTCCGAGGATGGAATTTCCTTACCCAGCTGGTCGTTTCTGAGCATGCTTATTTTTACCGCCAAGCCGTCGCAGGTGGAGCACAGCGCAGAGGAGGTAGCGCCTCTGTCGAGGAGCGAACCTTTGCTGCTGTCTGCGATGTACACCTTGAGGGATACGTTGCCCTTGCCGGAGAACACACACGGTCCAAAGCCGCCGCCTGTGCACTGGGGCTCCGCCCAGATGATGTACTTCTTGAGCATGAAGAAGGCGCTGCCCACGCCCTCCTTAATTTTGTTGCTCACATTCGCCTTGAACCTGAACTTCATGGAGAAGAAGCCCTCCATGTTGGGCGCCTTAAATGAGAGTACACCCCCGTTGACCTCAACAGTGGTTGCAATATCGCTCACTGGCACATCTTGGAAGCTCGGGAACTCCCGCCTTAAACTTACTATATTGGCGCTTATGATGCTCTCGGGCGGGAGGAACTCTCTAGTGAGCAGGTCCTGCACGTGGAGCTTTACCCTTATTGTTGAGTTTGGAGTGTTAAATCCAAACTCTTCGCCCTTGAAATCTACGGTGGAGCCGTAGGCGTAGAGCTCCTGCACCCCGAAGGTCGTGCCGGCGACGCTGCTTTCGCTGTTGTGGGTAATCCTCACCTTAGCCCTGTAGGCGCCCTGCTTGGAGAGGTTGCTAATAACCACCATACACTGGCTCAGCATCTCCTTAGGCGGGCCTTCGTCACCAGGCTGAACTCCCGACTGTGCGAGGTAGTTCATAAAGTTGGAGAGGTTCATTATCTGCACAGTGACGTTGCCCAGGTATGAAACCTCACGGTCGTCCTTAAGCTCTATCAGCTCAACGCTGGTGTTGCACTCGTCCTCTGATGTTGAGGGGTCGTCTATGTCTATGATACCCGCCCCTTCAGGACCAGAAGCCATTAGCCCGCCCTTCGTAACATCGCTGAGAATCGCAAGCAGGGTTACGTCTTTCTGCGGGTGGAAGGCGCTCACGAATATGCCACCTTCATCCACCTGGTCTAAGAACTCCACATTCACCGCGTAAAGCTCCGCCCTGCTCTCTGCGATGGTGAAGCCAAGGGAGACCTCCTGAGTGGTAGAGCCATAGCTTCCGCGGAAGGTTACGCCGTAGTCGCCTGTAGGCGCACCCTTAAGGTCTAGTTCTCCCGAATATAGCCCCTGCTCAGTCTGGCTGAGCTGCACTGTAGTCTGCGTACCGTTGGGATACACCACTCTTGCCTGGGCGCTGTTCAGGGTGAGCAGGTTGCCGTTTAAGTCCTTGGCTATGGCGGTAAGCTTCACTACAGGATTGGGAGCAAAAACCGCCGTTGGATTGTCGTTTATATCAGTAATCTTCCCGAAGAGCTTGAAGGCTTCTACACTGAAGACCTCCATCCCAAGGGTGTTGTTTACAGTTATTAAATACGTCCCGGCGAGGTCGGGAGCTGTGAAGTTCCCGACGAAGTAGCCGTTCTGAATTACGCCGGAGGTGGAGGAGATAATCGTGCCGTTGGAGTAGCGCAGGTCAACCTTAATGCTCTCGCCGCTGAGGATGTTGCCCACCTTATCCCTCGCCACCACCATGAAGTACACCTTTTCGCCGCCTGTATAAATCGGTGAGGAGCGCGGCTTGGCGAGGAGCACCTTGTTGCCGGAAGTGAACTCAATATCAGCGACGATATAATCCCCAACGGAATCGCCCTTCTTCAGGGGGGTTTCAACCATTGGTGAAGAGGAGTTGTCCTCAAGAGAATTGTACAGCTCAAATCGCGGGTCGTCGTCCACGTATACGGTATCGAATACATCGGGGGCACTCTCATTCACAAGTACAAAGTGGGCAAGCTTGCCGCCTTCGAGCACGTTACGGTTGCCGTAGTGCACCTCGTAGCCAGCCGCAAGGAAATCGGAGAAGTTACCGCCTAGGTAGCCGGCATCAGTCACTACGGTGCTGGTGTTAACCATCACGACGCTATCAGAAGAGTTGATAAGACGGATCTTGAAGAGCACTATCTTCTCCACAACATCGAACTCAAGCCTGACGCTGTCGCCAGGTGTGTGGTAAACCAGTGCATAATAGCTGCCCGGTGAGAAGTTTGCCAGAGGTATGGACACCGAGAAAGTGGAGATATTGCCCGCGGCAACGCTTGTAGTATTCCCACTTTCTACAAGATTGTCCGAGGAGTTGTAAACTTCCACGTAAACTGTAACTGAACTACTGGTTTCCACTGTGCCACTTATCACCAGTGAATCCGCCTTCTCGTACAGAATCTTGCTCGTAGAGGCGGTTAGATGGTAGGCGCTTACCGCGCCCCACAACATGGTCATTACCAGACCAAAGGTAATTAGAGAGAGTACCCCCTTTCTTGAGCTCATTCCCCGAAACCCCCTTCCATATCTAGTTATTCCTTATTTTTCTTCACATCCTCCTATAAAAACTTTTCCCTAATGTGTGGTTTCTGTGTTATCAAGAATTAAATTTACACTTGTCTCTACTACATCTCAGTGCAGCTCTTGTTTTTTTCTGCGGTATTTTATTATTAATTTCTTTATAGTTTCAGTAGTAGAAAAATTATGGATAATAGGTAGTTTAATTAGTTGTGCTACGTTGATATATTTTTTAGTTAATCACTAAATATCCTCTCAACGATAGTAAGGCAACCAGCATGGCAGGGTTTTCATTAAGTCTCTGACACATCCGCTTGGTATAAATATGACCAAAAATTTATAGTATCTCCCATGCCCCTGTACACCTTTCAGTTTCCCACACCGGAGGGGTGCTGGACGGATTTAACCCGGAGCTACAACGTAACCGCCACAATAATAAGCTTCGCCTGGGTGGGCTACAGGCGCTATATCGCCCTGGTAAAGGCAGATGGCGACGATACACAGGAATTTCTCCGCGATGTGGAGAAGAGCAGTTCCACAAAGAGCATTTCCATATACTCAAAGAGCCGCAATGCGGTGGTGTTCGAAATCCACGCTATTCGCGTACTCCCGGTGCACATCTTCGCCAGCGCGGAAATTCTTATGCTCACCCCTATAGTGATAAGGCGGGGCATAGTCAGCGCCAGGGTGTACTCCAACTCCAGAGCGCTGAACTTTCTGCTCGACTCCCTCAAAAAGGTGGGCTACCCATTCAGGATATACAAGGACGCCTCGGGTGAAGCCTACTCCGATGGCTTAACCAAGAGGCAGAAGTATATTCTCAAAAAAGCTATACAGTACGGATACTACAGCTACCCCCGCAGGATAACTTTAACCCAGCTGGCGGAGAAGCTCAACGTCTCCAAATCTTACCTCTCCGAGACTCTGCAGATTATTGAAAGCAAGATGATTAGAAAGCCTGATTTTTAAACACCTGACATGTTCGGAAAAATTACTTAAGTGGCTGTACCAACCTTCCTGTATTGGGGGGAGGGGGGCCTTATTCTCCCTGCAATTTTTAAGCCCAATAAGGCTCGTAAAGCTCCATATAGATGTTGTGCGCCGCCACCGCTCCCTGAGCTACCGCCACTACAAGTAGCTCAAGATGCCCCACGCCGGAGACTATATCGCCAGCAGCGTATACTCCAGTGATGCTGGTGCGCTGGGCGGCGTCAGTCTTAATCCTGCCATCGCTGTCGCAATCCAAGCCAAGCTTGGCGAAGATCTCCGTGTTTGGCACGTGCCCTACGGCGAGCACCACTGCTTCGGCGCTGCGGGTAAAGCTCTCGCCATCGCTTCGCAACCTCACCCACTCTACCTTTCCATCGCCGCCGATTTCTTCAAGCTCTGTGTTTAGAAGCACCTCCACGCTGCTCTGGCGGAGCCTTTCCACATTTCTCGCAATCGCACGGAACTCGCTGCGGCGGTGCACCAGTGTAACGCGCGCCACCTGCGAAAGCTCAACCGCCGCCTCAACCGCAGAATCTCCACCACCCACCACAAGCACCTGCTTGCCCGCGAACTTTTCAATGTTTGCTACGTTGTAGTAAACCCCCAGGTCGCCGTAGTTGAACTCCGCCTCGCCCGGGATACCCAGCTCTCTAGGGCGCGTACCCGTGGCGATAACTATTGCCTTAGCGGAATACTCCCCCTCCTCGGTGCGCACATTTAGCTCACGCGTTATTTCCAGCACCCGCTCCCTGCGCATCTCTACGCCATAGTCACGAGCCTGCTTAACCAGAAGCTCCGCCAGCTCCTTCGCTTTAATACCGGAGGGAAACCCGGGGTAGTTGAGCACAAGCTTATTGGGGTAAATCGCAGCCAGAGCGCCGCCAAAGCTTCCGCTTTCAAAGATGGCGACGCGCAGACCGCGTTCTGCGCAGAATATCCCAGCGCTAAGCCCTGCGGGGCCGCCCCCGACTACGATAACATCATAGCTCTGCATACTTCTAACTCGCCCTCAGCAAAGATAAAACTTCACCTCATGCTGCGCCACACTCTGGCGATGCCCTCTCTCAGGGAAACCTCCGCATTAAACCCGAGTTTCTCCCTTGCGCGGGTGGTGCTCAGGTAAATCCTTTGCACCTCGCCTTTGCGTGGAGGAGCATACTCCACCTCGGGCACAATGCCAGTAACCCCGGCGATAATCTCAATCAGCTCATTAACGCTGGTCTCCACACCTGTGGCGATGTTGAACACACCCTCACGCTTTAGTGCGAGGAGGTTCGCCCTGACCACGTCGCCCACGTAGATATAATCTCGAGTCTGCTCGCCTGTGCCGAAGACTGTCAAAGCCCTGCCAGCCTTCAACCTGTCCAGGAATATCGCTATAACCCCTGCCTCTCCTCTCGCGTCCTGCCTCTCGCCGTAAACGTTAGCATATCTTAAAATAGCATACTTAACCCCGTAGTTGTACCCGTAAAGCTGTACGTACTTCTCCCCGGCGAGCTTACTCGCGCCGTAAGGCGAGATTGGGTCGGTGCTGTGCTCCTCATCCACCGGTAAGTAGCGAGGCTCTCCGTAGACTGCTCCCCCAGAAGAGGCGTATATAAACCTCTCCACATCCCGCGCCTGCTCCAGTAGGTTAAGAGTGCCCAGGGCGTTCACCTTTAGGTCGTACGTAGGGTCTTCAACTGACCTGCGCACATTTATCTGTGCCGCCAGGTGGAAAATCACCTCCACGTCGCGGAGAACGCCTTTAAGGTCTTGCGAGAGGATGCTTTCCCTATAGAGGGTTATTTTATACCTCACGCTGGCGAGGTTCTTCTCATTGCCGGTGCTCAGGTCGTCGAGCACCACTACGCTGTAACCTTCGCTGAGAAGAGCCTCAACCAGGTGGGAACCTATGAAGCCTGCGCCTCCTGTAACAAGGGCTACCATGCTATAACCAAGCTTGCCTCGCACGCGTACCTTATAAGCTTTATTGCCCTGAGCCGTTCAGCGCCTTAGCCACGCGGTCGAGCACAACCTCGGCTAAGCGGGGGTCCGCGCCTATCGCTTCCGCGTAAATTATCTCCACGTCGCTCGGGGCGTTAACGCGGGAGTAGCCAAACTCAGGAACCTCGCCCTGCTTCTTGCCTAAAAGTATGGGGATGTCGTCGCGCACATGCAACCCGGGTACAATGAACAGAGGCACCACCACAATTCGCTTGAAGCCTTCATCGATAAGGCTCTGAACCGCTTCAACAAGGTTGGGGCGATGGTGCTTCATGTAGCCAACACGCACTTCGTAGCCGGACTTAGCCTGGGCAACGCTTGCTATGGTTTCATAAATCCCGCGGGTCTCAGCCAGGCGTGAGCCGTGACCTACTATAACTACACCGGTCTTCATCGCTATACCTCCTATCTTTCCTGGGGTAACTCATGTAAATAATATAAACACTGGCTATGCTTCATTTCCACCATCCCTTAAAATTTCAATCTCCGGCGCAGCACAGCCAGAGAGATAGCTGCGAATTTTTTTGACGGTTTCTTCAATCTGGCTTTGGGGTATGAGGAGCAGCGCATGGTAACCAGCGAGGGCCTTGAGCAGGCACCTCTCAAGGGCAGCGCCTTCCAGAGCAAGCTCTATCCCCTCGCGCTCTACAAGCAGCCTCGCCTCACTTCCCAGCGAAGCCACAAAATCAACTTCATGCTTAGCCAGCGTCTCTTGGAAAGCAAGAGCGTCGAAGTTCTCAATGGGGTAGAGGTACACCTTACCCTTAGGTGGGATATTGCCATTGGCGGAGACCACCACCCCCGCATCAAGCGTTTTTATAACTCTGCTCGAGCCGCCTTCCCGGCTGGGCTTCGCCAGAATCCTGCCCTTCTCCACCTCCAAGCTCACCGCTTCGCCCTCTTTTAAAGTGTCTTCCGCCAAGGCTACGCGCACACCCAGTGATGCTACGCTTCGCACCAGCTCGAACATGTTGCTCGGCTGAATACCTGGTGTTGCAAGCCCCAGCTCGGCCAGCGCTTCGTAGAACTCCAGAACCCTTGGCGGCGAGAGGTTAGCTCGCGTTACCTCCTGGAAAACCTCCTTGGGTTCGCCCTCGGCTACCACTTTACCACGATGGAGGACATATACATAATCTGCCCACTCATACGCGAAGTCCACATCATGCGTGGCCACAGCTATGGTTTTCCTCTTCGCAAGATCATTCAGAAATTCAATAAATCTGCGCTTGCCTGCAGGGTCTAAACCGGCGAGTGGCTCGTCCAGAATCAGTACTTCTGGCTCCATGGCGAGTACACCGGCTATAGCTACGCGCTTCTTCTGACCATAACTGAGCAGGTGAGGTGGCTTATCCGCAAGCTCTTCAATGCCAGCGATTTTAAGTGCCCTCCTCACCCTCGCCTCAACTTCAGCCTCGCTCATGCCAAGATTTTTCGGCCCAAAGCTAACATCCTGCGCCACCGTCGGAGCAAAAAGCTGATCGTCCGGATTCTGAAAAACCATGCCAACGCTGCGCCTTAGCGAGAGGAGAGAGGCCTTATCGTACCTCAGGGTTTTGCCTCTGAAGAGCACTTCTCCACGAGAAGGGCGAAGGATGCCTATGAAGTGGAGAAAAAGGGTGCTTTTCCCAGCGCCGTTTGAGCCGACAAAGGCGATTTTGTTATTGGTTCTAAGGGCGACGCTTACCCCGCGCAGCGCACGGGTGCCATCGGGATACTGGTACTCCAATTCGCGAGTTTCCAGGATATTCATCTTCACACCAGCTCCAGATTTCTGGTAACATACGCAAGGGCTGCGAGCAGCGCAGAGAAGGTAGTCACGAGGAGAGTCCCTGAGAGGTTAAGCCTTGCTCTCCCAAACTCGGAAAACTCAAGATTGCCCCTATAGCCCCTCGCCTCAAGGGCCGCGAAGGCATGCTCAGACCTTAGATATGAGCGCAGGAAGAGATTGCTGGCAAGCAAGGCGAAGGAATCGAAGCTTCGCCTGTAACTGGCGTAACCCAGGCGAATCTTCTGCGCTTTAAGCATGCGCTCCGCCTCATCTATTAGCACAAAGAGGAAGCGGTATATGAGCATGCACATCTCCACAAAGAGCGCGGGTATCCTCAAAGAGCGCATCGCCGCGAATATCGCCGCGGTGGGGGTTGTGAAGATTATGAAAAAGAGCGAGGCGCTACCTGCGAGCACGCGAGAAGCTAGAAGTAGGGCTTCATTCAGCCCCTCTCTGGTGGCTACGAAGGTATGGGAGAAAAGCTTTACTGTGAGCAGAGGTTCGCCGCTCGCTATAAAAAAGGGCATCAGGAGCACCACAGGTAAGGTGAAGGACGCTGGCGCTGTCAGTGTAGCAAGGTATACCCTATGGGGGATGCCTGCCAGTAATAGAAGTGCTGTGCTCATCGCCAGGAAAATAAAAATAGGCGCAACAGGTGAGGTGGAAAACACCGTCGTCACGAGAGCGGAGCCTGCAAGGAGCAGCTTAAGCTGAGGAGCAACGCTGCTCAGCCTGCCTGAGTGGGCATAACTCTCAAGCACATGCTCTATGTGCATAGCTTACCTCGCCTCTGCCCTGCGCATTCCTTCTTTAATGCCCCTGAAGTAGCCCACAAAGTAGCCTATCACCACAGCTCCTGCTGCAGCTTGAAGAGAGAAAAGGAAGGTCTCTATCTCACCGCTGGGCGGCTCCCATATCGGCGAAAACCAGGGTTTATATTCGCCGCCGGTAATCTCGACAATCTTCTGCTCTGCCAAGGCATCTGCTCCACTCCAGGGTTCTGCCTCTTTCTCCGCAAAGACAACGAAGGGTAGGAGTAGCATCAGTAGGAAAGCTGCTATACTTAGCCTCATGCACGTGCACCTCCTGCAGCGCTCTTTTTCAACAGCCCAAGCTCTACAAGCACATCCCGCTTTAGCTCCAGGATGTACTTGAACACTATTACTGTGACAATACCTTCTGTTATCGCCAGGGGCACCTGGGTTACCGCGAATATACTCGCGAAGATTTTAAAGCTTGCCAACACACCTCCTTCCTTTGCGGGGAAGGCAAGGGCAAGCTGTAGCGAGGTGACCACGTAGGTTGCGAGGTCAGCTACCGCCGCAGCCAGAAAAACTCTGACCCTCGTGCTCATTTTAGAGGTGAGCTTCCATACAGCGTAGCCGATGAAGGGACCAACTATGCCCATGCTCGCCACATTGGCGCCCCACGTGGTTAGCCCACCGTGGGCAAGGAGGAGGGCCTGAAATAGCAGCACTATGCTCGCCAGCACCGCGGTTATCGCCGGCCCAAAGAGCACCACCGCTAAGCCCGTGCCTGTGGGGTGTGAGCATGAGCCGGTTACGGAAGGCATTTTAAGCGCCGAGAGCACAAAGGTAAAGGCTCCCGCAAGGGCGAGGAGCACCTTTATGTCGGGGTTTTTCTCCACAAGGACGCGCATCTTCGTTAGCCCATAAGCGAGCACTGGTATTGTGAAGATAAACCAGAGGTACCACCATGGTGAAGGTAAAAATCCTTCCATTATGTGCATATCATCACCTGCGTATAGCCTTGGAAGGTGCACTTATATATTTGACGAAATAGATGCGATGTGTTACCCAAAAGGGTAATAAAGGAAGGCTACATTTCAACTTTGCATTTGTGAAACGTTTTTCAATACGCGCCAGATATATGGACACTTATTCTAACAATATATTTATATTCTATGACAAAACAAGATAGGCTATAAATACCTCTGCATACGCCTTTTTCGGGCAGATGCAGACGTTCTCCTGGAAATTGAGGTTATGCCGGTCGGGTGGGGAATAAAGCATGGATTTGGAGCTGGAGGCGAAGGTTAAGGAGGATTACGAGATAGCCAAGAGGAACATCCTCGAAGCTGAGAGGTGGGAGGGAAAGAGCCCTGAGGCTGAGGAGCTTATAAAGAAAGCCCACGAGAAGTTTAAGGAGCTTGAAGAGGCTGTGCTTGTCTACGAGGAAAGTAAGAGCAAAGCCGACTTAATGAAAGCTCTGGACATCTCCAGAGAGCTGAGACTCCTCTCCATAGATGCCCTGGAAAAGGCAAGAGAGATAAACCTGCGCCTCGGGTGGAAGGTTATAGTTACTCTCGCCATAGTCACAGGCGCGGCTGCCATTCTTTACATCACTATCTACAGAAGTATCTCCCACTGGGCAATCCATGCAGCCTTCTGGAGCTTTTTCGGAGTCATGACCAACCTGACGTACTCTGCCTCAAAGCACGTGATGCAGAGGGATTTCAGCAAGCTCCACATAAGCTGGTACCTCTCCAAGTCTGTTCAGGCACCTTTAATAGCCCTCGCCCTGCTCTTCCTGCTGGTGAGCATCAATTTTGGCGTTGGCGAGGGCATTAGTATGAACCTTTCTGAGATGCTTATAAAACAGGATGGTGGAAAGCAGGCTCCCTCTTATGCCCTCTACGGATTCGCTTTCATCTTGGGCTTATTCTCCAGAAGAGCCTGGGAGTACCTCGAGCTTTTCAAAGACAAGCTTCTGCCCAGAGTGGAGAAAGAAGACGGTGGCTCTTAGGGATAGCCGCTCCACCTGCGCAGCAATTCCTCCTTAACCCTTTCAAACGCCTCTTGGTCGAATTTTTTGGGGGCTATGCCTTTGCGAATCTGCTTCCGCGTGGGTATGAATACCCTGCTATTAGGATTTTTGAAGGGGCACTCTTTACCCTGGGGCGAGTCGCGCACCTCATTTTCTGGGCAGGCTGCGTAGTTATAACCCCTGCACCACACCCGCGATATTTGAGGAAACTTTTCGCGCACAGCCAAGTAGAGCTTCGCCGCCAGCTCGCGCATCTCAGGCGAGGCGCGAACACATAAACGCAAGCCAAAGAAGTTTATCAGGCTGCGCAGGTTTATGGTGTAGGTGTACGCGGTGTGCATCGCGAATGGCGTAGCGTAGCGTGCCGACTCCTTGCCTGCGCCCAGCTCGAGAAGAGCCTCGTACGCAGCTTGGGAGCAGCGTATCGCCTCTGCGTAGTGCCTGAGTATCTCCCGCTCCTGCTCGGGAAGGTGCTCCGGCATAGCTGCGCCGCGGAGCACCATCTCCTTGTACTCCTCTTCGCGTATGCCGTGCTTCCCCAGAATCTCCTCCACCTTGGGTGGGAGGTTGAAGTCGAAGCCTGCCTCGCTCTGATAGCGGGTGCTTCGCCCGGTATGCGAAGCTATTCGATGCTCCAGAAGCTCTGCGGCGTTGCCCTTGCTCAGCCCGCGAATCTCAAAGCTGAAAACCACATGCTCCAGAGCGCTGGAGTAGTCGTTTTCTAAAATCATGTTGAAGATTTCCTCGTCGCTTGGCTCGCGTAACCCAGAACCAGAGCAGCGCTCGCAGCTTGCGACGCCACCGCACTCGCAGGGCACCTTTCCCACGCCGCTAACCCTTGCCGAGTGGGCGACGAAGGCGATGCCGTTAAAAACGCGCAGATTCTCTATCCTTATGTCCATAATTCTGGTAGTTGTGCTAATACTTTTTATACCTTTGTCGCCATATAGTTACCCAGATGGATAACAAAAATTACCATGGAGGCTAAAAATATGTTTAAGGCGCTGGCAAGTGATACGCGGCGAAGGATGATGAAGCTGCTCCTGCGCAGGGAGTACCACATCTCAGGCTTGGCGAAGGAGCTGGGTATCTCAAAGCCTGTGGCTGCGAAGCATGTGAAAATTCTCGAGGAGGCTAAGCTGGTGGAGAGGCAGAGGTTCGGAAAGACGCACGTGCTCAAGGCTAAGCTGGATACTATTTATTCTGCCTTTGACGAGCTGGCTGAAAAGCATGAGGTGGCGGTAAAGAAAGGCACCACTGTGCTCGAGGCGCTGAGACAGGTTTCTGGCATAAAGATAGAGGAGCGCAATGGGAGAGAGTACGTTACCAACATAGACGGAGAGGAGGGCTACTACATCTACGAGGTTGATGGCAACTTCCCGGAGGTTGGGATGGAAAAATTCGTGGTGGAGCGCAATATTACTGTAGAGTTAAAAAAGCTGGTGCCTGTTAAGAGGAAGGTGCTCAAAATTGTGGTAGTAGACTAGAGGTCCAGCCAGCCCTTCTTCTTTGTCTCCGCCTCGGTAATGTACCTCTCAAGCATCTCCACAGCCATCTCAGGGCTCCTGTAGTAGAGCTGCACCACCTCGTGGATTTCCTTCATCTTTAGGTTCTTCCTTGCCATCACCTCAAGCAAAGCTTCGCGGCGCTTGAGTTCGGCGTCAATCTCTTTAAGGCTTAGGTTCGTCAAGGAGGAGAGGTGTTGCATATACCTGCCGTTGATGAGCACCTCTTCAAGCCCACCTGTTTTTGGATTCTGCTTGAAGAGGGTGTTGGTGAGTACATTATCACCTTCCGTACCGGAGATTTCCAGAACCTCAAACACGCGGCGCTTTAACCTGCCCCCCTCTATCTGCCTCTTCTGGGCAACTATCATGTCCAAGGCAGGTATCATTATCCTGGGGACATTCATGGGGTGGCTGGTGAGCCTTGAGATTGTCTCCTTTGCAGAATTTGCGTGAAGCGTTGCCATGCACCCGTCGTGACCTGTGTTCATGGCGGTGAAGAGGGTTAGAGCCTCCTCTCCACGAACCTCGCCCACGAGTATTCTATCGGGGCGCATGCGAAGCGCATTCTTGAGAAGGTCATCCATGGTTATCTCGTTGCCCTCACTGTCCGGCGGACGTGTTTCCAGAGGAATCCAGTGCTTGTGCACCAGAGATATTTCAAGAACGTCCTCAATGCTGATTATGCGCTCATTTTCCGGAACAAAGGCGGAGAGAGCATTAAGCGTGGATGTTTTACCGCTTGCTGTGCCGCCTATTATGAGTATGTTCGCAGGCTTTGTGCGCAAGCCTTCGACGGCTAACCAGAGGTAAGCCGCCAGCCTTGGTGTTATTGTTCCAAACCTTATGAGGTCAACTATGGTTAGAGGCTCCCTGCGAAACTTTCTTATAGTTAAAGTGGAGCCCCGTGGGGAAACCTCATGGAGGGTAGCATTAACTCGTGAGCCATCTGGAAGTCGGGCGTCGAGCAGAGGAGAGCGGGAATCAACCTCTCTGCCGTTGTACCTTGCGATGCGTTGGATTAACCTCTTTACCTCATCCTCCTCGAGGAATATGTCCGTCTCCTTCATTCCTGCGATCCTGTCAAAGATATACACCGGCAAGCCCTGCCCCACAACCATAATCTCCTCGAGGTTGTCGTCCATCATGAAGGGAGTGAGCTTCCCCAAGCTGAGGTGCTCATACACATAGCAGCGCACCGCCTCCTGCGAAGCGTCGCCAATCTCTGCACTTATCTCCTGTATAAGCCTGTTTATCGACTCCGCATCGGTGACAAACACGTTGCGATACCTCTCACCCACCTTCTCGTGGATTCTCTGCATCTCCTGCTCATAATCTTCACACACTATTTTCTCCACCCCCTCTTGCAACGAACTGCGCGAGGAGTGCTTCAAGCTGAATAAGCTCGCTTGCACCCTCCTTAATTCTGAAGTCGTACTCTCCTATTATGTCCACCAGCTCAACCTTCTGGCGGTCGGGTATGTCCAGATTGAAAGTCTCACGGTGCATCTGAGCTACGACGTCTTCTCCGCTCATCCCGTAGGTTATCATTAATTCACGTAGCTTCTCCCTCGCTTTGAGGAAGTCTCCCTTCATGGCTATGCTCAGCATCTCCCTCACCTCTTGCGGCCTAGCCTTGCCGACAATCCTGTACACAAGCTCTGCATCTATCTCCTTTCCGAAGGCTGCAGCGGACTGCAGCAGGTTTATCGCCTTGCGAAGGTCTCCTTCTGCAACGTAGAGTATCGCCTCCAGTCCGTCTTTGGTGAGGTCGAGCCCCTCCTTCATGGCTATCCTACGCACCACCTGGGTAATATCCTCGTCGTTCAGGGGACGAAACCTGAATAAAGCGCAGCGCGACTGAATGGGCTCAATTATCTTGCTTGAATAGTTGCAGCTAAGGATGAAGCGGCAGGTGCTGGTGTACATCTCCATGGTTCTGCGCAGCGCATGCTGCGCGTCCTTGGTTAAAGCATCTGCCTCGTCCAGGAAGATTATCTTGAAGTCACCGCCTATCGCCTGCGTACGAGCGAAGTTCTTTATCTTGCCCCTAACCACGTCTATGCCGCGCTCATCGCTGGCGTTGAGCTCCAGAAAGTTGGCTTTCCAATTTTTACCGAAAAATTCCCTTGCGAGAGCTAAAGCGGCGGTGGTCTTGCCCGTGCCGGGCGGCCCCGCGAAGAGCAGGTTGGGCATATTGCGTGAGGCGACATAACCTTTTAGGCGCTCCACCACCTCGCGCTGCCCCACCATCTCGTCGAGCTTAGAGGGGCGATACTTCTCAACCCATACAGCTTCTATCATGTTAGCACCTCAAAGACTTTAAACCACGGGTACAATGTTATAATATGCGCATACTTGCAATACTATTGAGCTTCTTCCTGCTTATAAACTCTGCCCACGCGGAGGGGGGCGAGGTTATAGTGGTGGAGGTGGAGGGGGTAATAGACCCTGTGGTGAAGGATTACGTAGCTCGTGCCATAGTGCAGGCTGAGGAGCAGGGCGCTGAGGCGCTCATCCTTGAAATGAACACACCCGGCGGACTCGACGCCAGCATGAGGAGCATAATCCAGGACATTCTTGATTCGCGCGTACCCGTGGTTGCGTACGTCTACCCACGCGGGGCGAGGGCTGCCTCTGCGGGGAGCTTCATCCTCGTGGCAAGTCACTTGGCTGCGATGTCTCCCGGCACAAACGTCGGTGCAGCGCATCCCGTGGCTATGGGAGGGGAGGGTGCAGTGAGCGAGAAGGTGGTCAACGATGCCCGCGCTTATATGCGCAGCCTGGCAGAACTAAGGGGGAGGAATGTTCGCGTAGCAGAGAGCTTCGTGGTAACGAGCGAATCCCTCTCCGCTTCTGAGGCGCTGGGGCTTGGGATAATAGACCTGGTGGCAGCAGACTATGAGGATCTTCTCTCCCGCATGGACGGCATGGAGGTGGAGATTAAGGGCAAGGCTAAGGTGCTTCGCACGCGCGACGCTGAGATTGTGCGCATACCCATGAGCATGCGGGAGAACTTTCTGCACAAAATTTCTGACCCCAACATAGCATACATCCTCTTCCTCGTAGGCATTTACGGCATTATTATGGAGCTCTCAAACCCAGGGGCGATACTCCCAGGCGTGGTGGGTGTAATAGCCATAATTATGGCGCTGTGGAGCTTTCAGGCGCTTAGCGTTAGCGCCACGGGTTTGGCTCTGATACTCTTTGCGGTGCTTCTCTTAATAGCAGAAACTCAGGTGCCGAGCTATGGCATACTAACCGCAGGGGGTATTATCTCCTTTCTTTTAGGCTCCCTCATGCTCATAGACGCTGAGAAGGAGCCCTTTGTGGCAATCTCCCTCAAGCTAATAGCCTCGGCAACCGCCTTTACAGCGCTCTTCTTCGCCTTTGCACTCGGCTTGGCGATTAAAGCCATGAGGCGAAAGCCAAAGACGGGTAAAGAGGCCATGCTTGGCATGGTTGGCGTAGCAAAGACCAATCTCTCGCCGGAGGGCTACGTTTTTGTTAGAGGCGAGCTGTGGCGGGCTGTTGCCAAGCATGGGAGCATACCAAAGGATAAAAAGGTTAAAGTAGTGGATGTGGACAATCTTACCTTAATAGTTGAGGAGGTGAGTTAAGTGGTTGACTTTGTAACCCTTCCTGCGCTTATTATAGTTGCGCTTCTTCTGCTATCCTCTGCGATACGCGTGGTTCGCGAGTATGAGCGCGGCGTGGTTTTCAGGTTGGGAAGGCTGATAGGAGCCAAGGGTCCGGGGATTATATTCCTCATCCCCATCGTGGACCGCATGGTTAAGGTGGACCTGCGCACCGTTACACTGGACGTGCCATCGCAGGAGATTATCACCAAGGATAACGTTACAGTGCGTGTTAATGCGGTGGTCTACTTCAGGATTATAGACCCCGAGAGGGCCATAGTTGAGGTGGAGAACTACCTCGCGGCGACCTCGATGATAGCTCAGACGACGCTGCGCAGCATTATTGGCCAGGCGGAGCTGGACGAACTCCTTGCCGAGAGGGAGAAGCTCAATGAAAGGCTTCAGTCGGTGATTGACCAGCAGACAGACCCCTGGGGGGTTAAGGTCACGGCGGTGGAGATTAAGGACGTAGAGATACCCCAGACAATGCAGCGCGCCATGGCGGCTCAAGCTGAGGCGGAGCGAGAGAGAAGGGCAAAGATAATCTCAGCGCAGGGCGAGTTTCAGGCGGCACAGAAGCTTGCGGAAGCGGCTCAGATTATGGCTCGCGAGCCTGGAGCGATGCAGCTGCGCTTCCTTCAGACGGTGCGTGAGGCGACGAGCGAAAAGGCGAGCGTGTTTATTCTCCCTGTGCCCATAGAGCTGCTGGAGCCCTTCCTGAAGTACAGGGATAAGCAGCGCAGAGAGGAGGAAGAGGAGAGCAAGTAATAAAGTGTTCAACACATTGTAACAATATTTTCCCAGGTTACTGGGAAAAGCAATTCACATGGGCGAAGTTACCCACAAGCGCAGCTTGGGGTGTGACGGAGAGAGTGCCATCCTTGAGCATGAGCGCTTTGTGGCTAAAGGCGACCACGTGCTGGTGCACCTCACCGCTTTTTACAATGGCAAGGCTGTGTTCACCACAAGCGAAGCTGAAGCGAAGCGCCATGGAATATACGACCCGAACGAAGAGTATAAACCCTGGTGGAGCATCGCGGGCGCAGGTAGATTTCCCCGGGGAGTGGAGGAGGCATTGATAGGGATGCGCGAGGGCGAGGTTCGAGTTGTGGAGGTGCCTCCCGAGAAGGGCTTTCCTCATCCCCACGAGCTGGTAGGCAAAAGGCTGGTTTTTAAGATAGAGCTGCTAAGCCACATTAAGCCGTACCACATCGCTGAGTTGCACTGCTAAGTAAGCTATTTAAAACCTCTGCGGGAAGCTTAGTGCATGGATTTCAAAGCCTTTGTGCTCGATTTAGATGGGGTAGTGTACCGAGGTAGCGAGCTATTGCCGGGCGTTGAGGAGAAGATAGCCAAGCTCAGAAAGCGAGGAAAGGTGCTCTTCGTTACAAACAACTCCACTAAAACCAGAGCGGAGTATGCGGAGAAGCTCTCTGCGCTGGGGATAGAGGTGGAGGAGGGCGAGATAATCACCTCAGCCTACGCGGCGGCGCAGTATATAGCGGAGCACTACCGCAGGGCAGGTGTTTACGTGATAGGCGAAGGAGGTTTGCGAAAGGAGCTTGAGTGGCGGGGCATTAGCGTTAGAGAGAGCGACTGCAAACTTGTGGTGGTTGGGTTGGACAGGCGCTTCACCTATGAGAAGCTCGCCATGGCACAGCACCACCTGCTTCGCGGCGCTGAGCTGCTCGCCACCAATCGCGATCCCACGCTGGTTACTGAGCGGGGGCTAATCCCTGGCGCAGGCGCTATAGTCGCTGCGGTGGAGACAGCGAGCGGAAAAAAGGCAAAGCTCATCGGAAAGCCTTCAAAAATAATTGGAGAGTTAATACTGCGCCATCTAAAAGCGAAACCCGAGGAGACACTGCTGATAGGCGACCGCCTGGATACCGACATAGCCATGGGCAAGGCGCTGGGGATGCGCACAGCCCTCGTGCTTACGGGCGCAACTAAGCGCGAGGACGTGGATAAGAGCAGAATAAAGCCAGATTATGTGCTGGACAGGCTTTAGTGAGTTTCCACCTTGAGTATCTCACCCTCGTCATTTATCTCCATCTCAAAGGGCACGCGCTCAGTCTCAAAGAGCCCTTTCCACAGCTCAGCCTCGCCTCTCACAAGCCAAGCCTCGCCGTGCTTCGCCACGATGCCATAGCCCACGCCCATGACATTTTTTAAATTCCTGTGCACCCATGTGTCGGCTATGGTCTCAGCGTCCTTGGGAATGACAATTTTCTCCGCCATGCTGGTAAGGTAATGCTGAAGGAGGATATAAGGTTTGCGATGCGCTTAGCACGCTCCATATATATAAGCGCCGTTAACTTTGTATTAAAATGATAGCAATTTAATACGGTGGCAGAAATGGGCGTTACAATAACCACGAGGGTGCCTGAGGAGATGGATAAGGAAATTGCTCGCATCGCCAGGGAGGAGAAGCTGGATAAGTCGGCAGTCATAAGACGTCTTCTCAGCGAGGCTATAGAGAGGTGGCGAATCGAGAGGGCTTTAAAGGAGTACAGGGAGGGGAATATAACCCTCGCAAAGGCAGCGCGAATGGCAGGAGTATCTCTGAGAAAGATGATGCGGATCGCCGCTGAGGCGGGAGTACCCTTTCAGTACTCTGTGGAGGAACTCAGAAGGGACTACGAGGCTGCCCGGGAATGATTGTGAGCAACTCCACACCCCTGATATACCTCGCCAAGCTGAATAAGCTATACCTGCTCAGGGAATTCTTCGCTGAGGTTTACATTCCGCGAGAAGTTTACAGAGAGGTGGTGGTGAGGGGGAAAGAGGAGGGTTATGCGGATGCTCTGCTGGTGGAGGAAGCGATTAAAGAGGGCTGGATACGCGTGGAGAACGCTCCCTTAATGAAGAAGCTGGAGGAGTATGGCATCGACAGGGGCGAGGCTGAGGCGATATCCCTCGCCCTGAAATTGAAATCCAGAGAGATACTTATCGACCAGAGCCATGCAAGGTTCGCTGCAGAAGTCGTCGGGCTCATCCCCAGGGGTACTCTGTTTGTGCTGCTGAAGGCCTTAAGAATGAATTTCCTGACCTTCGAGGATTATCTTGAGCATCTCGAGGCACTGGTGAGAGCGAACTTCAGGATGAGCGATGAGGTTTACATAGAGGCTGTGAGGCTGGGCAGGGAGCTGGCGGAAAAGTAGAGTAACTTATCCATGTTGTGAAGTGTTTTATTTCTATCACGCAGTAACTCCTCCTCAACTTTTTCCTTTTCTAAATGCTTCTTCCTCTGTAAGAATTTTAATAGTACATTCGTTATTCCTAATTATATTTTTGAGGTCTTTCCTCACACCTATATCATCAACATTGCCTGAGCAGGTGTTGTTTTCTATTATATTCCCTGCAGAATACTCTGTTACTCTAATTGCATATCTATTATTTTCAATCAAGTTGTGTGCAATAGTATTCCCATAAGACTTGTATGTAAGAAATATTCCATCAAGTTTGTTGTTTTTAACAGAACAGCCTTTTACGGTAATGTTGCTTGCTTCCATCCTTATACCAGCGGTGTTGTCACTTGTTGTGCAGTTAGAGATAACAAAGTTCTCGCTATTGGAGATACATATCCCTACCAGCTCATTGAAGCTTGTTGTGCAATTTTCGATAACTCCATTGACTGACAGGAAGGGGTAGATACCCCCTGTATTATAGTTAGCTATGCAGTTGCGGAGTGTCATATTCTCTACACCCAAGACGAAAAAACCATCAATATGATTGTTTTTAGCTGTGCAGTTGACTATCAGTAGATTTGAGGAAAAAATTTTCGGCATGGGGCATTTTTCCGGAGCTTCCATCATAGTTGGACACTCCACTTTTTCCCCAGCCGTTAAGCCATTGTCGTTTCCATTCAGCACGCAGTTTTCAATCACAACATCTGAGAATGAAGAGATAAAGATTCCATCCCCAGCATTTCCCTCAGCAACAATATTCTCTAGCTTCACATCCCTTACATTCTCTAAATGAATTCCTTTCCCCCATCCTACAACCTTTATGTTTTTGATGGTCAAATTTTTGATGTTCTCAGCAAATATTCCAGCGCTTTTTTTGTGTTTATCCTCTTCCAATTTACCTTCTTTACCTTTCAAGGCAAATCCATTACCATCAACAATCACATTGTCAGCGCTGATGGTTATGCAGGTTTTAGAAGAGGAGAGGGCATTTGAAAGGACGTATACGCCTGGCTTTGTTATCTCTGTGCATGCGTTTATCTCCATTTCTTCTGTTTTAAGCCCCTCCTTATCTTTGGAAAATTCCACAATTTCCACATAAATTGGCGAGGCTGTGAGCATTACCTCATCAGCATCTACGATTTCCTCATTTCCATAGATGTCCGTAACCTTAACTTTTCCGTCAATAACTTCCGACAGCTTTCCCTCCCCCCAGAGCACATAGAGGGTTTTATTTCCTATCCTGAACTTGTAGTAGCCGTAGCTGGAAGTTATGCCTGCATCTTCTTCTTTGTTCTCCACATATTTCTGGTCAACGACCTCCACAGAGTCAAAGCGGTTGAGCTTCGCGACCAGGGTATCGTAAACTTTGAATGTGCTTTCGGATTTCCAGTTATCAGAGATGAAAAAGATTTTATCTGCCCCAAGAGCAAGGGATAAAACAGTAGCTCTAACTATAAGTCTGTTCATTTCTTCAGCACTAAGTTCTTTTTTCTTTTCCCATTCAAAGCCAAGAGAACCAAATTGAGCCTCTGTAATCCAGATGGGTTTCTCCACGCCGTGTTTCTTCAGGAATTTTTTAAATTTTAATACAAACATGTCTTCTCTTCTTTCATCGGTATCTATGCTGTGAATATTTGCTATATCAAAATAATTTCCTGCCTCGCTCATTATTGGATCCCAGAATTCCACAAACTGCTCATGCATGCCGGCCATCCCGGCCATCAAAACTTTTGCCTCCGGGTCAGCTTCCTTTATGGTGTGGTAGCTTGCTTTGAGAATTTCAAGGTATTCTTCAGGGGTGCCGTAGAAGAACTTGAGTCCGCTGGGGTCTTTTCCCTGCATTCCCGGCTCGTTCATTATCTCCCAGTATTTTACCGGATAAACTAATCCCGGCATGTCGTCAACGCCATCTCCATCGTAACGCTCCACAAACTTTTTCAAAAATTCTTTATAATCTTCCATGCTACAGGGTTTCCCCACTTTAATTATCATCTCGCCTCCAGGGGGCGGTGAAGGTGGCGGTGGTGGTGAAAGAGGCATCCCCCGGTGGTATTCCTCGTCCCCGGGCATCGGCATTTTTCCGTAATACTCTATGCCTCCCGGTGGCATGGACATTTTCCCCAAAAACTCCTCTACAACACCAGGCATGGGTATCCTTCCATAGTATTCATCTCCATGACATTTATCCTGGTCCCATTCGGCAAAAGGCATTATTGTTATGAGAAGCAAAATGCCTTCTTCCCCCGCTTTTCTTATCACGTGGTCACTGTAGCCGAAGTCATAAACATCATATTCTTTCTCCACTTCCCCCCAAGTAATCCACCACCTGACCCAGTGAGCATTCTTTGACATTCCTTCTCTGGAAAAGTGGGTCTTTTCGAGCTCCGAAAACGTCTCCTCAGGCATATTAATGCCCGGGAAACTCGGATTTATGGCCTCCTCCTGCGATGCATTAGTCTGCACTTTTTCCTTAAACTCAACGACTTTTTCTCCGGTTTTTACACATCCGGATAAAAGTATTACTAGAATTAGAACTGTTATAATTATGCGATTCAGAATATCCTTTGCTTCACCGTATCGTGCATTCTCACGAATTAATACGCAAGACATGCAAATCCCCCTATTATCCCCTGATTTACTATCGTGCTAGGAGATATAAATCCCTTTCGTCTCAGCAACTAACCACCACTCCGCTCATTAGCAAGAAGCTGGCTCACTGCAAAGGCGTAGTTCGCATCCCAGCTTTTAACCTGAGAGGCAGTATAAGTGAGGGCGTCGCAGCCAGCAGGCATGCCGAAGCTTTCCGCTATTGCGTAAGCCTGGAGCACCATTATGCTCCCATCGCCAGCGAGGGTGTCATTTGCGTAAAGCACGCCGTAGTAGCCGCCGTCGCCGCGCTTCATAGTCTCGAGGAAGGCTATGCCCCTTTCGGCGCTCTCCTTAAATTTAAGCTTCTCCCCCAGGGGCGAGGCTGCATACGCCGCAGCCACACCACTGAGAGCCATGCCCTGGTACCAGGAGCTAACCCTGCGCCATGAATAAATGGGCAGACGGTAGGGGCCGTCGTACCACGCCCCGCTGCGGAGCTGCATTCTCGCTAAGCCCTCGCCGATTTCCACGGCTTTCCTCCTGTAGCGTTGTGCCCTCGTGACGTCGCCCATCGCCTGCGCTGCCTCAGCCGCCCTTTCCAGACCCAGCGCTGCGAAGCCTATCGCATTTGGCTTCAAACCAAAGCTGTAGCCGAAAAATGTTAGAAGCTCTGCCTTGCGCAGCAAAGCATCTCCTGCTTGCGTTATGCTCCTCTCCACCCTCTCGCCTGAGAGAACCCCTGTGGTATACGCCTGGGAGAGTGCCCACGTGGCGACGGCGCTCTCAAGAAGCGCATAGCTCGACGTTGCCTCGCCCTCTGCTTCATCCCAGCTTCCGTCGCCGCGCTGCTCTCTGAGCAGGTATTGCGCATGCCTCGAAGCTATGGCGAGGTACCTCTCCTCCCCGGTGGCGTGGTACATGTTCGCAGCGTAAAGAAGCGCATATGCGTTGCGCTTGACTCCGTGCACCTCTGCGGGAGGCTCCATGCGCTGCGCTTCCTGGAGCAGCAGTGCCCTGTTCTCGCAGCCCCTCTTCCTCACCTCAAACCCTGCCCAGGAGATGAACTCCTCTAAAAACTCCAGGGATTCGTTATTAAGGTAAGCCATGTGGATGCTGAGGCGGTAAACCTCGCTTCTCGTGGCGAGCAGAGAAAGCTTTGCCAGAGGCATAATAAACCTCTGCCCCTTCCCCAGGGTGAACTCCCGCGTAACGTAAGGCAGGGTGCGATTCCCCGAGACTATCTTATCAAAGAGGTACACCTCTGGAAACTCCGCTGTGAGCACAGCGTAGCTGGCAGGCGTTACTAGGTAGCGGGGTGGGTAGAATATGGGTGGCGAGAAGCCAGCTTTTCCAAACTCGCCCTTAATCTCCTTCACGCGCCTCTCCGCGTCCTCACGGGATGTAAAAAGCTCAAATCCCTCATGCGTAAACCCATGCGCCCCTATGGTTGCGCCTCTCGTTTCAGCCTGTTTTAAAAATAAGATAAACTCGGGATAATCACTTATCGCCTCCCTGCCGGAGCGATTCGGTATAACAAGTAGCACAACCCGCTCCGCACGCGAGTCGAGGAGCTGGAGAAGCCTATCAAGATTGTGCAGGGCGTAGCCCGGGGATACATCGTGCACCTCCACCCAGAGCGTGGGGTGAGGTTTCTCGTAGCTTTGCGCTGCCACAACGATGAGCGCTATGGCAAATAGGAGCAGCGGGATGCGCATGCATTACCCTTGCCTCCGGCAACTTTAACCCTTTCTGCCAAAAACTATATATGCTAAGCGCGTGCTTTTAAACACGGTGAATGGCATGGCAGGAAAGGTCTTGACCGCTACTGACGATAACTTCGAGAGCATGGTGAAGGAACACCCTCTCATTCTTGTGGACTTCTGGGCGGCGTGGTGCTTCCCATGCAAGATGGTGGCTCCCACCATAGAGGAGCTGGCAGAGGAATTTGAGGGGAAGGTTGCATTTGCAAAGCTGAATGTGGATGAAAATCCCAAAACTGCGATGAGGTTTGGAATAACAAGTATACCAACGCTGATACTCTTCAAGGACGGCGAGGTGGTTGAGAAGGTCATTGGAGCCGTGCCCAAGGAGCACTTGGCTTCGAAGATAAAAGCCCACCTCTAGAGCTTCTGAATTTTTGCCACAAAGAAACCCTGCGAGTGGTGCTCCCAGGGATAAAATCTCCTCGCTTTCTTAATTTGCTTATCCAAGGGCATACCATAAGGTTTGCGAAGCGCCGGTGAGCCGTGCTTTATCTTGAGAAGCCTGGCATCTCTGTTCTCCAGCACCTCCTGCACCAAAAGCTCATTCTCCTCTGGTAGGAGGCTGCATGTTGAATAAACAAGCACACCCCCTGGCCTAAGAACCTCGTAAACGGCGTTTATGAGAGCGCGCTGAAGTGGCAGGAGTACCTCCAAGTCCTTCTCATCCTTGGTGAGCGCCTCCCTGGCTTTATGAGCAGTGCCAGTGCCGGTGCATGGAGCATCGAGGAGGACGCGGTCAAAGCTCAGCCCCAGTTTGGCAACGTCGCGGGTATCCATCCTTATTATTATGGTGTTCTCCACTCCCATTCTCGTTACGCTCGCGCGCAGTGCTTTAACTCGCTGTCTGTTCACTTCTATTGCGACGACGCAGCCCTGGTTGCGCATAAGCTGCGCTATGTAGGTGGTCTTGCCCCCTGGAGCAGCGGCAGCGTCGAGCACGAGCTCATTGGCTCTAGGCTCGAGAGCCTCGCACGCGTACATCGAGGCAGGGTCCTGAAGGTAGTAGTAGCCGAGGAGGTATTCGGGCGTAGCTCCTGGCGAGAAAGGTGCCTCGCGGATAAAGTAGCCGTACTTGACCCAGGGTATCTTTTCCAGCACGAAGCCGCGCTCTTCCAAGCGCGCCACCAGCTCATCTTCGGTAATGCGCAGCGTATTTACGCGTAGCGCCTGTGGTAGCGCGCGAGTGAGCATCTCCTCTGTAAGCCCTGGAAAGAGCCTGCTGTAGCGCTGCTCAAGAAACTGCGAGAGCATGAAAAAAGATTTATCGCGGGCAATATAACTATTGGCATGCTCGAGATTGAGATAAAGGCTCGTGTGCCCAGCTTAGAGGCGATAGAGGCAAGGCTCCGCGAGAGGGGTGCGCGCTACCTTGGGGAGGAGGAGCAGGTTGACGCGTACTTTAATCACCCGTGCAGGGATTTTGCAGCTACCGACGAGGCGCTTCGCCTGAGAAGGGTCCGCGGCAGGGTTATCCTCACATATAAAGGGAAGAAGCTGGACGCTGTGACAAAGACGCGGGAGGAGATTAGTGTTGGTGTGGAGAGCTACGAGGCTGCAAAGCAGATACTGCTCAGACTGGGCTTTGTGGAGGTTGCCCAGGTTAAAAAGCTCAGGCGCAGGTATAGCCTAGGCGACTATCTTGTGGAGCTGGACAGCGTAGCCAATTTGGGAGCCTTCGTTGAGGTGGAGAAGAAAGGCGAGGCGTATTCTCCAGAGGAGCTTGTGGCATTTTTAGCCTCGCTGGGCATAGGTAGAGAGGCAGTAGAGAGGCGCTCTTACCTGGAGCTTCTGCTAGGTGAAGGCGATGGTTAGGGTTATCACACCCTCGCGGGTGCATATGACGCTCATAGACCTTAACGGCGCGCTGGGACGCGTAGATGGCGGCATAGGCTTTGCGCTCCGCTCGCCGGGGATGGTCGTCGAAGTGGAGCGCAGCAGAAGCTTGAGCGTAAAGGGAGAGCTTGCGGAGCGCGCCCTTGCAGCGGCGAAGCGCGTGCTCGAGGCTTACTCTCTACCAGGGGCTGAGATTAAGGTGCTGAAAGGCTATCCCCAGCACGTGGGCTTAGGCTCGGGTACACAGCTCTCCTTAGCCGTGGCTACGGGTATATGCAGAGCTTATGACATCTCTGCGAGCGTGCGGGAGCTTGCCCGCATAGTGGGCAGGGGTGGTACTTCTGGAATAGGCGTGGCTGCCTTTGAGGGGGGAGGCTTCATCCTGGATGGCGGGCATTCTAAGCAGGAGAAGCCTGAGTTTCTGCCCTCCTCGGCGAGCAGGGCAAAGCCAGCGCCTCTTGTGATGCGCCACGATTTTCCAGACTGGGACGTTGCGCTGGTGCTTCCTGAGCCTAAACGGCGAGTTTCCGGCGAACGAGAGGTGAACATCTTCCAGCGTTTCTGCCCTATTCCGATTAACCAGGTGGAGCGCCTTAGTCATGTGATTTTAATGAAGCTTCTGCCCGCGCTGGTGGAGGAAGATATAGCAGCCTTCGGCGAGGCTGTGAATGCGGTGCAGAGCCTTGGCTTTAAGGAGATCGAGGTTATGCTTCAGGCGCCGAACGTTAGGGAGATACTCGCGCTGTGCCAGAGGCTGAGCTACGGCGCGGGCTTGAGCAGCTTTGGCCCTGTGATTTACGCCTTCCCCAGGGATGCAAAGGAGTTTCTTAGGGCTATGCGCTCTCGCAGCGATGTGCGCAGGGTTTGGCTTACAAAGGCGGACAACGAAGGAGCGAGAGTGGAATGATTCTGGGCAGGTTTCGCTACGGTAAGCGCGTGTTGCAGGGCATTGTGGAAGACAACGAGGTAATGGTCACCTCTGGCAAGCTAAAAGGCAGGCGGATTGCCCTGGAAAGGCTCAGAGTGCTCACCCCTTCTCGTCCTACTAAGATTGTTTGCGTGGGTTTGAACTACAAGGACCACGCGGCAGAGCTTGGCATGCCTCTGCCCAGCGAACCCGTGCTATTTCTTAAGCCGCCCAGCGCCGCCCTTGCTCATCGTGAGGCAATAGTTTACCCTTCTATGGCGAAGCGCGTTGATTATGAGGCGGAGCTTGGCGTTGTGATCTCGCGCAGGTGCAGGAATGTCTCCGCAAAAGAGGTGGAGCGCTTTATTCTGGGCTATACATGCTTCAACGACGTTACAGCGCGCGACCTTCAGCAGAGGGACGGGCAGTGGACGCGTGCTAAGAGCTTCGATACCTTTGCCCCCTTTGGTCCCTACGTGGTTACGCCCGATGAAGTGGACGTGGCTCAGCTCGAGGTCAAACTTTACCTGAACCGCAGGCTCAAGCAGCGGGGCTCAACGAAAAACATGATATTTCCGGTGGAGGAGCTTATCTCTTTCATCTCCCGCATAATGACGCTGGAGCGGGGTGATGTTATTGCCACAGGTACGCCCCCCGGCGTAGGGCCAATGAAGCCGGGAGATGAGGTTGTAGTGGAGATTCCGCAGGTGGGGAGGTTGGTGAATAGGGTGACGGAAGCGAAGTAGCAGTCTAAGGTTCCTACATCTGGGGTTTCAAGCTTTGATTGTTTGTTTATTGTCTGCCAATAAAATGGAAATTATCGGATGCTCATCAAAGTTTCAACCAACACATCCTAAGAGGTGAGAGAGGCGACGTAGCCAAGGTTCACAAACAGGTGGGGGAGGCACCACCTTTTAAACGAAACTTCACTTTTCCGCCGCGCAGGGGAAAGGTTTAAAAACCTTCATGCCCTTTTTAATTAAACCCCCGAGGGGGTTATACGGAACGAAGTTCCGGGCGACGAAAGTTGGAAATGCTAGCAGAAGAAGGTGGAAAAGATGGAAATTACCGATGTGAAGATATACAGGATGGAAAATTCTGGAAACCTGAAGGCATACGCCAGCGTGACCTTTGACAACGCTTATGTTGTGCACGGGTTGCGCGTAATGGACGGGGAGAAGGGGCTCTGGGTGAGCATGCCCGCGACGCGAAATAAGCGCGGCGAGTTTAAAGATGTGTTTCACCCGATTTCGAGAGAAGCGAGAGACGCCCTCGTAAGCGCTGTGCTTGACGCTTACGAAAGCGGGAGGTAGGTTTTCAGCAGAATTAGCGCCACCCCCGCTGCGATTGCGAGGGAGTAGTATTTCATCACCTTCGCCGCAAGCATGGGGGTGCCGCTGACTTTTATCAGCGCAATCTTGCTGAGCACACTTGCTATAGCTGAAAGCACAGCACAGTTCGCGGCGACGCTTGCGCTGAGCTCGCCCTGCGCAGCGAGAGAAGCGAAGCTCGCCACCACGGCGCCGCTGGAAACAAAGCCGGCGAAGAAGGCAGCGGGATACAAGCCCAAGTCTCCGTAGCTCTGGACAAGTTTTGCAAGCGCCGTAATTGCGGTAAAGAGAAGCGCAAACTTCAACGCGGGCACAATTGCAAAGGGCAGCGCCAGCTCCAGTTTCTTTCCGCGCAACACCTCTCTCTCTACCCTGATTCGCGCGGGGAGCACGCTTACCAGAGCCATGCCCAGCATCGGTAAAAGCATCTCTTTACCCACTGCCTGGCTTAAAAGCGCCGCTATCAGCAGACTTCTGAGCAGCGCCACACCACTTGCGAGGAGTATACCCTGAAGTGCAGGCTTCTCCAGCGACGTATCTTCCTTCACCCTCGATGCAAGCGCTCCGACGGTAGCCTGGCTGTTAACCAGCGCGCCTAAAGCACCGGTCACGGGCAAAGCAAGCTCAGCTCCAAACCAGCGCAGCGCCAGGAAGCCGGCAAAGCCTATGGTTGAGACCACTACCACCACGAAAATTAAGGTGCGGGGGTTTATTAGGCCGTAGGGGTCTATTGCAGCGTCTGGAAGCAGGGGGTAGAGTACAAAAGCAACGAGGCCGAACTCCAGCGCATTTGTCATCTCCCGGAAGCTCATCGCCTTAGACAAAGCCTGAGAGTAGCGCTTTCCTGCGAGAATTGCAGCCACGAGGATACTCACAGCCACGCCCTGCAGGGCGAAGCCAGCACCTATGATAATGCCTATCATAAATGCGAGCACATACGCCACGAGGGTGGTAATGCCAATGTCCTCTATGAGAAAGTTCTTAACCACGCCTATAAAGAGGGCGATGAGGGCTACGCCAAGGGTAACGCAGGCTAAAAACAGCTCAGAGCCGAGGCTCTGCGAGATGCTTACACTCAGCGCTCCCATAAGCGAGGTGAGCATGAAAGTGCGCGTGCCGGCAACGACCTTCTTGCCAATCTCCCTTTCAATGCCCAGGAGCCCCCCTGCAAGGGAAGCGATTATAAGCGATTCTATTAACTGGGCGTCGAAAACATGCATAGAAAGAAGTTTTGACACGGGGGCTATTTAAAGCATACACCAGTACTCTTAAAAATTCGCCCTGCGTAATCCTAAGCATGGTCTTTCTCTTCGAGTACGCCACCTGCACCCGCGAAGCTCTGCCTGCGAGCATCGCTGTAGAAGGCTTGGCGATGTTCCGCGCCCTTTACGATAGCTTCTCTAAGGTTGAGAAGGTTGCCTCTTTCACCGGTAGAGCTCTGCCCTACTTTCCTGAGCTTCCATGCGCAGAGAACTGGGAAGAGAGCTTTGAAGCCATGCTCGAAGGTGAGGAGCACGCACTGCTTATCGCTCCCGAGAGTGATAACCTTCTGCTTAACCTTACCCGAAGGCTGGAAAATGCCGGAGCCAAAAACCTGGGCTCTGCTTCGCAAGGCGTAGCCATTGCCGGCGATAAGTACAGGTGCTACCGCGCGCTAAGCGGCGTGAATCAGCCGAAGACTGAAATTTTCCGCAGCACCACCACGCTCGACTTCCCCCTGGTGGCGAAACCGCGTCTTGGCGAGGGCTGCGAGGGGCTTCGCATCATCACCAGCGAGGAGGAGCTTGCTGAGGTGCCGCAGGGCTACCTCCTTCAGGAGTACGTTGAGGGCAGAGCCATGAGCGCCTCGCTCATAGTGGGCAACGAGGTGAGAGTGCTGAGCGTTAACACTCAGGAATTCAACGGCAATAGCTATGTAGGAGCGGAGCTTCCTCTCAGCTTAGACGCCGAGATGGAGGAGGAGATTATCAAAGCGGTGGAGAGCATCCCGGGTTTAGCCGGCTACGTGGGCGTGGATTTTGTTTTAGGTGAGGAGCTGTGGATAATCGAGGTAAATCCGCGAATCACAACGCCCGCAGCTGCGCTGCACGAGGCTCTTGGAATAAACCTTGGCGAACTTCTGCTGAGAAACTACTACCGCGAGGCTATGCCCGAGATAAAGTGCAGACGAAGGGTGAAGCTTGAGAAGGTTTACGGCAGCGCTGAGAATGCATTCGTCTCTGTGGGCGAGGCGAGCATAGTGATAAGGGTGATAGGATGATTTTAGCTCTGGACATAGGCGGAGCAAACACAAAGCTTTTGCTCTTCGACGAGGCTCGCGAGGAGGTGGTGAGGAACGAGATTCACTACTTCCCCTTCTGGAAGCGGAAGGATGAGTTCCGCAGCTTCCTGCGCAGTATTGCTCCTCGCGCTGAAAGGGTGGCGGTAACGCTTACCGCTGAGCTCAGCGATGTCTTTCAGAGCAAGCAGGAGGGCGTTGCCTACGTTACGAGCGTGGTGAGAGAGCTTTTTCCTGAGGCGAGGTTTCTCAGCATGGAGAAGAAGCTTGTGGAGGAGCCTGAAAGCTTAACCGAGCTTGCAGGAGCAAACTATGTGGCGAGCGTCTACTATTTGGAGCGCTTCTTTGGCGAGGGTGTGCTTTTGGACATAGGCAGCACCACCTGCGACGTTATACCCTTCAGGCGAGGGGAGGTACTGTACAAAAAGACTGACCTTGAGCGCCTTCTCGCTGGGCAGCTGGTTTACACGGGCTACCTGCGCACCCCGCTGAACACCATAGCCGAGAAGGTCCCCTTCCGCGGCTACTTTATTAGACCTGCCAGCGAGTACTTTGCAATAACCGCCGACCTGTATCTAATTCTCGGGGAGCTTGAGGAGTACTCCTGCGATACCCCAGACGGCGGCGAGAAGAGCAGAATCGCAGCCCTACGGAGAGTGGCGCGGCTGCTGTGCGCAGATTTAAACGAAGCCGGCGAAGCTGAGCTTCTTGAGATGTGCCGCTATCTTGCGGAGAGGCATGCGAGCATAATCGCTGAGGCGCTGCGCAGGGTTAGCGATAGTTATGGCTTAAGCATTGCCTACCTCGCCGGCGTTGGTAGAGCGCTGGGAAAGCGCGCTGCATTGCAGGCAGGCTTGGCGTGGGTTGACCTGGCTGAGGTTACTCCTGCTTACGACAATCTGCCCTGCCTTGGCTTGGCCTACATGGTGCTCGACGATGCGCGTGGTTAAGCTGGGCGGAAGCTTGATGGCGTATGCTAGGGAGATACTTCCTGTGCTTAGAGAGCATGATGTCTTAATTGTGCCCGGGGGCGGAGTTTTCGCAGATGCTGTGAGGAAGGTGTACAGAGAGCACAGCTTAGATGAAAGCGCAGCCCACTTTATGGCAATCGCCGCCATGGATGCCTATGGGGAGTTTCTTTCCAGCGTCTCGGGAATACCTGCGAGGCAGGCATTGGAAGGCAGCCTGCCCGCGGTTTTGCTGCCCTACCAGCTTATGCGGGAGCGCGACCCTCTGCCCCACTCCTGGCAGGTCACCAGTGACAGTATCGCGTGCTACATCGCAGCCTTGCTTGGGGAAAAGCGACTGGTGATACTCACAGACGTGGACGGAATCTACGTTGAGGGCAGGCTGGTAAGCAGGATCTCAGCGGCGGAGCTGGAGAAGCTTGGCGAGACCTGCGTTGATGCATACTTACCAAAGCTCCTGCAGAAGTATAAAATCACCTGCACTGTTGCGAACGGCAAAAGTGCTGAGGTGGTAAGGGCAGTGCTGCGCGGCGAGGCGATAGGCACGAGGGTGGTGCCGTAATCAACCAACCTTGAACCTCAAAATCGCAGCCAGCCCACCTATGGCTTCGAGGCGTTCGCCAGCTTCGTGCTCTGTGCTTACTATGAGCACTCTCGCCTTTATCGCCCTGGCTTTCTCTATAAGCAAGTCGCTCTCCGGATGCTTTCTGAGAAAGGCGTCGCTTATAAGCAGCGTATCAACGGCACCGTAGTCTATGGCTTTGCTGACTTCCGCAATGCCGTACGCCGCGAGACCGTCCTTCACCAGCTCCTCATAGAAGCGCTCTACCAGTGCCGTCTCCTCAGAGATACGGCTCTCCTCAAGGATGCGCTCTATAGCGCGGCGCTTAAGCACCTCCTGTACAGCGCTCCTCCCACCGCAGCCCGTGGCCTGAAGGTAACAGCGCTTCGCCAGCTTCGGGTAGCGCTCTTTAATCACTTCCAGAAGCGACTCCTTCCAGAAGCCAGGACCAGCGAGTATCACCACCTCCACGCGCTCCTTCTCCACCACCTCGGCTATCTTCTTTGCCACCTCCGCGTAAAACTGCTTTGCACTCGCCTCGTGCTGCGCCGCGTAACGCTTACCTGCTACGCTGCTCGCTATTCTCGCAACGTAGTCCACGCCGTACCTGCGAACGAGGGCGAGCTCAGCTTCTCCCTCTTCCACAGCGACGATGAGCACTCGCGCTTCCTTTGCAGCCTTTTCAGCCTCAGCTAGGCGCTCAAGGTGCCAGCGGCGCCACTCCTGCTTTTGCAGCGTAATCTCGTCGCCCGGCTTAACCTCCAGCGTTTGATGTGTGCCAAAGGAGATTAAATCTTCTGGGCCTGAGAAGACCTCACCAGTAATGCGCAGGCGCATCGCATAGGGCGCGAACTCCACCTGCTTTACTTTAATCCCTAAGAACATGCGCACGCGCTCGCCCTTATCGGCGCGCACGCGCTCCTCGTCGCGCACCCTGCGGTACGCAACGCCGTATACCGCATCGCCCTCCTCTATGATGCTCTTGAGGTACCACAGGTCGTCGATGCTCTCGGGACGAAGCTTGAACTTGCCCTCTTTTAAATTGCGATGGAGGATCTTCATTCACCTAAAAATATACTATTGGTTAGATAAAGGTAGCGATGTATTTTCTAACCTTTCGTTATAAAAACTTTAATCTCGTTATGCAAAGCTTTCGGAGATAGCTTGAAGTTGTTTTTTGTCCCGGTGGTGGCATGAGCGAGGGTGCAGAAGCTGAGGCAAAGGTTGAGGAGCTAGAGAAGGAACTCAGCAAGCTCCGGGATGAGTTAAAGCGGGCTCAGGAAAAGGCGGAGGACTACCTGAACAGGCTGCGCTACCTTCAGGCTGACTTTGACAACTACAGGAAGCGCATGCAGCGCGAGAGGGAGGAGATGGCAAAGGTTGCGGCTGAGCGTATCATCACGCAGCTTTTAGAGGTTCTCGACAACTTTGAGCGCGCCCTGGAGAGTGCCAAGCATGCGAGGGGTAAGAAAGCTCTGCTCGAGGGCATGCAGCTTATCTACTCTCAGCTTCGCGGCATTCTGGAAAAGGAGGGGCTGAAGGAGATAGCATGCGAGGGCTGCCTGGACCCCTACTACCATGAGGCTATTGCGGTAGAGGTTAAGGAAGACTGCGAGGATGGGGAGATTTTGGAGGTGCTTCAGAAGGGCTACACCCTCAATGGAAAGGTTATCCGCTATGCGAAGGTAAAGGTTGCGAAGCGAGGTGGTTGACATGGCAAAGGAGCGCATTCTGGGTATAGATTTAGGCACCACAAACTCCTGCATGGCGGTCATAGAGGGAGGCGAGCCTACCGTAATACCCAACGCCGAGGGCGGGCGCACAACGCCGAGCATGGTGGCTTTCACATCAAAGGGTGAGCGCCTTGTGGGCATGGCCGCTAAGAAGCAGGCTGTGGCAAATCCCGAGCGCACCATATTTTCAATAAAGCGCTTTATGGGCAAGACATACGACGAAGCCATAGAAGATGTGAAGCGCATGCCCTACAAGGTGGTGCGCGGTCCAAAGAACGACTGCAGGGTTAAGATAGAGGACAAGGAGTACACCCCCCAGGAAATCTCGGCGATGATCCTCAAGAAGCTGAAGGAGGATGCCGAGAACTACCTGGGCGAGAAGATAACCAAGGCGGTTATCACTGTACCTGCCTACTTTAACGACTCTCAGAGGCAGGCTACGAAGGACGCTGGCAAAATTGCTGGCTTGGAGGTTCTCAGGATAATCAACGAGCCCACCGCTTCGACGCTCGCCTACGGCTTCAACAAGGATGAGGAGCAGACGATTCTGGTTTATGATTTAGGCGGCGGAACCTTCGACGTGAGCATCCTGGAGACTGGCGATGGTGTGTTTGAGGTTAAGGCTACAAGCGGCGACACTCATCTCGGCGGGGACGACTGGGACCAGAGGATAATAGACTGGCTCATTCAGGAGTTTAAGGAGCAGGAGGGCATAGATTTAAGTAAGGATAGGATGGCGATGCAGCGCCTGAAAGAGGCGGCGGAGCGCGCCAAGATTGAACTCTCGGGCTTAAAGGAGACTGAAATCAACCTGCCCTTTATAGCCGTTGGCAGCGATGGACAGCCCAGGCACCTCAGCATGACGCTTACCAGGGCGAAGTTTGAAGCCATGACTCGGGATTTACTGGAGCGTACAGTTGAGCCTATAAAGCAGGCTCTCAGCGACGCAAAGCTCTCGCCGGAGGACATAGACAAGGTTATCCTGGTGGGCGGCGCAACGCGCATGCCCATGGTGCAGCAGCTCGTCAAGGACTTCTTCGGCAAGGAGCCGTACAAGAACATAAACCCCGATGAGTGCGTAGCAATAGGTGCAGCGGTTCAGGCAGGTGTGCTCGCCGGCGAAGTGCGCGACCTCCTTCTTCTGGACGTGATCCCCCTCTCTCTGGGAATTGAAACCCTGGGCGGTGTGTTTACAAAGCTGATTGAGCGCAACACCACAATACCCACGAGGAAGAGCAAGGTCTTCACCACCGCCGCCGATGGGCAGACCAGCGTGGAGATACACGTGCTCCAGGGAGAGCGTCCCATGGCAGCGGACAACCACAGCCTTGGGAGGTTCATCCTCGACGGTATCCCACCTGCACCGCGTGGCGTGCCCCAGATTGAGGTGACCTTCGACATCGATGCGAACGGCATTCTCCATGTCTCAGCCAAGGATTTGGGTACCGGCAAGGAGCAGAGCATTAAGGTTACGGCGACCACCAACTTAAGCGAAGAGGAAATAGAACGCATACTCAAGGAAGCCAAGGAGCACGAGGAAGAAGACAGAAAGCGAAAGGAGCTGGTGGATGCGAAGAACGAGGCAGATTCGCTGATATACTCCTCTGAGAAGACAATCGAGGAGTTCAAGGACAAGGTTCCGCAGGACAAGATAGAGGCGGTTAAGAAGGCGATTGAGGAGCTGAAGAACGCCGTCAAGGGAGACAACATCCAGGAGATTAAGAGCAAGACAGAGGCGCTCCGCAAAGCGGTGAGCGAGATAGGCGCTGCGATATACCAGCAGGCGGCTTCTCAAGCTCAAACCCAGGCACAGCAGGCACAGGGCGCTGGTGGCGATGGGCAAAGCGAGGAGAAGGTTATAAACGCGGAGTACGAGGACGCTGACAAGAAGTAGCCCGTGGGTTAGGCGATGGGAAAGAAGGACTACTATGAAATTCTCGGCGTAAGCCGCGACGCAAGCCAGGCGGAGATTAAGAAAGCCTATCGTAGGCTGGCGCTGAAGTACCACCCTGATAGGAATAAGAGCAAGGAGGCGGAGGAGAAGTTCAAGGAGATAAGCGAAGCGTATGCAGTGCTTTCCGACCCTGAGAAGCGCAGGCTGTACGACATGTATGGCCACGCTGGGATAGACGAGCGCTATTCCCAGGAGGACATCTTCCGCTCAGCGCGCTTCGAAGATATATTCGCAGACCTTGGTTTTGGCGGTATAGACAGGATCTTTGACATATTCTTCGGGGGCGGCGCTGCGAGGCGAGCACCTGCACGAGGAGCTGACCTGCGCTTCGATATGGAGATAACCCTTGAAGAGGCGGCGAAAGGCGCAGAGAAGGTGGTGAGCTACCGCCGCCTTGAAACCTGCGAACGCTGCGGAGGCAGCGGTGCAGAGCCGGGTAGCGGGCGCGTAACCTGCCCAGCCTGCGGCGGCAGGGGCAGCGTTGGCTTCACCCAGCGCACACCCTTCGGCACCTATTCCACATTTACAACGTGCTCCCGCTGTGGGGGTGAGGGGAGTATTGTATCTAACCCCTGCCGCGAGTGCGGTGGCGCTGGACGCGTTGAGAGGGTGCGCAGACTGAGTGTGAAGATACCTCCGGGTGTTGACTCTGGTGCTAGACTTCGCTTAGCTGGCGAGGGCGAGGCTGGCGAGCGGGGCGCACCTCCTGGCGACCTCTATATCGTAATTCACGTGCGCGAGCATGAGATTTTCAAGCGAGTGGGCAACGACCTTTACATTGAAGTGCCCATAACCTTCTCCCAGGCGGCGCTTGGGGCTGAGATTGAGGTCCCGACGATAGACGGCGATTCTGCGACGGTTAAAATCCCTTCAGGGACGCAGACCGGTGAAACCTTCCGCCTTCGGGGCAGAGGAATGCCCCTGCTCAACGGCTACGGCAGGGGCGACATGGTTGTGAAGGTGGTGGTGAGAACGCCCACGAAGCTGAGCAAAGAGGAACGGGAGCTCTTCGAGAGGTTAGCGGAGCTGGAAAAAGCCAGGGAGAAGGGGATATTCCAGCGCATCGCCGAGGAGGTGCGCGGGGCATTCAGGTGATTTCTCAGATTTTTATGTCACTCCTGCACAACTTTTAAAAGTTTCAGCACCATATTTAGAGAAGGTGATGCTATGCCGAGGAAGGTAGACTACGACTTATGCATGTCATGCGGAGGTTGCGTTGGGGTCTGCCCCTTTCTGGCTCTGACTTTAGAGCACGGGATTAAGCTTATTGTGGATGAAGAGAAGTGCACCGACTGCGGGAGCTGCACCAAGTTCTGCCCCGTGGGTGCAATAAAGGAGGCGTAACGATGAAGGATGCTTACGATGTCGTTGTGGTTGGCGCAGGACCGGGGGGCAGCAATACCGCCAAAGCTGCGGCGGAGAATGGGTTAGACGTGCTGTTGCTGGAGAAACGCCCTGAAATAGGCGCCCCCAAGCGCTGCGGAGAAGGCTTTAGCGTAAACGGCGCTAAGACGCTGGGGATAAAGCCGGACCCCCGCTGGACAATAAATGAGATATGGGGCGCGAACATAGTAGCGCCCAATGGCAAACGCGTGAGTGTGCGCTACGATAACCAGGTAGGCTGGGTGATTGAGCGCAAGATGTTTGACAAGCTTCTGGCGATTGAGGCGGCGCGTGCCGGCGCCGAGGTTCTAGCTAAAAGCGAAGTTGTTGGCTTAATAATGCAGGACGGCTTTGTTAAGGGCGTCGAGGTGGAGCGCCACGGGGAGCGTTTCAGCGTGGAGGCGAAGATCGTCGTAGCAGCGGACGGCGTGGAGAGCAAGGTTGCCAGGTGGGCGGGGATAAACTCCACCCAGAAGCTTGTGGACATAGACAGCGCATACCAGTATGAGATGGTTGTGGATTTAGAGGAGCCGGACATGCTTGACCTGTACTTCGGAAATGATATCGCGCCCCGGGGCTACGTCTGGGTTTTCCCGAAAGGTAAGGACATCGCAAATGTGGGCATAGGCATAGGGGGCAACGTTTCCACCAAGACGGCGAAGCAGTACCTGGACGAGTGGATCGCTAAGCATGAGCCCTTCAATGAGGGCAGGATAATTGAGGTCAACGCGGGGGGCGTGCCCGTGGGCGCACCCCTGGAGAAACTCGTGGGAAATGGGTTGATGATCGTAGGCGACGCGGCGCACCAGGTTAATGCAATTCACGGTGGCGGCGTTTTCGAGGCGAGCTTCGCAGGGCAGATCGCTGGCAGGGTTGCGGCGGAGGCGATAGAAAAAGGAGACGTGAGTGAGGCGGCGCTGATGAAGTACGACAAAGAGTGGCGTGCAGCGCGGGGTGAGATACTCCACCGCATATACAAGCTTCGCAGGGCGATTGAGCAGCTGAGCGACGCTGACCTCAACTACTTGGCTGAGGAGCTTACTGGCGAGGACGTCGTCGCCTTTGCCAATGGCGAGCGCTTGGCCAAGCTGGCGAAGATCCTGATGAAGCGCCCCCATTTGATTAAAGCTGCGAAGGAGCTGATGTAGCATGGGTGAAGACTGCGTATTCTGCAAAATTGTGAAGGGCGAACTCCCGTGCTACAAGCTGTATGAGAGCGAGCTTGCTTTAGCCTTCCTGGACATAAATCCTATCACTAAGGGCCATGCTCTGGTGGTGCCCAAGCGCCATGTGGAGAGGCTGAGCCAGCTCAGTGACGATGAGGTTAGAGAGATTTTTACCGCCGCGGGTAAGCTGGCGGAAGCCTCGCTTGAGGCTTTAGACGCAAAGGGCATCAACTTCTGGGTGAATCAGGGCAGCATAGCCGGGCAGGTGGTCAGCCACTTCCATGCCCATGTGGTGCCCCGCTATGCAGAGGACGACCTGAAGATTGAGGTTAGCGCAGAGAAACTCAGCGATAGCGAGATGCGCAGCATAGCTGAGAAGATTAAGGGTAAGGTAGAATGAGGCTTGAGGAGCTGGTTGGCTACCTGGATGAGCTTTTAAAGCTTGGAGAGTTTTCCGATGACGAGAGCGCCAATGGTCTGCAGGTAGAGGGCAGAGAAAGCGTGAGAAAAGTTGCTATTGCAGTAGATGCGTGCGGTTACGTGTTTAAGGAGGCGGTGAAGCAGGGCGCCGACCTGCTCTTTGTGCACCACGGCTTAGTATGGGGCGGTATTAAGAGCATAAGGGGCGTGCTGAAGGCGCGGCTTAAGCTTCTGCTGGAAAATGAGCTATCGCTTTATGCGTGCCATTTGCCACTAGATGCGCACCCCGAGCTGGGGAACAATGCGCAGCTTTTGCAGGTTCTTGGGATTGAGCGCAGGGGCGAGTTTGGCGAGTATCATGGCAAGCGCATAGGCTACTGGGGTGAGCTTCCGCAGAGAATGAGCGTGGCGAGCTTCGCAGCGCTGGTGGAGGAGCGCCTCGCTACGAGGTGCAGGAGTATTGACTTTCGCGGCGATGCGAAGCGCGTGGGCGTGGTCTCTGGTGGTGGGTGGAGCGCCATATTCGATGCAGAGAAGATAAAGATAGACACCCTGCTGACGGGCGAGCCCTCGCACAGCGCCTACTCGCTTGCGGAGGAGCTTGGGGTTAATCTAATCTTCGCGGGCCACTATGCCACAGAGAAGCTGGGCGTGCTCGCCGTAGGAGAGCACCTCAGGGAGAAGTTTGGGCTTGAGGTTGTGTTTATAGACCACGACACGGGTTTGTGATTCTCTGCTTATTATATGGATGTGTATCTATGGTTCCAGGAGGAATTAAAGATGGTACGGAAGGGGTAATAGGGGCGGGGAAGGCGCCCCTATACAGGATAGAAAGGGCGCAGCAGCTGATGCAGCGTGAGGGTGTTGACCTGCTCGTTGTCGCAAGCAGCGAAAGCTACCGCTACTTTACCGGCGAGGCAAGGGAGCGTATGTGCCTCCTTATACCCCAGGGGGGCGACGCGACGCTGCTTTTACCTGAAAGCGAGATTCACAGCTACGGCGGAGAGATTAAAGCGCTGCCCTACGCTGCCTTACCGCAGATGCTCTCCCAGGTTAACGCCTTCGCCTCGCGCCTTGGTTCTAAGCCCCGAGTGGCGGTGGTGGCTGAGACGTCTACACCTCTGTACATGGTGGAGCACCTGGCGAATGCCCTGCCTGGCTTTGAGATCAAGGTTGCGAGGAGGATAATCACAGCGCTGCGTATGCATAAGGACGCCGCCGAGATACGCGCGCTCCGTCAGGCGGGAAAGCTCGCTAAGGAGGGAATGAGCCACGCTATAGAACAGCTCCGGCAGGGCACAACCGAAGCCCAGCTCGCGGCAGAGGTGGAGTGCTACCTGCGCAGGCAGGGTGCCGAGGTTGCACGTGTGGGGGTGAACTCTGGCGAGAGAAGCACTTCGCCTGAGCGCACAGCTACGGGTAAAAAGATAAATAAACATGAGGCTGTGGTGATAAGCATCTCTGTCGCCTGGGAAGGCTACTTCGCAGAGATGAGCAGGGTGGCAACGCTCGGCAGCGCAGGGGAGGAGCTTCACAAGCTTCATGGCGTTTATCTTAAAATGCTCGACTCTGCCCTCGAGGCGCTTAAGCCCAAGGCAAAGGTGATGGAGGCGGAGAAGCAGGCAACATTTCTTGCGTACGAACATGGCTATGGTGAGCTTTATCCGGGAGGCTTTATACACGGCATAGGCTTGGGTGTACAGGAGGCTCCTTACTACGAGGCTTACCCTGAGGATGCGCTGCTTGAGCTTGACGCTAATGCAAGCCTCGCCGTGGGGCATGCTCTGCTCGCCTCGCCTTTGGCGGGAGGGGTGCGCTTAGAGGAGACTGTTCTGCTTCGCGACTCCCGCATAGAGGTGCTCACGCGCTTTCCGCGGGAGATAGCTGAGGTTTAGCCAACTATCGTCGCGAAGGCTTCAGCGATGCCGTCTATGATGAACTGCACAGCTATCGCTGCGAGAAGAAGACCCATGAGGCGGGTCACCACCTTTGTGCCAGTGGTGCCCAGGAGACGGTAAACGGCGCTTGCGTGTATGAGGATGAGGTACGAGACCAGAAAGACCAGTACTATAGCCAGGGCGAGCAGCATCATCTCAGCCTCACTTGAAGCTCTGCTCAACAGCACTATGCCTGTGGTTATCGCCCCGGGCCCTGTGAGCAGGGGCACGGCGAGGGGAGTAACTGTAATCTCCTCCCGGCGCTCAGACTCCTCCTCTGGCGTCAGCTCGGTGCGGGTACGCATTCCGAACAGCATCTCCATCGCTATGACGAAGAGCAGCATTCCACCCGCGATGCGAAAGGAGTACATCTGTATCCCCAGGTAGGCGAAGATGTAGACGCCTAGGTAGGTAAAGAGCAGAAGCACCACCGCAGCTACGAGCGTTGCCTTCTTCACAGCTCTGCGATACTCCCCCTTCGTGGCGCCAGAAAGCAGGGAGAGAAAGATGGGCACATTAGCTACGGGATCGATAATTATAAAGAGCGCTGTGAAAGAGTAGATGAGGAAGTTTAAGTCCATTCTGACACCTTCTAATACTCATGCCTGAAATTATATAATTCTACCTGTGGCTCCACTTCAGCGTAAGCTGCTCATCACCCCATTCAAACACAGGCACGCGCGCTCTGAACCCCTCCCGAACCTCATTCAGTGCGTGCACAACTATGGGCAGAGCAATGGTGGCATCGACGAAGCACTGCACCTTCTTTGAATGGGGCGAGATCTTACCCCAGCTCACCGCCTCCTCGAATGTGCACCCGCTCAGCCCGCCCCAGTGGGGCGCATCTGTGGTGAACTGCACTGCATAGTCGTGCCCACCCTTATCAATGCCAAGAATCGAGGCGATTACCTCAGTCTGCTGTATGAAGTTCTTGGGCACGCCGCCGCCGACGTAAACCACGCCTGTCTTCTCAGCCTTCTCCACTATCTGCGTTATCTCATCCACGTCCTTTAGTTGGTTGACAACAACGCTATGCCCAGAACGCCTTGCAAGGGTTAGCCCTATTCCTACGGAAGAGTCGCCCAGTGCGGGCACGAACACAGGTACGCGCCTGCGATGCGCAGCCACAACAAAGGAATCACTGGCGGCGCCTCTCTGCGAGAGCTTCTCACCCAGAAATGCAACTATCTCCCGCGAGGAGTACTCCTTCTCAGCGCTCAGCTCTCTGCTCAGCTCGCTTATCAGCCTATCTACGTTTCTAAACTCCTCCTCACTCGCAAAAACGTCGTAAATCCTGTCTATGCCGTGCTTGAAAAGCAGAGCATCGTCCGCATTTGGCGAGCCAAGAAAGTGCTTACCTCCCAGCGCCTCGTGGATGTCGTGAAACACGTTTGCGCCAGTGGTAACGACAACATCAACAAGACGGTGCTCTATCAGGTGCGCAACCACGCGGCGCATTCCTGCGGGAATCATGGCGCCGCTCATCCCGAAGAAGACGACGCAGCTTTCGTCGCGAAGCATCTCCCGCCAGGCAAGGAAGGCTTCGCCCAGCTTCCGCCCCTGGAAACCTGTCTTTGCCATCGCTTCCAGAAGCTCGCTGATTCTGCGCTCCTTAACCTCTACAGGCTCTGTGGGATGAGAGAGAATGTGCGCCATAACAATCCACCGGGATTTGCTCCCCCTTCACATGGGGCAAATTTTCTGAATAAGGCGATTGACTAACTTTGGAAGAAAAATAAGGAAAAATGTGCTAGATGCTCTGCAGCTCATCCGCCTCCAGCAGCCTTATCCCCTCGCGGGAGAGCACCTCCTCCGCCTTCTTTATGTCGTCGACGCGCGCAATGAGCACCGCTTTCTCCTTCGCCCTTGCTATGAACGCATAGGCGTAGTCTATGTTCACACCGGCATCGCCCAGGGCGGAGGCTATCTTCGCCAGGCTGCCAGGCTCATCGCCCATCTCAATCGCAAGCACCTTGTTAACGCCTACAGTGAAGCCGCTGTTGGTGAGCACTGCCTTGGCCTCGTGGGGCTTATCCACGATAAGGCGAATTACCCCGAACTCCCCAAGCTCGGCGATGGACAGGGCGCGGATGTTGATTCCCGCCTCGCCCAGAATTTCAGTAACCTTGGAGAGCCTTCCCGGCTTGTTCTCCACAAACACACTAACCTGCTCCACAACCATTGCCAAACCTCCTAAATCTTCCCCTTCCTCAGGTCCACGACGCGCTGCGCCTTGCCAGGGGTGCGCGGAATTGTGCCCGGCTCTACAAGCTCCACTTTAGCTCGGACGTTGAGCACCGCCGCAAGCTCCTCCTCAACGCGCCTGCGCAGCGCTTCAAGCTCAGCGAGCTTATCAGAGAACACCTCTGGCGTTACCTCCACCTTCACCCTGAGCACGTCTAGGATGTCTCTATCCACTATTATCTGATAGTGGTCTCCTATGCCAGGGATGCGCATGAGTACGTGCTCCACCTGCGATGGGAACACGTTCACCCCACGTATTATTAGCATGTCGTCACTTCTTCCGAGAATACGGAGCATCCTGGGATGCGTTCTTCCGCATGCGCAGGAATCCTCTTCTACTACGCTTATATCGCGGGAGCGGTAGCGAAGCAGTGGCATTGCATCTCGCGTCAGGGTGGTGAACACAAGCTCGCCCTTCTCCCCCGGCTCAAGCACCTCTCCCGTCTCCGGGTCAATGACCTCCATGATGAAGTGGTCCGCCCAGATGTGCAAGCCAGCGCGCTCCTCGCACTCCATGCCCACGCCAGGACCCCAGATTTCGCTCAAGCCGTAGACGTCGTGAGCGCGGAGGTTGAGTGCCGCCTCTATCTTCTTGCGCGTGGCTTCGCTCCAGGGCTCAGCGCCGAATATACCTATGCGGAGGCTGAAGTCATTCTCCGGATCTATGCCTTCCTTCTTCGCCTCCTCCGCTAAGTAAAGCGCATAGCTTGGGGTGCAGCACAGCACTGTGCTGTGCATATCCTTCATTATCTGAATCTGCCTCTTGGTCGGGGTGATGCCCCCACCAGCAGGTATTGTCGCCGCTCCAAGCTCCTCGCAGCCATAGTGGAATCCCAAGCCGCCGGTAAATAAGCCATAGCCGTAGGCCACCTGCACAATATCCTCGCTTGTTACGCCAGCCGTAGCTAAGCCGCGAGCCATTATCCTTGCCCAGGTGGAGATGTCCTTCTTTGTGTAGCCCACCACCGTGGGTATGCCTGTGGTGCCCGAACTTGAGTGGAAGCGCACCACTTCCTTAAGAGGCTTCGCCAGGATGCCATAGGGATAGTGGTCGCGCAGGTCGTCCTTAACTGTGAAGGGAATCTTCGCCAGGTCGTCTAAGCTCCGGATATCGCTTGGAGAAAGCTGCGCCTCTTTAAACTTCTTCCTGTAAAAAGGTACGTTCTCATAGCAGTACTTCACAGTAGCCTTCAAACGCTCAAGCTGGAGCTCCTTAAGCTCCTTCAGGGGCATTGTCTCCATTTCTGGCTCGAACATTTTACCACCTTTCCCGATATTTCACTCTACGCTGAGAGATATAACTCTTTCTCATTTCTCGAAGAACACTCTTGAGCTTAGCTTAAGCTTACTTTTAAGCTTTATGAGTTTATCTGCTTTTCCACAGAAAATCCTTTCAGCGACTCCCACATTAACCTTAAGCACATCAATTCTACTCAGACTGTCCACTGAGGTGTTGTGTATTTATCCCCACAGAGAAAGATAATTTCTATAAAATATCCTACTCTTATCACGATTGCTTAATTCTAGCTCATTTATTTGGTCTATTTGTGCCTTATATCCTGCCCATGGCTCGTCTGAGCCGAAAAGTACTTTTTCTACATTTGTTGACACAATCTCTCCAAACGAGGTATTCCTCGACCTAAAAACCACTTTATAAAACCGCAGAGTGCAGGCACTTGTGTCAACAAATAAATTTGGCAGTTCATCAAGCGCCTCAATAATTTCAGAAACGCCGTTTGCACAGTGAGCTACTTGGAAATTTATTCCATCAAATTTTTCAACAATTTTGAGGAATTTTTCTGGATTTTGTTCTGTTTTTTCTGATATGTGTATAATCAAATTCAATTCTCTTTCGTTTAGATATTTGAGCAAATCTCCGGACAGTTTCCCGTATGGTTCATAGTGTTTCACGCCTTTAATATTCTCGAAATTTTCTAAATCCGAATATTCAAATTTTGAACTTATGAAAGGAACAAATTCGATTTTATCATCCTGTAAATTGCTAATTTCTTCATTGGTTTTAGAATAATCGACAGTATAATTGAAAAATTTCTTCCAAATGTCTCTCAAAAGGCTTGAACCAAAAGGATAAAAGATTCCTTCAATCAAATATTTTTTAAGGCTGCTAGGCAATGGCTGTGGAAAAAGGACGGATTTCTCGACATTATATTTCTCCCAATCGCTTTTAAGGGCTTCGTATGTTTTATTAGCCCAGATTTTGGATCGGCACACAGCACCATCAAAACTTTCTCTTCCATAATGGCAATGTGCGTCGTTTATTTTCATAATTATCAGGTGGATTTGAGATATAAAAATCTTTCTTACAGAGGCTGTCAAATCCATATAAGATAATTTTAAACACCTTTTGATTTCGCCAGATATAATCCGACAGACGCAAATTTTTTATTGTTTGGAGATAAAATATTAAATAAAATGGGGGATATTCATTTTTTTATCCGGGACCTCAAACAGGAGGACTTAGATAAAATTCTTGCAATTGAGAGGGTCTCTTTTCGCCTTCCTTGGAGCAAGGAACGATTCCAGCAGGAATTTCAAGCTAATCCCTCAGACTTCAGAATTGTTGCGGTGGTAGATGGGGAGGTAGTTGGCTATAGCATAGCAAGGATTGAGATTACCATTAATATTCGGCGCTTCAAGTTCTACAGGCGATGTCACCTTCTAAAACTTGCAGTAGAACCAGAGTACAGGCGCATGGGGATAGGCGATAGTCTTCTCAGGGAAACGATTAGATATGCTCGTAGAGGGGGCGCAAATGAAGTTATTTTAGAAGTTAGGGCTAAAAATATCCAGGCAAGGCGCTTCTATAGCAATAGAGGCTTTAGGGAGGTAAAATATAAGAAAGGCTATTACCTGGATGACGATGCAGTAGTAATGACTCTAAAGAGTTAGATTAAGGTTCCTGCCATGCTATCAAAGTAAAATTGGAAGTGCATTTTACCAAAATAGGAGGAATCCCTCACTTCTTCCTGAGGTCCACGACGCGCTGCGCCTTGCCCTGGGACCGCGGTATTGTGCCCGGCTCCACGAACTTAACCCTCGCCTTAACTCCGAGCACACTCTTGAGCTTGGCCTCAAGGCGGTTTTTCAGCTTGAGAAGCTCCTCGGTCTCGCCCCTGAAGATCCTCTCCGTGACCTCCACATTGACCTGGAGCACATCCATGGTGCCCTGTCGATCTACGACGATCTGGTAATGCTCCGCCACCTCCGGGAAGGACATGAGCACATGCTCCACCTGCGATGGAAACACATTCACCCCGCGTATTATCAGCATGTCGTCGCTTCTCCCCATGAGGCGGGCTATCCTCGGGTGTGTCCTGCCGCAGGAGCACTCGTCTTCGAGAAGCATGCTTATGTCCCGGGTTCGGTAGCGAAGCAATGGCATGGCCTCCTTGGTGAGGGTGGTAAAAACGAGTTCGCCCTTCTCCCCAGGTCCAAGAGGCTCTCCGGTCTCGGGGTCGATAACCTCAAGGAGGAAGTGGTCGCTCCACACGTGCATGCCCTCGCGGGCTTCGCATTCAACGGCTACGCCAGGGCCGCAGAGTTCACTCAAGCCGTAGTTGTCGTACGCCACTATGTCGTACGCCTCCTCTATGCGACGGCGCATCTCCTCGCTCCAGGGCTCGGCGCCGAAGATTCCGCGTTCAACCTCAAACTCGCGAACGTCTATGCCCTGATTGGCTGCGAACTCCGCTAGGTAAAGGGCGTAGCTCGGCGTGGATGAGAAGGCTGTAACTCCCAAGTCGCGCATAGTGAGAAGCTGCTTCTCACTGTTTCCCACTCCGCTTGGTATCACAGCCGCGCCCACACGCTCTGCACCGTAGTGGAAGCCCAGCCCGCCTGTGAAGAAGGCATAGTTGTAGATAAGTTGCATTGTGTCCCGCTTTGTGATGCCAGCGCTTGTCAGGACGCGAGCCATAAGCTCCGCCCACGTGCCGATATCGCGGCGAGTGTAAGCCACGATGGTGGGCTTACCCGTGGTACCTGAGGAAGCATGAATTCTGACTATCTCCTCCCGTGGCACAGCCAGCATCCCATAGGGGTAATTGTCCCTCAAGTCTTCTTTCATTGTGAAGGGGAGCTTGGCAATGTCAGCGAGGCTGCGGATATCCTGAGGGTAGAGGTTGGCTTCTTTGAACTTGGCACGGTAAAATTGCGAGTTATGAAAGCAGTACTCTACTATGGCTTTAAGCCTGCGAAGCTGAAGCTTTTCAAGCTCCTCCTGCTTGATAGTCTCCGCCTCTTTGTCCCAGAACATGCTACCAACTTCTCCATAGGGATATAAAAAAATTTGGTGATAAACCGAGGTTTAAGCTACTCCAACAATTTTGCCCCCACAGATAATTTTTTATAATATCCAACTTTTAAAAGCTAAAAACATGCAGAGCACAGATAAGAATATATTGGAAAGCGCTGTTACAGTGGACGAAGACTTCAGCTTCTGCTTTTGCTGCAACAGCGAGGAGTGTAGTCTGGCGTGCTGCCATGGCCATGCTATTGCTCTGAACCCCTATGAGGTTCTGAGAATCAAAGAGTACCTGAAGCTGAGCTGTGAGGAGCTGGAAGAGGAGTATCTTCTCAGCCTCTACGATGAGAGCGGCTTACCTCTGCTCATGCTGGATCGCGACCCATGCCCTTTTCTGAAACATAGGCGGTGCTCCATTTATCCTGCCCGTCCCCTTGCATGCAGGCTCTTCCCTCTGGGAAAGGTGTGCAACGGCGAAGCTAAGACGGTTTTCATGAAGGACTGCGACTGCTCGGGTATAGGAAAGGGCAGAAGGCTCACCCTTCGCGAGTACATTGCGGAGCAGTGCGCCGGGGAGTACATAGAGATGTGGGAGAGGTGGGTCAGCTTTGTGGACACCGTAGCTAGGGCCAAGCTCAGCCGCAAACCCATGAAGCAGGTTTTCCTTAAAATCCTCCTTTACAACTTTGACTTTCAGCCAAAAGTAGCCAAACCTCATGCCACGCTGGAGGAGCAGTTTCTGGCGAGGCTAATCGCGGCTGAGGAGTTAATCTCCGGCATAGGCTCTGAAGCCGAATAGGAGCTGGTTTTTGATTATGAAGGCAGGAAGTTCCTCCAACCTGCTGGGACCGAAGATTGTACGCCATCCTAAGTTGAGGCGCAACACCCTCGCCTGCCTTGGCAGGATAACACTCCTGTGTGCAAGCTGAGGAGCCTCTCTTTCGAGCGTCTCCTTCAACTCCTCTGCATTAAAAGTTCCAAGCGTTAAGGCGAGGCGCATGCAGTACCCCTCACTTGGCACCACCGCAAGGTAGGCATCTATTCCCGCGAATGAGAGAGCGGCTGTAATCCTTGTTACAGTGTACAGGTAGTCGCTTGTTGCGATTAGAGGCGAAGCCTTTCCCGGGCAGCCTACCTCAAACACACCGCTCTTTGTTGGAATCACATGCTCTGCTATGGGATACCCGGGGAGATGAGCATCCGGGTTAAACACAAGGCGCAGCGCCCTGCGAAGTTCCTCGCTCAGGTGGGGGCACCTCTCAAGCTCCTCTTCGCTTTCTACATTCTCTGCAAAGCTTTCGCAGTCCTCAAAGCTGCACTCCGCACAGTCCAGGTGGGGGAGGTATTCATAGAGCGACGCCCTTGCACTCTCCCGTTCCCTGCACGCCTCAACACAGTTGAAGCACAGGAAGCAGCGCTGGTAGTCTATCTCGGGTTTGCCTTCTACCAGGCTAACCGCCTTCACAGGGCACGCGTAGATGCAGGCTCCGCAGGCGTCGCAGCTTTCACCAAGAGGTACTCGCATGGACATTGCCCTAAAGGAGTGGGGTAACGAGAGCATAGGAACTTCCCGAACGACGGGAAGGGACGAGGGAAACGAAATCATCTCCGAATTTATGATAAGCGATCTTTCAGAATGCCTATCAAAATAATCGCTAAAATTATGCCAAGCATTATTACAGTATCAGTGAATCCGTAATAGGCGATATCTTGTATTATTATAGAAATCAAACTTACTACAATAGTAATTACAGCCCATGCAATCACAACTGTTGCGTATAATTCACTTCCCTTTTTCACTTTATAAAACCCAGTAAAATATTCATATAGAGAGACTATCCACAGCAGAATCGGAAACGAAAATAACATTATCCATATAATAAGTGGCCATTGTGCAGGGCTATGACCGATAGGTTCTGGCTGTGTTATTATATACCATATAAATCCTATTGGGTCTTTCCAGGGAGCTGGAGCATCTTCAAAGGTGACATGTATACCTATAAGAATAATGATAAAAATAAACGCAAACAAAGCTCCAAATGTTAACTGAATAATTTCATTCCGCTTTTTTCTTTTGGCTTCTTCTTTATTTTCCATTTTGTAGCACCAGTATTTTTCTTTTTAGTTAAAGAATATAATGGTAGAAACATAGGCATTTATTACCTTAGATTTTGAATAAATCTATCAATAAAATATACCGCTAAATCCTCCATTGGTTCTCCCGAAAAGGCGCTGAGAATGAAGATGATTAATAGGAATAGGATGGGCGTAGCTGAGAAGAACATTATAATCAATGTTGTCCTGCTAACGGTAAATTTTGCAATCAAAAAATTGAGTTCAAATTCTTCTTTGTCAAGTCCTTTTTCAAAGGCGTTTGCAACTACATAAACATACCACATAAATAAAAACATAAGTATTACGGCGATTGCCATCAATATTGGGTCCCCCATACCAACTTTTCTGTAAAGAAAAATAGTATAAATTTTTCTGTTCTGTTACAGTTTTTCATTTACCTTTAATATGACTATATACCAATGCAATTATAATCAACAGTAATATCATTCCTACTGTTACTAATGTGTCAGAAAGCCCATAATATGCATAATCTTGTAGCATTACGGATATTATTGATAATGGAATGATTAATAGAGCCCATATTAAAAAGAATTTTCCGTAATATATTTCTCTCCCTTTTATATACTCATATAGGGATATCCACCACACATATATTGCTAGAATAAATAACATTACCCAGAAAGTATTTGGTAAGAAAATTCCGCCCCATGGGCCAGGTTCAGGCTGGGTTAATATAAACCAGATAAAACCTAATGGGTCTCTCCACGGAGCCGGAGCGTCTTTAAGAATTACAAAAATCATAAAAAATAAAGCAAATATAATACCGAATGTATACTGTATAACTACTTTCCTCTTTCTTCTCCTAAATTCTTCTTTACTTTCCATTTTACATCCCCAATAATTTGCTTCTATTTCTCCACCACTCCTCTACCAAATTATTTTTGCGACCAAACTTTTAAATATTTTCTTCTATAGATTAGCCTGATTTCAATTTGTTGCAGAGGATTACTTTAGTCTACTTATCAAACTAAAAAATTGGAATAACCAAAAAATATAGCACAAATACAATAAATAGTGAAAAAGTGTAAGTAAAGTGTGTATCACATGAAAATATCAGATGGTACGAAATAGGCTAATAATATCCCAAGTAAAACAAAAAAAGCAAAAAAGAGTATAATCACTAAAATAGATTTACTCCATGATAATTCATGAGCAAATCTAATTGCAAAAATGAAACATAAAATACTCCATAAATCACCAATCACCGTTCCAAACAGTGGTATTACTCCTAACATAAGAGGAGCATAAGTAAAACCGGCAACTCTAAGGAATCCTATAAGACTTGCTCTTCCACCTACAAATTTTGCAGGAATATGAGCAATGATGGTAAAAACTAACCAGCTTACTAACATAAAAGTCGGCATAAATATTATATCTATCCAACCAAATAATGGACCTGATAGATTTTTAAATAATGTATATTTTTGAAATACTGATGCTACATAAATGTTCCCTAACGCGGGAAGAAATCCGCTTAGTAGTACAATAAGGATAGCATATTTCAACATTTCCTCATCATCTCTCACCTCTTTATATACCGATTGATCAAGTAGCAGTACGCGTTTCATCCTATTTAGCAAGGATGATTTTGTTAATGGCATTCCTCACTTCCCCTATGGGTACATCCTCTTTAAGTATGACAACAGATAAAATTATTCTCATTTCTCCTTTTTGGTTGGTATATTGTAAGTTGGTGGCTCGCTTCTCTCCACAAAAACCACAAACAGCACTGTTATAATTAGGCTTACAATTAAATACAGTAGAGTGGATAGCAGGATTACTACCCATTTCGGGATGCCGTACTCAAAGTAAAGATTAGAGAGAGGCTTCAGCAGAAAATATGTCAGCACCAGCGATGAGAAAACAAGGATGACAAACCAGTGCTCTATAAAATCCCTCCAGCCGAGCTTTTTTATCGCCTTTCTGACCTTCTCCAGCAATGCCATTCCCCCAATCAATAGCTCTGCAGCAGCTCAAAAAATTTCAGGTTGAAGTCTATTGCCTCTCTCAGAAGCCTGCGTCTTTTTTCTTTCCTGTTGCCTACAGCCCAGTAAATTTGGGAAATCTCTCCTATTTCAAGCTTTAATTCTCTATCGTTAAGACGCCCTTTCCAGAAGGCTTTAAAAATATCAGGTCTCTCAAATGTTTCAAGTAAAGAATTCACTTTATTTGAGAAAAATTGTATTAACTTAGGGACATCTTCAGTATTGTCTAAAATCAATAACTTTTTCCCTAAAATACGCTTAACGTAGAATCCTTTTTTGATACTAAATCCCATTTTAAGGTCTCCAAAATTTCTTATTCTTGGATTGGCATCCTTTGCATCCCATATAAAGGTGAGAGTGTAGTAATTTTCTGTAGGGGTTGAGTAGGATAGAGTCTCTCCAATAAACTCGCAGTTATGCGGAAGCTTGGCTTTGAGCATCTGATGCTTGTTGGCATCGGTAGTCATCTTAGATGTATTTTTAGGGTGAATTCCAATCCAGATTATTTCTCCATTAAAATCCTCAACTACAACCCTTGCGAGGTCCTCAATTAAGTCCTTGAGAGTCTCTACTTTAAACATCTCCTTAATGGTTCTGAGGGTATCCAATTTGAATATGCCCCTAAGGGCTCCCATAGTTTATTACCCCACTTAATTTTTGTAATTCCTGTAGATCCTATGATAAATAATCCTTCAATGTGCTTATCAAAATAATCGCTAAAATTATACCCCATACTATTAGAGTGTCCTTCAATCCCCAGTGAACAATAGGTGCTGCGAAGAGAGATGTTACAATCAGCAGAATAGTAATTGCAATCCACGCCAGAAAGACCTTTTCGCCCAAGTCACTGAATTTGTTTACCTCGTATATTCCATTAAAATATTCATATAAAGACACTATCCAGAATAGAAAAGGTAACAGAAAAATCATATAAATAAACGCCCAAGGGACTGAACCTCTCTCAGGCTCCGGGTATGCTATTATATGCCAGATAAAACCCAAAGGGTCTTCCCATGGAAAGGGGGCTCCCTCCAATTTTACATTCATTAAAACTACAAAGGATAATATGAGCAATGATAAGATTGAGAGAATCATGTATTGAATTGTTTCTTTCAGCTTTTTACGTTTGGATTTCTCATCCTTCACTATTCTTGCCCATCCTACCACAAGATTTTTTTAAGCCTTTTCTATTACTTTTTTTAACTCCTCCAAATTTGATAATTTCCTTGTAAGTATTCTTTGAGTTCCCACAAAAACAGGAGAGTAGAAAAAATTCCCAAGATTACAATAATACCTGGTGCCATTCTGGCCCATCCATAACCGACGCCAGACAATAAATATTTTATCAACTCCCATTTGGTTTCAGCAGGAGCAGTTTTAATTATGTAGTAGGACCATAGGTCAAATATTATAGCTAAAACAAACATCTGTAATACCTGATTTCTCTTCTTCCTCTTTGCTTCTTTAATATCCATACTGAATTTTATTTAATCACTCATTTAAAATATTTTCTCATTCTCATTAACTGACGCTGAATCACGCTATTAAGCTACATAAAGTCCTCCAGCGTAACCGCCTGCCTCTTTTTAAGCTTTGAAAGCCTTATACCCAGGAGACGTACCTTTCTCCCGCGAAGAAAGCTTGAGAGCAGGGCTTCAGCCACTTCCTTTATTGTATCCAGGTCGCCATGGTAGCTGCTCAGGGTTCTAGCATGAGTGTGTGTTTCAAAGTCGGCAAACCTCACTTTTAACGTCAGGGTTTTGAACAGGAAGCCTTCCTCCTCTAAATCGCGGTGCACGCCTTCAGCGATTTCCTCCAGCGCAGATTTTAGCGCTTCCTCCTCGCCTAAGTCATGCTCAAACGTCCTCTCCCTGCCTATGGACTTGACCTTTGAGCGTTCCCTTACCTCGCGGTCGTCTATGCCACGGGCAAGCATAATTAGGCGGTGAGCCCACCTGCCAAAAGCCGGGATTAGCCTCTGCACATCGCAGTTTGCAAGTTCCCCAATTGTGGTTATTCCCAGCTCCTTCAGCACCTCCTCGCTTCTTGGCCCAATACCTGGAATTTTTCGGACAGGTAGCGGAGAAAGGAACCTCTCAACCTCTTGCGGCTCAACCACAGTTAAGCCGTCTGGCTTGCGGTGGTCAGATGCGATTTTAGCAACGAGCTTGTTTGGGCCTATGCCTATGGAGCAGGTTAGCTTCTCCTTTTCGTAGATCTCGGCCTTTATGCGCTTCGCGAGCTTAGCAGCCTCTGCATAGCTTTTAGCGATGCCGGTAACGTCTAAGTAAGCTTCGTCCACGCTCACCTGCTGGAACTTGACCGCGTAGCTCCGCAGTATCTGCATTATTCTCCTCGACACCCTCCAGTAGAGTTCGTGGCGCACCGGCAAAAACACGCAGTGGGGACAGAGCTTGTAAGCCTGGGATATAGGCATTGCGGAGCGAACGCCATACCTGCGAGCCTCGTAGCTGGCGGTGCTCACCACCCCTCTGCCCTTACCTCCCTTTGGGTCAGCGCCCACAACGACGGGCTTGCCTCTAAGCTCGGGATTCTCCCTCTGCTCTATCGCAGAGAAGAAGCTGTCCATGTCAACGTGGAGTATTATTCTATTGCGGCGCGAACGCATACCTTAGAGAGTGAGGTTCTCAATGGGACTCTTTTCCGAAGTCCCAGGTGGAGATGCTCTCTGGGGTTATCTCCAGGAGAACACCCCGGGGTGCGTTTGTGGTCTTCAGGTATCTTTTTGCCGGGTCACTCTCCGGGTCTCCCACATACCTTTTCAGGATCTTGGCACGCACATCGCCTATCCTCTCCGGGTCGTGGCTGAGTTCCGCCCTACCCCTCCCCACGGCGCCCTTATAGGGTTGCTGGCGCAGATCCACGCAAAAGGCAACTTCAGGATTCTCAGCGGCATTTTTTGCCTTAGCAGAGTTCTCTCGGGTTAGGATAAAAATCTTCCCTCCCTCGTAGAGATACCATACCGGCGACAGGTCGATGCCACCATTTTTATCTAGGGTAGCCAGGGTGAGAATGTGCCTGCCGTCCCTAAGAAAGTCCTCAAGCTCCTCCCGCTCTATCATAGCTCCCCCAGGAAAAGCCTGGAAAATTTCGAATGTAATCCTTATCACCTCCCTAGCATAGTATTTTTCCAAAGAAGTTAATAACTCTTTGGACTAAACCTCAACCAGGCGGTACTCTGCGCTGCCCAAGCCAAGGCGCTCCGCCTCTTCGAGTTGCACCCTGGTATCCAGGTCTTCAAACAGGGACTCAAACTTCTTAGCCTTAGCTGCTCTCGCCTCCTCGCTCAGGAGCGTATTGTCCAGACCATGCGAAGCCTCTATTAAATCAAGAGAAGCCCTGTCTATTGCTAAGATATCCCTGGAAGCGAGCACGCCTAAGTCAGCAACAATAGGATTATCGCTGAAAGCGCAGCAATCGCAGTGGGGGGTTATGTCCAGAAGGAAGTTGAAGAAGAGGAAGTTTTCCCTGCCCTTGGCTTCGAGCACTGCCTTGGCTGCGGCGACTATACGCTTGCTCAAGTTGGCGTTGCTCGTCCACTTGAGTATAATTGCATCCTCTTCGCAGTACTCCACGCACCCGTTGCATTTTATACACTTCGCAGCCTCTATGGCAGGCGGCGAAATTGCTCTGCCGGGGCAGCGCTTGGCGCAGGCGCCGCAGCGCGTGCACTTAGCGGCATCTATACTCGGCACCGCGTCGAGGTGGAGGTCATACTTCGTTGGCTTAGCCACGCACCCCACGCCTATGTTTTTAATCGCCCCTCCAAAGCTGGAGCTGAAGTGCCCTGTAAAGTGGGTAAGCGCAATCACCTTATCTGCCTCGAGAATCGCCTTCGCCACGTACACTTCCCTGAGCGCTGCATTCTCCAGCTTGTAGGCTATGCCGTCGAAGCCCAGCAAACCGTCGGCAATAACTATTGGCGCAGCGAGGGTTTCGAAGGTGTAGCCGTTCTCCCGGGCAATCTTAATCCTGCCATGGGCAGTGCTGCGGTCGTACCTCATGCCCAAGCCGGTGGTTTCGGTGACGAAAGGCTTGCCCCCGAGCTTCTTCACCAGCTGCACAACCTTTCTTACATACACGCTGCGCAGCGTGCGAGTGGTGCCATGGTCACCGAAGTGGGTTTTTACCGCCACCACGTCGCCCTTCTCGATAAAATTCTCCAGCCCAGCCTCAAAGGCGAGCTTCTCCAGCCTTGTGACTAAGCTATAGCTCCTGTTCGCCCAGTGCTCAACACTCCTCACCGGTGCGCGGGAATCCAGGAAGTAAACCTCACTCATGCTCATATGTCTGCTATCCCCCGCTCTGTTATCACAAATCTCGCCTTCAAGCCCTCTGGTAGAGAGCGATGACGGCGCAGTATCGCCTCGCGAACATTGCCGTGACGCTTAATCTCAAGAATCGCCTTGCTCCAGTACTTCAGCACATCTCCAGCAATTGGTTCAAAGCCTTCGCCGTTCATCGCTGAGTAAACTTGGTTGGTGATTATAACTGGAAGGTTGAACCTCCTCGCCAGTTCTAAGAGCTTTGCCATCTGCCTGCTCAGCGCACGGTTGAGCATGCTTGCGGTGTCGTCGTCGCGGTCAAGGCGGTATAGGGAAACCGCAGAGTCGAGAACAACCAATCCAAAATCCTCGCTTAGCACGTGCTCTATATTCTCCACTATGAAGCACTGCTCCTCAAAGGTGCTCGCCTCATAGAAGTAAGCCCTCTCAAGCACGCGCTCATAATCCTCGCCGGCGATCTGCCGCACCCTCTCCAGCGAGTGTCCCCCTTCGGTGTCTATGAATATGGCGCGTTTTCCATGCCTCACAGCGCTCACAGTGTACAGAAGGCACAGGTTGGTCTTTCCCACGCCAGGTGGGCCATAAATCTGGGTTATGATTCTGCTTTCCACCCCTCCAGAGAGGATTTCATCTAATGCGGAGCCGATGGGAAGTTTCCATGTTTCTGCCCTCGCCCTATAGGCCTCTAGCCTAGCGTCACTGTTCTCAGACATCCGTATAAAGATGGTTGTGGAGAAGATATAAACCCTTTCCTCAATCACTTTTCCGGCGCTCTCGGATAAGGGATATTTATGCACCCTTATAAGCTTAAAGTAGGTGGAAGAATATGAAAGCCGGAAAGTTCTGCTTCAACTGTGGGGGTGCTCTCGAGTACAGCGGAAGTAACTTGGAGTGCCCCTCCTGCAAGGCGGTTTATCATAACCTGATTATCTCAGAATCGGAGTTTGCAGAAGGCGAGGCGAGGGTTGTGGAACTGAGCATCGCCGCGGATATAACCTTTAAACTACCAGCGCATGTTACGCAGCACACTCTTGCAAGACCTCTAGCGCATGCGTAGCTAGAAATCCTCGTACACCATTATTGCGCGCGGGGTACAGTTTTCAACTACAGCCTCGCAATCGCACTCATCGCAGGCGTCGGGATTAACCACGTTGGACTTGCCGTTTATAAGCTTAAATACCCCCGGGCAGAGCAACTCGCACTTCCCGCAGCCTATGCACGCGCGCTGGTCCACGACGGGAATCATACCTGATTGCGGGGGTTTTAACCTTGGAATAATATTTTAATAATTGCTATGCCGATAATCTCCCATGCATGTAGACGTTCTAGTAGTGGGCGGGGGACCCGCTGGCTTAATTGCAGCACGCGATGTGGCAAGGCATGGCCATGAGGTTCTCGTTATTGAGGAGCATCCCGAGATAGGCGAACCCGTGCAGTGCTCTGGCTTATTCAGCATCCGCGGGCTTAAGCGCCTCGAGGTAAACCTCCCAAAAAGGGCAATCGCGGGCGTTATTCGCGGAGGGCGCTTTTTCTCTCCGGGCGGAGAAAAATTTGAGGCATACTCAAAGCTCGACCGCGCGTATGTGGTTGAGCGCAGGCTGTTTGATAAGGAGTTAGCGAAAGAGGCAGCGATGGCGGGCGCAAGAATAACGCTGAAAACAAAGGCAATAGGGTTAAGAATAGCTGATAAAGCGAAAGTGGTACTGGAAAGTGGTGGAAAAAGAGAGGTGGTTGAAGCAGAGGTGGTTATCGCTGCCGATGGGGTGCGCTCCCGTGTGGCGTCATTGCTTGGACTCAAGACTCCAAGGAAAATAGTCGCCGCCGCCCAGGTCGAGGTGGAAAGCGCGCGCGTGGAGGATGATGTTGCCGAGCTTTACTTCGGCAGAGAGTGGGCTCCCAACTTCTACGCGTGGCTTTTACCCAAGGGTGAGGTTTACGAAGTGGGCGTAGGCGTGCGCCAGGGAAAGTATCCGCCCCGTGTTTACCTGGAGAGGTTTATGAGGGAGCACCCCATTGCAAAGCAGAAAATCACTGGCAGGAGCCAGGTTGAGTACAACATGGGCGGCTTTCCCGTAGCGTCGCCGCAGGATACTTTCGCCGAACGCGTGCTTCTCGTCGGCGATGCGGGAGGCTTTGTCAAGGCAAGCACCGGCGGAGGGGTTATCACGGGAGGAATCTCTGCAAGGCTTGCTGCGAAAGCAGCTTGCTTAGCAATTGAGGAGAAAAACTTCTCTTCTCAGTTTTTCCGGGAGAATTATGAGAAGGCGTGGAAGGCAGAGCTTGGAAGGGAGCTTGAGGTGCACGAGCTGATAAGGAAGATATTCGACTCTCTGAGCGATGAAGAGCTGGACGCACTCTTTAAAATAGCCATTGAGGAGGATATCGCCTCGCTCATGGTCCAGTATCCCGACACCGATCGCCCCTATGATTTCTTCATGCAGCTTCTGGAAAAGGAGCGCTTTGTCAGGGCAATAGAGAGGTTTATATCGCTTGAGCTTTAGTCTTCATTCAAAACCTCAATAAGCTGTCCCTGGCGCAGGCGAAGCTCGGGAGATGGAAACTTTGCTTTACCGGCCTCAATAATCCTGACAACCTGAAAGGGAAGCTCGGCGATGCGCTTTCCTGCTAATGAGGCGTCAACATTTATGAACTCGCGCCTCTTCTCGCGCAGCACCCGTGAGGGTGGGGTTATTTTCAGTTTACCCTCTTCCTCAAGTTTAAGAAGTATATCCACAATTTTTTTGGCAGAGTCGCCCTTGCCGAAGGGATTCTCTGCTGCTTTCATGGCCTGGTAAACGCTCTGGTCGCCGAGAACGCGCTTTACCGTGCGGACTATCCCAGCTTTCTCAACTCCAGCTAAGACGTTCCCTCCAGCTTCGACGGTTTCTGGCCTCTCCGTCGAGGTTCGCAGGGTTATGCATGGCGTGTGGAGCACTATCGCCTCTTCCTGCACCCCACCTGAGTCTGTGAGCACCAGCTTTGCCCTGCTCAGCAGCATGAGGAAGTCCAGGTAGCCAACCGGCGGAAGGAGGCGAAGCTTCTTCTCCACCTTCTCCAGAAGCCCAAACTCCGCTAACCTTCGCCGTGTGCGCGGGTGCGCAGGGAACACTATCTCTTCCTCAAGCTCCAGGAGTGCTTCAATTATGCCGGTGAGTCTCTCTTTGCGGTCCACATTCTCAGCGCGGTGCAGTGTGAGTAGGAGAAAATCCTCCGGCAAAGCTTCAAGAATGCGGGAATTCTGCCTTGCTATCTCGAAATTCTGAAGCGTGGCGTCAACGATGGTGTTCCCAACGATGAATATTTTCTCAGGCAAAATGCCCTCATTGATGAGGTTGAGCGCAGCCTTCTCGGTTGGTGCAAAAAGTACATCGCTGGCGTGGTCAGCCAGCACACGGTTTACCTCCTCCGGCATGGTGCGGTCGAAGCTTCTTAACCCTGCCTCAACGTGGGCAAACGCTACATGGAGCTTGGCACAAGCTAAAGCGGCGCTCAGCACCGAGTTGGTATCGCCCTCAGCGATAACTACGCTTGGCTTTTCTTTGAGGATTATCTCCTCCAGTGCCTCAAGTGCTCGCGCAGTCTGGTATGCGTGGCTTCCGGAGCCCACCTCCACATTGTACTCTGGCCTGCGAAGCCCAAGCTCACGAATAAAATTCCAGAACAGCTCATCGTCGTAGTGCTGCCCGGTGGTGACGAAGGTATAGGCGATGTCGCGGGAATCCAACTCTCGCATTATGGGGGAGAGCTTTATCACCTCTGGGCGAGTGCTTGCCACGATAAGGGCGTGCATTAGGCTATGTCCTCCCTGAGCTTGACCACCTCGCCTATTACAGTAATCGCCGGAGGCTTGAGCTTCGCTTCCTGGGCACGCTCTATTATGTCGGCAAGCGTGCCAGTGATAACCCGCTGCTCCTCCAGCGTGCCCTTCTCGATTATTGCAACAGGCGTTGTTGGTGGGCGGGTTTTCCTGAACTCTTCTATTATCTTCGGCAGGTTCTTGACGCCCATGAGGATAACCACAGTCTCAGCCTTAAGCGAGGCGTAGTCGAGACGTTCCTCCTTCTTCTCGGCAAGGTGGCCAGTGACCAGCGTTACGCTTGAGGCTATGCCGCGGTGAGTAACTGGTATACCGGCTAAGGCAGGCACCGCTATGGCGGAACTCACCCCGGGCACAACCTCTACGGCAATGCCGTGCTTGCGCAGAGCCAGAGCTTCTTCGCCCCCTCTGCCAAAGACAAAGGGGTCGCCTCCCTTGAGGCGAACCACGAGTTTGCCCTCCTCCGCCTTCTTTATGAGCAGCTGATTGATCTCCTCCTGGGTAAGGGTGTGCTTGCCCGCCTGCTTGCCAACGTATATCAGCTCCGCCCCGGGCTTTGCATAAGCTAGGAGCTTCCTGCTCACAAGGCGGTCGTAGATTATAACGTCGGCGCTCTGGATGAGCTTCATACCCTTTACGGTTATCAGCTCCGGGTCCCCAGGACCCCCGCCCACGAGGTACACTTTTTTCATTACCCTAACCCCAGGCTCTTCTTCAGCACCCCCACGTTAATCTCACCGGCGGTTGCAAGCTTTTTCTCCTCAATGTTGTTGACAATCACCTTCGCAGGGGCGAATATCGCAGGGTTTATCTTGTAGAAGTCGTAGTTCGCCTCCTTGAAAATCTCCTCGAAGGTTTTGCCGTACGCCGGCGAGCCGCTGGAGGGGAGCTTCTCGGCGGGTATGCCTTCGCCCGCGAGGTAGACTTCGCCGCCGTAGATTATCATGTCGTTGGTGACGCCCATCATCTTGGCGTCGCCTCCAACAATAGGCGCCACTGGTGCAGTGCCGAATGCCGAGTATATCTTTGTGGTGTCGCACCCAATGTGCTGGGCTTTGTAGAGCGCTGTCTCAACAACGCGAGCGGAGATCTGCACCGCCCCTGCCAGCGAGGCAGTGCGCGCTATGAGTATATAGAGGTTCTCGGTTTCAATTCCACACTGCGAGGCGATGCTGCGCACGACCTCTTCGTCAGGATACTTTCCCGCCTCCAGCGCGATGAGCGCCTCCTCGCTTTCCTCGGAGTACCCAAGCTCCTCATAGGTCTCCTTTGGCTTCTTCGCCAGTATCCTCGCGGGTCCAGAGCCCAGAGAGAAGAATCCCTCGCCCTTTATGCTCCACCCCGCCTTTTGCGAGGCTAAACACGCTATAGCCGGTTTTCGCGCTGTAACCTCGACGACAGGCAAGGTAAGAGAACCGTAATCACGTGCGCTTAGCCTAACTTCTCCCAGACCGCCCATGCACGCCTCCGCAAAGAGCACTCCCGCAGCAAAGCTGCCCTTCGCCTTAACTCCGCAGTCTATCAGCGTAGCGCCGCCAACCTCGGCAACGCTTATCTCCAGCTCCTCCTGGCGACGAACCATCTCTCGCGCAATCTCACAAGCCTCGCGGTTGAGATTCATAGCACTCACCTTTCATAAAAAATCCGGCACCGGGTATATAAATTTTGGCTGGACGCTAGCACATCATGAGGAAAAGCCAGAGGGGTGTGAAAACAATCTCATCCCTGTAGTCCAGCGCATCCTTTGTTATAACGATGCCCAAGCATTTGTCGTGCTCCCTCTGGAACTGCCTTATACCTTTAAGTTCACTTTTGCGTATTTCATTTCTGTACTTGCACTCTATGGCCACGGGTCTTCTGGATACCTCAAAAACTATATCGACCTCTTTACCCTGCGCCGTCCTCCAATAAAATAGCTCCAGCCTGCTTCCCGGCTCTAAGTTGAATTTGAGCCTTCTGCAGTGGTCATGAACAATAGTTTCGACGATCTTGCCGAGTTCAGCTGCATCTTCGAGAAGCGTCTCACGCAACTCACCAACAATGGCGTTTCTTAGTCCCACATTGCTAAGGTAAAGCTTCTTCGCTTTTCTAATCCTGGATGCCCTGCTTTTAGAATAAAACTCAGCCCTGCTCGAAAGGAACACCGATTCTAAATAATTCAGGTACTTTATCAGAGTGTCTTTTTTTAGTCCCAATGTCCCGGATAAACTCGAATAATCAACCCGTTGAGAGGACTGGTCGGCTATCAAAATAACAAGCTCTTCCAGCGCTCTGGGGTCGCGCAGATTGAAAATCCTGATAATGTCTTTGTATATTGTAAGGTTTAGGTAAGTTCTGAGCTTTTCAGCACACTCATCTAGTGACTCAATCTCTAAAAGTCCGGGATAACCGTCTTTGAGAAGATACGTCTGTAGATGAATTTTAATTTCATCCTCATATGGTACAAGGCTTGAGTAGGACTCTCTCAGCGCACTATAAAACAGGCTGGGATTAGATTTTTTAATAGAATCAACAAAAGCGTCTCTAAGAGTCCTATTGACCATCTTAAAAATAGAGTCCTTCTTGGGCATGTGATACCTCAGGAAATCCAGAAACTTCAGAGGAAACATAATTTGAATGGTTATTCTGCCCGCTAGGGATTCAGAACTTCCCTGTAGAATGTTTGCGCTTGAGGAGTCTGAGATTATGAACTTTATTGGGTACTTCAGGTCATACCAACCCTTGAGGACATGGCTCCAGTTTTCAAGCTTGCAAACCTCGTCGAGGAATACATATATCCTGTCACCAAGCTTGGAAATGGGTTCTTTAAGAACCTGGGTGGAGTATATCTCAAGGATATCGTTCAGCGGGGTATCCATAATAGTGGTGAGATACGGGTAGTCAAAGGAGACATAAAGAATACGCTTTGGATTCACTTTTTTCTCACGTATAAGGTGTTCAATCAGCTGGTATATCATGGTTGTTTTTCCAACCTGTCTCGGTCCAATTATGGCGGTTATCTCCCCTTCACCCAACCTTTTATCTCTGATGACGTAAAAATCACGCCTTTTAAATGGTTTTGTTAGGTTCTTAGGCACGCTGGCAGTCTCCCACCAGGGGTTCTGACGGTGAAGCAACTTTATAACTTTTTGTTCAATGTCTCTTTGCATGACCATTATATGGGGTGTGTTGGTATATAAATTTAACAAATATAATGGTCATGTTAGAGGTATTTACAGCTTAGCGGTCACCAGAAGCCACCGCGTTAAGCTCTTCCAGCAGCTTCTCCAGGTCGAGCTTCCTCAGCTTCGCCTGCTTCTCGATGGTGGAGAGGGCGTCGCACTCGCATATACCGTAGCGGTTGAGGAGCTCTGCGGCGCGGGGATAGTGCTTGTAAACCTCATAAACGCGCGTCTTTGCCGTAATCTTCATCAGTACTTCCTCCCGAAGGCCAGGTATCCGGTGTGCCCCAGCATCCTCGTTTTCGGGCGAGTCCCGACTTTCTTAACCTCAATCTCCCGCTCCAGAATCTCTATAACCCGCTTGTCCTTGAAGTTCGCCTCCTGCATCGCAAGGTAAGCCTTGCGTATCTGCTCTATGTAGGGGTTGTACACCGCAATAAAGCCCCCGTGGCGCAGCGCTTCGTAGGCGTGGGGAATCGCCAGCCAGGGATCTGGCATGTCGAAAACTACAACGTCAACCTCGCGCTCCTCTATACCCTGACGCACGTCAGCGAGCTTCGCCTCAATCCTATCCTCTACGCCAGCCTTGGCGAAGTTTTTCCTGGCAATCTCCAGGTGGTCCTCACGTATCTCGTAGGTGTACACCTTGCCCTCGCTGCCCACGATGTGGGCGAGGTAGATTGCAAGCGCTCCTGTACCTGTGCCCGCCTCGACGACGCGCGAGCCAGAGCCTATGCCGGTGTATGCGATTATCGGCCCTATCTCCTTCTTGAGGATTATGCTCCCAGCGCGGGGGAGCTTGTCATAGTAGTCCACTACAGTGGGCTCCAGCAGGTAGAACTCATGTCCCAGGTGGGAGCGCAGCTTGTCTCCAGGCTTGGCATCGCTGAGCTTCACCACCCCTAGGCTCGTGTGAAACTCCTCCACATCCTCTCGCAAAAGGTACTTCTTACCCCGCTTGTCTATTAGCAGCTTCACCTAAAACCTCCTCTGTAGAACAGGAAGTAAACAACTAAGATAAGCACAATGGTTAGGAGGAGCACAGTCTTAACGCTCTGGGCATCGCTCCCGAAAACTATGGGGAAGGGGCCGATAAGCACCACGCCACCGCCGCGGACCTCTGCCTTGCCTTCGCCGCCCCTGATAACGCCGCTCAGCATGCCCGTGAATATCAGAATCATACCTATGAATACCAGAAGGATGCCCATGCCTATCAGCTCTTCCCTCATGCTACCCACCAAAGCTTTTTATACAACTGCGTATTTAATGACTATGATTTCTTTCTTATTTCCGGAGGTCTAACATGTCAAAGCTTGATGAATTTCTTGCCATGGATATAAGGAAGTTCATGGTATTGCCCATTGGCATGCTCCTCGCGGGCTTGGTAATCGTCATAACGGGCTACACCTCGGGTACGCTTCCCATGAGCATTGACTTCAAGGGCGGGACGCTGCTCATCGCCCCTGCACAGGGAGATGTTGAGAACATTGCAGAGGAGCTGGCGGCAGAGCTCGGGTATGAGGTCAAAACCCGGGTGGTAAGCGACGCCTTCGGTAACAAAGAGCTGGAGATATTCATAAACCATGCGCTGAGCAGCGAGGAAGTTAAGAGGGCAAGGGAGGTGCTCTCACACTATGGGATAGGCGAGGAGAGCATAGCCAGCGACATAATCTCACCTTCGCTGGGAGAAACATTCTTCAGGCAGGCTATCTACGCGCTGCTCTTCGCCTTCGCCTTCATGGCGGTCACCATCTTCTTAAGGTTCAGGACATTTGTGCCTAGCATAGCGGTGGTTCTCTCAGCCTTTTCAGACATCGTGGTAACCCTGGCGATGATGTCCCTCTTGGGAATTGAGCTATCCAAGGGCTCGCTACTTGCCCTCCTCCTTCTGGTGGGCTACTCTGTGGATACGGACATACTGCTCACCACCCGCGTTCTCGTGCACAGAGAGGGCGACTTGGTAGCGAGGATTAAGCGCGCTATGGAGACAGGCTTGACCATGAGCATAACCACCTTCACAGCCATGCTTGTACTTTTCTTAGTTTCCTCATCCAAAGTGCTGGACGACGTTGCGATGGTGATAATGATAGGCATGCTCGTTGACATAATCAACACATGGATTCAGAATGTGGGAATACTTCGCTGGTATGTGGAGCGGAGAGCATGAGCTTCGAGGAGATATTCAGGATTCGTAGGGTGCAGGTTCTTCTAGCCCTTGTGATTCTCTCACTGCTTTCCATGTTCGCCCATGACCCCCCTCTATCCTTAGGCTGGGACCTGAGCGGTGGCAGCGAGCTCAAGGTGAAGACTGAGCAACCCTTACCCTATGTAACGCCTGACGGCACCACCGTGACCATGGAGCTCATCGTGGAGATAATGACAAAACGAATGAACGGGCTGGGCATAAAGGACTTCTCAATCTCACCCTGGGGCAACCAGTATCTAATTATCGACTTCGCGGGCATAGACCCGGAGCAAGCGAGGGAGCTTGTTGAAAGGCAGGGTAAGCTGGTGGTGAAGGTGGGCAACTACACCGCCTTCACGGGCAGTGAGCTCGTGCGAATTGCGCCGTACACGAAAAGCCTGAGCACAGGAAAGTGGGAGGTGCCCTTTACCATAAGCGAAGATGCAGCGCAGCGCTTCCGTGAGGTCGCCATTAAGGCGCTTGAAGACGCTGGTATAGACCCGGCGAGTGTTACCAACTTCGAAGCTCTTGCCAACGACCCGCGCGTCCCCTGGGTAGAGATGTACCTCGACGACATGCTGGTGAACAGCGCGCCCATAGGTGGTAGCCTCTGGCAGGAGTTCATCGTCGCTGGCAAGGCACCCCGCGATCTGGTACTTGAAACCGGCTCTGACCCAGAGGCTGAGGCTCAGGCGAAGAGCGTTGAGGTGGTGCTCCGCTCAGGCGCGCTGCCCATAAAGCTTGAGGTCGTCTCAGTCTCAAATGTGCCCCCAGAGCTTGGCTTGCAGTTTGCCAAAAATGCTATGGTCGCGGGCATATTCGCGGTTATCACCGTCGCCCTGGTGATATTCCTGCGCTACCGCGAAGTTGGGATAGTGCTGCCCATAATCGCAACGGGTATATCTGAGGTGATAATAATCCTAGGCATCGCCTCCCTGATACGCTGGGACCTCGACCTTCCCGCAATCGCTGGAATAATCGCCGCCGTAGGTACTGGCGTTGACGACCAGATTGTTATAACCGACGAGGTGCTGCTCCAGCGCACATACTCCATGCGTTCCCGCATAAAGCGAGCTTTCTTCATAATCTTCTCAGCGTGGTTCACCACCGTCGCTGCCATGGTGCCGCTGTTCATGATAGGCATGGCGGCACTGAAGGGCTTCGCTCTAACCACGATAATGGGCGTAACCATTGGAGTCTTCATCACCCGCCCTGCGTATGCAAGAATTGTGGAGCACCTCTTTGGAAAAACTAGAAGAGTCAGGAAGAGGAAAGACAAGAGGTAGAGCATGTACATCATAATAGTTGGCGCTTCCAAGATCGGCTTGGCCCTTGCTAGGCTCCTCATAGAGGAGAAGAGCAATGTGGTTATGGTGGAGAAGGACGAGGCGAAGGCAAAGGAGATAGCCGAGGAGATAGACGCTCTGGTGATAAACGGGAGCGGAACTGAGATAGATGTGCTCAGGGAGGCGGGGGCTGAGAAGGCGGACGTTATTGTCAGCGCCACAAGTGATGATGCTGTAAATTTAATGGTGTGCGAACTTGCCAGGATGCTCGGCATTCAGCGCAGAATCACCCTCTCCCAGAACCCTAAACATGAGGAGATTTTTAAAGAAGTTGGAGTGGAGCAGATAATCTACCCCAGCAGGACTATAGCCAAGTACATCCGGAATTTGATACTCCGTCCAGGGGTTAAGAGCGTGCTTACCACCATGCAAGACGCGGACATAATCGAGATTACAATACCCGAGGATGCGCTGGTGGTGGGCAAGGAGATTCGCGAGATAGGAATGCCCGAAGGCTCGACGATAGCCGCTATCCATCGAAACGGTGAGCTTATTATACCTCGAGGAAGCACTGTACTCAAGGCAGGGGACAGGCTCACAATCCTCGCGAAGGTGGGCGTGGTTGAGAAGGTGGCAAACCTTATTAAAGAGAGGGCTTAGCTCAGCTTTTTCTCAGGGCTGTTAAGAGGGTTAGCACTGGGATAATCTCCAGCCTGCCTATCCACATGTGGAATATCATCACCACCTTTTCAATGGGGGTGTACTGGGTAAGCACCACCAAGCCATTGTTGCCCTGCGCAGAGGATATCATGAAGAGCGCGTCCATGAGGTCATGCCCCAAGAGTATGAAAATAAAGGTGCCCAGGGTGAGGAAGAAGAGGTAGAGCAGGGCAAAGAGCAGGGTGGAGAACACCTCCTCCTCACTGAAAACCTTGTCCTGGATTTTGAATGGTATCACCTGCCTTCGCGGGGAGGTTATCTTGCGAATAAACCACTCTATCGCCTTGAGAATTATGACGAACCTTATCACCTTCATCCCGCCCGCGGTTGAGCCGTAGCCACCGCCGATGTTCAGAAGGAGAAGCAGGTAGTACTTGGAAAGCTCGCTAAGCGAGGAGACATCTATGCTTGCGAAGCCCGTGGTTGTGAGGGCGGAGATTGTGGTGAACGCCGCATCCACCGCCGGCACGCCGTCGAGGTAGAGAAGGAGGGAGAACACCACAACGATGGCGAGTATCGCCCGAACCTCGATGTTTGAGAAGAACTTCCTGAAGTCGCCCTCCATCCAGCGCTGGTGTAATGCGAAGCTTATGCCTCCGAGGAGCATGAAGAGCATCGTAACCAGCTTCACCTGGGGAGAGATTCCCATATAACTGTCATCGTTGGGCGAGAAACCACCTGAGGATAAAGCGGTTAGCGCGTGGTTTACTGCCTCGAAAACGCTGGCGCCGCTGAGGTAGAGTGCCAGTATAGCGGCGAGGGTTAAGTAGGAGTATATGTAGAATATCTTGCGCGCAGTCCTCGCCATGCTGGGCTCAAGGCGCTCACTCCTCGCCTCTGCCACGTAGAGCTTCGCCGCCACGTTGGTGGGAGCAAAGATGGCGAGGAAGAGCACCACTATGCCCACGCCCCCAATCCACTCTGTCAAGCTTCGCCAGAAGAGCACGCTTTTGGGAAGCTGGCTTGGCGTAAAGACTGAGATGCCCGTCGTGGTGAAGCCGGCCATTGCCTCGAAGTAGGCGTCGAGGAGCTCTGCCTTTGAGGCGAGCACGTAGGGCGTGCCCCCTATGAGAGCGATTAAAAGCCAGCCCAGGGCGGAGATGATAAAAGCTAAACGGAGGTCAAGCTCTTTTTTTGGCGCAAGCTTCTGGAGTAGAAAACCTGCGAACATGCTGGCAATCGCCGGCAGAAGAAAAGCTGGAGCAACGCTGTACTCCCTGAGCAATAAACTTGCGAGGCTGGGCAGGAGGAGCAGCAGACCCATGCTGAGCGTTATAGTGCCCAGATAGTGAAGCACAGTCATCATGGCCAAACCCTCTTCTCATGCCGGGAAAAGAACACCAATATAACCTTTTCTGTAATATTAAACCTCTGGCTGTTTCACAGTGCTAAAATTCACCTTATGTGCTTTAAATACTCCTCCAGCATCTTGGGGAAGCTCGCCCCCTCGACAAAGCGCAGCCCAAGGCGCTCAGCCCACTTCTTAATCCCCTCGTCGCTCGCCACGACGCCTGCATCCATCTCCTTGGCGAGGAGTAGCACGTCCAGATCAGGGGCGCTATCCAGTGTGCCATAGCGCAACGCGTTGCGATACTTGGCACGGAAGTCCTTAATAATGTAGCCTGTGGATTCGCGTTTTATTGTCTCGCGATCTACGTTTTTTAGAGTTAAATTGATCGCCTCGCTGGCGCTCAGCCAGATGCTGCTCTCTGCGATCTTCATCCCTCGACTCATGCGCTCCCGCATGTCCTTCACGTACTCGTAGAATACCTCCGCGGGGATCTTCACCTCAAAGCGGTTTGGTGTCTTCTTCACCAGCCACGTGTCTACCTCCACGAAAAGCTCCTCGTCGCACTCGTAGCGCTTCATGAACTGGATTAGCTCGTCGTAAACTGTAGGAAAAGGAATGTGACAGGAGATGTTGAGCTTAATCCTAGCTTCAGCTATTAGTGTGAGCATACGCTTTATCGCCTCGCACAGCTTCTCCCCAGTTTCGCGCAGCTCAACGCTGGTTAGCGCGGTGGTGTCCAGAACAAAGCGCTGCTTTTCCTGCAGTTTTGTCATGAATATTTATTGCCGGGAGCGCATAAAAAGGCTTTCGGGCTATTCCACAACCACATCGTAAACCGCGTGCCAGCGCTTAGGTGCGTAGGATTTAATTATCCTGCGGTGCGCTATCTTCGCTTTATACCCGAGCTCTGCGATGCGCTTAACCAGCGCCTCACCTTCTTCATCCAGCGCCTCCTTCGCCACTAGGGTGTGGTAGTGGATTACCCCCTCTCCCCCTTTCAGTGCGGCTAAGGCTTTTGGCAGATACCTCTCGGGTGAGAAGAAGTAGCCCATTAGTACGCGGTTGGCGAAGTTCTCAGGTGCGATCTCAAGGCAGTCGCCAAGCCTTGCCTCCATAATCCCCTCAAGCCGGTTAAGCGCTATGTTCTCCCTCAGAAATTCGTAGGTCTCAGGGCGCTTCTCTATCGCAAGCACCTTTCGCGGCGATGCATGCTTCGCCAGGGGTATGCTGAGCTGCCCCACGCCTGCGAACATGTCCAGCACAACCTCACCCTTAGCCGGAAGCTGCGCCATGCGCTTGCGTTCCTCCATGTTACCCGCTGAAAACATCACCCTGCAGGGGTCAAGCTTGAACACACACCCGTGCTCGCGGTGCAGCGTTGTTGTGTTAGCATCTCCTGCAATAACCTCTGCCTCGGGATAGCGCAGCTCCTCGCTTATGCCGCGTCTGGCGACAACGCTCCTGGCGCGAGGGTGAAAGCTGAGGAGGAACTCCCCAATCTCATGGCGCAGGGGATAAAGCTCAGCCGGGATGTTTATAATGAGAACATCCCCTATAAGCTCCCAGCCTCCGCGCAGCAGCTCTGCCTTGCTGCCTATGCGCCTGCGAAGCTCCCGCTTGAGCTGGGCAAAGCTCATAGGCGGAGAAGCAAATTGCGGCGAAGTCTGCTCTACCAGCGTAAAGGGCACGGGTAGCGAGGGCGGCGCCTCAACCACAGGAAGCTCAACCCTATCCCCCTTGGCTAGAATACGGCGCCTTTTGTCCAGAAGTCCCTCGCGCAGAAGGTGGCGCCTCACGCGTTCTGCATGCCTGCGCTCAACGACGACGGCGAGATTCATGGCTTTATAAAGCCCAGCACCGCACGGATATCCTTAACCTCCACAGGACCAAGAGCCTTGAACAGCCCAGGCTTTGCGCCTTTGCCCAGCTTTAAAATAACCCTGCCCTCGTGCACCACCTCTATGGCGTAGCCCTTCTCCTCCAGCCTCTTCGCAAGCGCGAGCAGCTTTTCCAGACTCATCTACACGAACTCCTGAAGGAGGCGCTTCAACGCCTGAGGGTTGTGGATAACCACCTCAAAACTCTTCTCAGCCTTAGGCTTGAGCTCAAGTATCCTCTCCTCTCCCATAAGCACGTTTATGCTCATCCCTCTACGCACAAGAAAATCGAGAAGGGAGGTAAAATCCATCCTACTTCTCCAGCACTATCTCTATTGAGGACAGCCTCACCGTCTTGCCGTCCTCTGTGGTCACCTCCTCGGTGCCGATCTTAATATCCTTCACCTTCGCCTCTGGTATAAAGCGGTTCCTGACGATCTCTGCCACGTCCACTGCGCGGGAGATTGCCCTTCCCCTCGCCTTTATCACCACTTCCTTGGCGTTTCTCGTAAACTGGGTGCTAACTGCAAGCACGTAATTCATCGCTGGCTTATTTCCCACGTAGACCACGTTGTCCTCCGTCATTTCTGAGACCTCCTTCTGATTTTTATTGACTATTGGAGAGAGGTGATATTTATTTTTTTCTTAAGAACCTCATCCATACTCCCCGGACGGTACCCCTCAAGGTCAAGGGTAACGTAAGCAAAGCCCAGCCCCTTGAGATGGGCAACTATCTCCTCGCGCAGCTCAAGAGCCAGAAAAAGCTCCTCCTGCGGAAGCTCCACCCTCGCAAGCTCGCCATGCACGCGAACGCGCACATTGGTGAACCCCTGCTCAAAGAAGAAGCTTTCAGCCCTCTCCACCATCTCCAGCTTCTCCCGGGTAATGCGCTCCCCGTATGGTATCCTAGAAGCTAGGCAGGCCATCGCAGGCTTGTCCTTCACAGAAAGCCCGAGCAGTGCCGCAATTTCGCGCACGTCGCTCTTGTCGAAACCCAGCTCCAGCAGCGGGCTTCGCACCCCGTGCTCTTTAAGCGCCTTTAAGCCTGGGCGATGCTCGCGAGTATCGCCGAGATGAGCGCCGTCGACGATGACCGCATAGCCCTCGCGCTCGGCAATTTCCTTAAGCGCAAGCGCAAGGCGGGAGCGGCAGTAGTAGCACCTGTTTTCTGGGTTGGCAGCGAAGCGCTCATCCTCCAGCTCGTCTTCTTTAATAACCAGGTGGCGTATGCCTATCTCGCGGGCAACACGCTTGGCTTCTGAAAGCTCCCGCTTTGAGAGCGTGGAAGACTCTGCAGTCACCGCCAGCGCTCTATCTCCAAGCGCTCTGCGCGCCACCGCTGCTACCACGCTGCTATCCACTCCGCCTGAAAAGGCGATTACCACGCTGCCATGCTGGCGAAACCACTCCACAAGCTTTTCAAGCTTCTCCTCGCTGCGCATGGTATAAGCTCCAAGCTTCCCGTCGATTATTTTTCTAATGGGAAGCGTTGTTATTTAAGAGATGCCAAGCATTGAGGAGAAGATACGCGAGCTTGAGGAGGAGATACGCCGCACCCCCTACAACAAGGCTACGCAACACCACATAGGAAGGCTTAAAGCAAAGCTTGCGCGCCTTCGCGAGGAGGCGGAGCAGCGGGGCGCAGCTAAGGGGGGAGGGAGAGGCTACGCGGTGCGAAAGAGCGGCGATGCCACTGTTGCCCTCGTGGGCTTTCCCAGCGTGGGCAAGTCAACACTTCTCAACATGCTCACCAATGCGGAGAGCGAGGTTGGAAGCTACGACTTCACAACCCTCGATGTCGTGCCTGGGGTGCTCGAGTACCGCGGGGCAAAGATTCAGATACTCGACGTTCCGGGCTTAATACGCGGCGCCTCTCGTGGCAGAGGGCGCGGGCGGGAGGTGCTCTCTGTTATAAGGAGCGCTGATTTAATTTTACTTCTCATAGACGTGTTCAACATTGAGCAGTACCGCATTCTTGTTAAGGAGCTTCACGACGCCGGCATTCGCCTTGACGCCACCCCACCCAAGGTGAAGATAACCAAGAAAGCGCAAGGTGGGATAAAGGTAAGCTCCACAGTGGAGCTAAAGAGCATTACCGAGGAGACAATAAAGGCGATACTCAGCGAGTACAGGATTCACAACGCAGACGTAGTGATACATGAAGATTTAGACGAAGAGCGCTTTATCGACGCTATCGCTGGCAACCGCGTTTACATCCCCTCCCTCGTGGTTCTGAACAAGATAGACCTCGTAGGCGATGGGTACCTGAAGGAGGTGGCTTCAAGGCTCGGGAGGGAGTTTGTGGCAATCTCCGCCGGCAAAGGCATAGGTATAGAGGAGCTAAAGGAGAGGATATACTCCAAGCTCGGGTTTATACGCGTGTACATGAAGCCCCAGCGGGGCGAGGCTGACCTGGAGGAGCCCCTAATTGTGAGGCGCGGCACCACCGTCGCTGAGGTTTGTCAAAAGCTCCACCGCGACTTCGTGGAGAGATTCAGGTACGCCCAAGTGTGGGGCAAGAGTGTACGCTTCCCGGGGCAGCGCGTGGGCTTGGAGCATGTGCTGGAGGATGAGGATATATTAACCATAGTGGTGAGGAAGTAGTATGCTCAGCGAGATATCTCAAAGCCTGCTTTCAAGCATAGACAACGCTTCCCTGGGCTTTTTCCTCTTTGCGACGGTGGTTATCTCCCTCTCCGGTGTGCTTATGCCCGGCCCTGTGCTGGCGGTGAGTATAGCCAAGGGGCACGTAGATAAGTACGCAGGGGTTAAGGTATCCCTGGGGCATGCCCTGCTTGAGGTGCCCCTGATACTCCTCATCTACGCGGGTGTAGCCTCGGCGATTAAGGGCGCGCCGCTAAAGGTGCTCTCCATCGCCGGAGGCGCGCTGCTCTTCTACATGGGTATAGAGATGCTCCGCATGCGCAGAGAGGTGGCGCTTAGAGGGAGAGACCTGCCCTACGGCGCCACATTCGCAGGCTTTGCCACGAGCTTTGCAAACCCCTACTTCTACCTCTGGTGGCTCACCGCAGGCGCGCTGCTCGTAGCCAAAGCCTCGAGCTTTGGTTTCGCTGGCTTGGCGCTCTTCATAATTTTCCATGAAGCTTGCGATTTCGTGTGGTACTCCTTCGTCTCCCTTGCAACCCATGCTTCAAAGCAGCTCCTCAGCGCAAGGGTACATGAGCTTGTTTTCACCCTTCTCGGAATAATGCTACTCTTCTTTGGGGCGTGGTTTTTCAGCGCTGGGCTTGGGTAGCGCTGAGAAGTGCTCTCAGATTCTCCACCGGCGCCGTTGGAGGCACGTCGCAACCAGGAGAGAGCACAAAGCCTGAGGTATCCCCAATAGCATTAAGCAGTGCCTTCGCCTCGCGCGCCACCTGCGCTGGGCTCGCCTTAAGAAGCAGCATGGGGTCTATGTTGCCCGCCACGCAGGCTACGCTAGCGATCTCGCGCTTTACCAGCGGAAGGTTAACCTCCTGCCCCAAGCTTAGGCAGCTCGGCTTTATGGCAGCGATGTCCCTAACCCTGTCTTCGGTGCTCCCGCAGTGGTGCAGGTAAATCACAACGCCGCGCTTTTTAAAGTGCTCCACCAGGTGAGAGAGGTAGGGCAGGGCAAAGGTTAAGAAATGCTCTCGCGATATGAGGTTGCCCGACGCCGAGGGTTCAGCGAGGCTCACGGCTTCTAAACCAAGGTCGAGAAAGGGCGAGTAAAACTCCTCTATGGCGAGGGTGGCTAGCTCCAGCGCCTGCTTCGCAGCCCTGGGGTTCATATACAGGTCTGTCATTAGCTTTTCCACGCCGACGAGGTTCGCGGCGAGGGTGAAGGGGCCCCAGCTCGTAACAGCCACTAGGTAGCGGTCACCAATCTCCTCATTCACAACCTCAAACCCCTGCCTCAGCGTGGCAATTTCCTTAAGCTCGTTTACCTTACCGACTAGCTCCTTCTCCGGCTCAATATGAGTGAGCACCTGCAGCGATGTCTGCTCCATCCTCACCTCGCATCCAAGGGCGGCGCACAGGAGGTTGTTCAAGCCCGAGCCCACAAAAACCATGTCGCTTTCAACGGCACGCTGCATTCCAAGCACAGCCTCAGCGTAGTCATCCCCGCTCCTCAGAAGCTCGCGAAAGCTCTTTCCCGCTCGCCTAGCTGCCCAGAAGCCACCCCCAAATATCAGCGCCGGCACGCGCGCTGACGCTGAGAGGGAAAAAGCTGAGAGGAGCAGGTCCTTAGGTCGCATGGTGCTAACCTAGAAGGTTAGTTTCTAAAAATAATTTCATAATCTTTTACACCGACAACCTTCCACAGATTGAAAAAATGGCGAGGGATGATAATGGAAAAGAACAACGAGTGCAACACCTGTTCCACAGACAGTGCGGGAGAGGCATGCTCCGCATGCAGCGCTGGTGGCGATAACAAGGCTGCTGTTGACCCAACCTTCGCAGCCGTAAAGGCGCGCATGAAGAATGTGAAGCACAAGATTGCGATAATGAGCGGCAAGGGTGGTGTGGGCAAGACCACGGTGAGCGTGAACCTTGCCCTTGCGCTTGCGAACAAAGGTTACAAGGTGGGACTTTTAGACGCCGACGTAACCGCGCCCAACGTGGCGAAGATGCTGGGCATTTCCAACCCGGAGCTCTTTGCAACGCCAGCCGGGCTATTCCCTCCTGAAGCCAAGGGGGTAAAGGTAATCTCCATGGCATTCCTGGTTGATGATAACCAGGCCATAATCTGGCGTGGCCCTGTGATAATGGGTGTAATTGAGCAGTTCCTTAGCGACATCGTTTGGGGGGAGCTGGACTACCTGCTCATAGACCTCCCTCCGGGCACCGGCGATGAAGCACTGAGCGTTATGCAGCTTATTCCTGATCTAGACGGGATAATCACAGTCACAACGCCACAGGAGGTGGCAGTGCTCGACACGAGGCGGAGCATAGACATGGCAAAGGTAATGCGCGTGCCTGTGATTGGCGTGATTGAGAACATGAGCGGCTTCGTTTGTCCGCACTGCGGCGAGGTTACGCAGATATTCAGGAGCGGGGGCGGTGAGAAGGTTGCGAAGGAGCTGGGCGTTCCCCTCTTGGGAAGTATCCCCCTCGACTCGAGGATAGCTGAGGCGGGGGACTCTGGTGAGCCCTTCATCGCAAGCAACGAGGGACCTGCTAAAGAAGCTTTTGAGGCGATTGTGGCGAAGATAGAGGAGATAGTTAAGAAGCGCGCCGAAGAAAAAGAGCGGGAGCTTTCCTCGCTTTTTAAGGAGTGAGCAAGCTGAGCAAGCGCTACCTGGCGCTCAGCTCCTTTACCATCCTCACCAGCGCGACCACCTTCTCTTCGGGCGTATCCTTGTGCACCCCATGCCCCAGGTTGAATATGTGACCTGGTCGTGACTCAGCCTTCGCAAGGATGTCGCGCACCCTGCGCTCTATCTCCTCGAGGGGTGCGAAGAGCGCCATGGGGTCTAGGTTACCCTGTATCGCGACGTCGTAACCCACGCGCCTCCAAGCTTCGTCGAGGGGTATGCGCCAGTCCACGCCTATAACGTCGCCTCCCGCGGCTCGCACCTTCTCCAGAAATGTGGCTGCCTGATTGGCGAAGTGAATCACAGGCACTTCGCCCCGCGCATCTAAGCTTGCGAAGATTCGCTGCATGTGGGGCAGAACGTAGCGCTCATAATCCTCCGGCGCAAGACACCCCACCCAGGAGTCGAATATCTGCAGCGCCTGCGCACCCGCGTGAATCTGAGCATTGAGGTAGTCAATCACAGCATCGGCTATCTTCTCCATTAGCGCGTGGAAGGTCTCGGGCTGGGAGAACATCATCTCCTTGGTGAAGCGAAAACTTCGCGAACCCTGTCCCTCGATTATGTAGCTCGCCAGCGTGAAGGGCGCACCCGAGAAGCCTATCAGCGGCACCCTCCCGCGGAGCTTCTCCCTTGCTAGCTTAATCGCCTCCATCACGTAGCCAAGCTCTTTTTCTGCATCTGGAACCCGCAGCTTCTCCACACCCTCGAGGCTTCTCACCGGCTCGTGCAAACGTGGTCCCAAGCCCTCGTGAAACTCAAGCTTCATACCCATAGCCTCAACCAGAACCAAAATGTCGCTGAAGAGTATCGCCGCATCCACGCCAAGCCTCTCCACCGGCTGAAGCGTCACCTGCACCGCAAGCTTCGGATTCTTGCACATCTCTAAGAAAGAGTGCTCTGCCCTCACCTTCTGGTAAGCTGCCATATAGCGCCCCGCCTGGCGCATCAGCCACACCGGGGTGCGCTCCACCTCTTCGCGACGACATGCGCGCAGAAAAAGGTACTCCTCGCTCACAGCTAGCCTCCTGAATAGGGAGTTAAGAGAGGGAGGATTTAAAATTTTCCATTGGCAAAAGGGTAATGAGACACCTCATAAAAATTAACTCTCTTTTGAGTTATAAAAACTTATAGAGAGTCATAAAAGAAATGTGGTATCCCATCACCATCGCAATAAGTTTTATATTCCGCCCCATCCCATATTTAAATAATGAAAACTCTGCTCACCGACGAAGATGCCCAAGTAAGCTTGGAATTCATCCTCCTTGCGGGAGGGATTATTGTAGGCGCTCTCACAATATTCACTCTTCGCGACTCCCTTAAGAATTTCGCCCAGGTAATAAGCGACTGGGTTGAGGCGGAGAGGAACCTCACTATAGCCAAGGTGACCAGGTAGCTTACTCCTTCTTTGAAAAATGCATCCTGCGGTGATGCTCGTCGAAGGGCTCCACGTGCACAAGTGCTGAAGCAACTTCTGGCATGTTCTCGGTTATCTTCACCTGAACCTCATGGGCTATCTCATGAGCCTTTTTAAGGGGTATATTCTCATCCACGCACACGTGGAGGTCCACCTTGTTATATGCACCCATCGCGTGCACTCTTACGCGGTGCACATCAATGACGCCCTCCACCTCCCTGGTTAGCCTTTTAATCTCCTCCACCATCTCCGGCGAGGGCACTGTACCCATAAGGCGCTGGATGTTCCTCCAGCTTATGTCCACCGCAACCTTGAAGATGAGCAGGGTAATGCCGAGAGCAACGAGAGGGTCGAGGGCATAGAGGCCCAACCTGCTCGCTCCAATGCCTGCGAGAATCGCTAGGGAGGTATAGATGTCCACTCTGAAGTTGGCTGCACTTGCTGCAAGGGCAGGGCTATTGATTTTTTCCGCAACTTTCTTGGTGTAGCCCGCGAGAAACGCCTTTCCCATAAGGTTAACACCAACTGCAAGCAGGGCAACGAGCTTCACCTGCTCAGGTGCATGGAAAAGGCGCACAACCGCGTGTTTTGCAAACTCATACGCGAGCAGGGCAAGCATGAGAGAGACGATTAGCCCGGCTATAGCCTCGGCATCGTAGTGACCGTAAGGATGGCTTTCGTCCGCAGGCTTATAGCTTATCTTAATCCCTATCCAGGTGATCAGGGAGGAGAGCACATCAGAAAAGGAGTCAAGGGCATCTGCCACAAGTGCCATGCTCCCTGAATACACTCCCGCCACGAACTTCATCGCCGCAAGAGAGAGGTTTCCAAAGATTCCAACCAGCGAAGCTCTCTCACCAGCCTTGTACCTCTCCACATCCATGTTCAGCGCTCCCTACTGTTTTATAGTACTCCCGCGTATATATTAATCAGGATGTTCAAACCTGCGCGTATGCTTAAACTTTTCTGCATAATCCATGAATCCACCCTTGAGCAGGTGGTGGAGCAGCTTCAGCATTTAGCTTGTGTGCAGTTCTTCAATGTGAGGGAGCACTTCCGCTTTCTAAAGCCAGTTGATACCAGAAAGAAGGAGATTCTCGCCCTCGAGGAGAGAATTTCCGTGTTGCTCGCTGATTTAAAGTCTGAGGCAAGGGCAAGCTTTCTTGAGAGGCTCATTGGCCCAAAGGTTGTGCCCGTGGAGATAATTGAGAGGGGGGAGAGTTTCGATAAGATAGAGAGGGAAGTAGAGGAGGTTGAGAGAGCCTACCTTGCCTTCTGTGAGAAACTCTCTGAGATTCACCGCGAGCTAAAAGAGGTGGAGGAGGAGATAAGCAGGGTAAAGAGGGAGGCGATTGACATAGAGGCGCTGCCAGAGGACAGTGATCTAAAGAGGAGGTACGAAGAGCTTGGGCAGGAGAGGGAGGCAAAGGAGAGGCGCTTGCACGAGGCTGAGGCTGAGCTTACCCTCTTTAAAAAGAAGAGCTACTCGCATCTTCTCGCCCTGAAGGAGAGGCTAAAGAACATCAAGATTAGAGTAGAGGCTCTGGAAAAATTCGGACGCTCGCGCAGCATCATCATCTTTGCTGGCTGGGTACCTGAAAAACACAGGGAGCGCGTACGTAGCGCCATTGAAGAAGCTGCCAGAGGTCTTGCAATTCTGGAGTTCTATCCTCCTGGTAAAGATGAATCACCGCCCATCCTCCTGGAAAACCCGCGGATTATAAAACCTTACGAGGTGCTGACCACCACCTATGGTTTGCCGGAGTACAACGGCATAGATCCCACACCTATCCTCGCGATAACTTTCACTGCGATGTTTGGAATGATGTTTGCTGATGTTGGCTACGGGTTAGCGCTTAGCCTTCTCGGCCTCATCCTCTACTTTCTCACCACCCACCGTGAAAGGGTGCTGAAGGACATAAATCTCATAGTTTTTTACGCTGGCACCGCTTCTGTATTTTTCGGCCTGCTTGCAGGCGAGTTTTTCGGCGGACTTCTGGAAATTAAGCCCCTCCTTGGTAGCTACATGCAGAACATCCAACTTTTGCTTGCGCTCTCCTTCCTCCTAGGCATTACTCACATCTCCATAAGTCTCCTTTCGAGAGTGGTATCCCTGAGGGGTGTGAGCTACCCCCTTTCGCTGCTCTTTATCCTCTGGGGCTCAGTGGTTTACCTGGCACTACCCCAGTTCAAGGCTCCCTCTTCATTAATCCTCATCGCAGGCATCGCCCTGCTCGCAAGAGATAAGGGCTTGGAGGCAATAGAAGAGCTCATCGCCCTTACGGCTAACATAATATCATACGCAAGAGTCGGTGCACTGGCGGTGATTCACGTTACCATGGCGAGGCTCCTGATGGGGGTGGTAGAAAGCATACAGGATGGAGTGGTTGGGGTAATCATCGCCACCTTCCTTTTCGCTCTTGGCGCTGCCTTTATCCTCGCTTCAAGCACATTCATAGTCTTCATCCAATCGCTGCGCCTTCACTGGCTGGAGTTCTTCCGCAGATTCTACTCTGGGAAGGGGGAAATGTTTAAGCCCTTTGCCTATATACATGAATATATATACCTCCTGTGAGGCTTTGCAATGATATCCAGGATACTCCTCGCCACGGACGGCTCCGCCTTTTCAGAGCTTGCCGGAGAGTATGCCCTGTACTTAGCTGAGAAGCTTGGGGCAAGGTTGACGGCGCTCCACGTTTTAAAACTCGAGCCTCCAAAGAGGCTCTCGCCAGAGGAAGTGGACGCTGAGAAGGCTAGGGCAGTTAAAACGATTTTTCATAGCCTTGAGAAGGCTGCCGCTGAGAGGGGTATGGAACTGGAAACAAAGGTGCTCATCTCACGCGATGTTGGTGGGGCAATCGTTGAGGAGGCAAGGCTCGGGAAGTATGAGCTGGTGGTGATAGGAAGTCTCGGCAAAACTGGCTTAAAGAAACTCCTCATGGGCAGCGTCTCTGAGCAGGTGGTTAAGCACGCACCATGCCCCGTGCTTGTCGTGAGATAGCTAAAAAACTGAAATAAACAAAATTCTTGCGTTTATTGCGGAATAACATACATTTCGTGGGTTTTATCTATCGCATATAAACGATTTTTAAGGATATTTTAAATCCCCCTATGCCCAAATGTAAACCATGGAGGTGAGCAGAATGAAAAGGTTGGTAATGCTCTGGATGGTAATCATGTTTTTGATGCCGACCAGTGCTCTCGCACAGGAAACTGGCACAGGCGATACAGCAAACGACACAGTGAGCGAGGAAGAGGCCGGCATAGCCCCTGACTCCTTCCTGTACCTATTCGACAGGCTATTTGAGAAGCTTGAGCTTGCCCTCGCCTTGAGCGAGGAGGCAAAGATAAAGGTACGCCTGAAGCATGCAGAGGAGAGGCTGGCAGAGATTAAGCTGATGCAGAAGAAGAACAAGACCAAGGTCATAGTAAAGCTGAGCAATGAATACCAGAAGGAGATTGAAGAGGTGGAAAAGGAAATTGAGGAGGCAGAGAAAAAGGGCAAGAATGTAACGGAGATCAAGGTAAAAGCCGTCGAGGCTACGGCAAAGCATCTCGAGGTTCTGCAGTGGGTTTATCAGCTTGTGCCTCCTGAGGCGAAGCCCGCGATTGAGCACGCGCTCAACGTTTCGCGGAGGGGACATGAGAAGATAAAGATGAAGTTCGAGACCAACGCCGGCGAGCTGGAGATAAAGGTGGGCAAGAAGGGCGTGAAGATAGAGCTTGAGTCCAAGATTCCAAAAGAGGAGCGCGCAAAAGCAGGGAAGCAGAAGGATGGACATGGTGAAGAGGGCAAGATAAAGGCGGAGGTCAAGGGCAGCGTAACCGAGGTTGAGGTGGAGCTCGCCGACGAGGAGTACAAGCTAACACTGAACACAACGCAGAGAGATGAGATAGTGGAAGAGATAGCAAACATCACAGGGTTAACGCCAAACGAAGTGGAGCAGCTTCTGGAGCTTAAAGTGGAAAAGGAAGAGCATAAACCAAAGACCAAGATGAAGACAGAAGTCGAGGTTGAAGAGGAAGAGTCTGAGACGAAGGTGGAAATAGAAGTGAAGAAGGAAGAGAGCGAGGAGAAGTCTGAGGTGAAGGTAGAGATCGAGGAAGAAGAGGAAGAGCACAGGGAGAAGCCCAAGGCGGAAGTAGAAATTGAGATAGAGGGTGCCGGAAGTACCAGAAGAGGCTGGGGCAGGTAATTTCCCGAACCTACCCCTTCCCTCCAAACTCTTTTTTTAGAATAAGCCTGTTTGTCTTGCGGTAAGGCTCCTTTTTTATTATCCCCTTCTCCTCCAGGTTTCGCACCAGTTTGCTCACCTTCGCCTTGGAAAAGCCGGTCTGCTTGACAATCTCCTCCTGCAGTATTTCTCCCTTCTCCGCCAGGAGGTCGTATATTTTCTGCTCATCCTCTCTGAGCACTAGCTTGACGATTTTGCTCTGCTCCTCTCCCCGCCTCTTTTTCTGGTAAGCGAAATATGCATACGTAAGCGCTGCTCCCAAGGCAAGTCCCAAGAACGCCAAGGCATAGGCTGAGCGCTGCTCCTGCCTAACTGTGGTGTACATCACAAAAATCCTGAAGCTCTCGCGAGGCGAAAGTTCCCACTTCTTCCACATCACTATTATGTGCTCCCCATCGGTGAGAATCTTCTCCGGCGTTGGATAAACCGCGGCTATCGCCTCGCCGGTGCCCCGCTGCTCCGACACGAGAACGCTGCCCTTAGGGAGCTTGACCATAAAGGTAAAGTTGACCACCCTCACCTCGGGCACGTAGCTCATGGTAAGTATGTTATCCCCGCGGTAGCTGGATACCACCTCAGGCAGGGTAAAGACAAATCGCAGCCTCTGGCTTTCGCCCGTCTGGAGCTTCTTACGCAGGGGCACCACCAGGGTATTGTCTTCAATGAAAACTTCAAGCTCGCCCTCCTCGTCGTACACCTCTACCTGCGAGGGCATCGCAGCAATCGCGTACTCCACCGCTGAGATATTGCCCTTTAGATTTACAACGGTGAAGGAGACCTCCTCTACGGCGTTGCCCTGGTAATCAGGCGCAATCGATATGGTGTAGTCTCTGAAGTGGTACTCTTGAGCGGCAGCTACGGGTATGAGCAGTAGGAAGAGGATTATGAATCTCATTGACTAAAAATTGATTCGCTGCTCAAATAAAGGTTACCCGCAACTGTGTTGCGGGTGACGAACTTTGCCAGGGCAGGTATTAAATACAAAGAGAGCGCATACCTTTGGGCATGGAAATTGGTGTTGTGGGCAAGCCAAACGTGGGCAAGAGCACCTTCTTCAGTGCTGCCACGCTGAGTAAGGCGGAGATAGCTAACTACCCCTTTACCACCGTTGAAGCAAACAAAGCGGTAGCCTTCGTGCGTGTTCCCGAGCCCGCGGTGGAGCTTGGAGTTACGCCAAACCCGCGCAACTCTCTCACTATGGGAGGCTATCGCTTCGTGCCCGTGGAGATGATAGACGTCGCGGGCTTGGTGCCAAAAGCGCACGAAGGCAGAGGCTTGGGAAATAAGTTTCTGGACGACCTGCGCCAGGCGGGGGCGCTCATCCATGTCGTCGACGCCTGCGGTGCGACGGACGAGGAAGGAAATCCGCTAAAGCCAGGAGAGCACGACCCTCGCAAGGATGTGCGCTTCCTTGAGGAGGAGATTGAGCTGTGGTTCTTCGGCATATTCCAGCGAAACTGGGAGAAGCTTTCCCGCAGAGTTCAGCTCGCTGGCGAGAGCTTTGAGCACCTCTTCCAGGAGCTCTTCGCCGGCTTGGGGATACGCGAGGCACATGTGCAGCTTGCGCTCAGAGAGACAGGCTTAGACCCTAAGAAACCGGCACAGTGGAGCCAGGAGGAACTCTTCTCCTTCACCCGCACCCTGCGCAGGCTGGCGAAGCCCATAATCGTTGCTGCAAACAAGGCGGACGTTGGTATAGCCGAGGAGAACATAGCCAGACTTAAGGAGGAGTTCTCTCATACGAAGGTAATCCCCACCAGCGCAATGGCGGAGCTCATGCTGAAGAATCTTGCGGAGGCTGGGGTAATAAGCTATGTGCCCGGGGAGAGCAGCTTTGAAATTTTAAAGCCCGCTGAGCTCTCGCCCAAGCAGAAGAAGGCTC